>ERZ894191.537-NODE-537-length-30421-cov-14.631792_pt1 | contig 30421 bp, 29 predicted proteins | sample MGYA00380282_ERZ894191 | MGnify/ENA primary metagenome ERZ894191 (study PRJEB32331, sample SAMN06328485) | human gut metagenome | biome: human gut microbiome; feature: stool | host: Homo sapiens | collected 2013-02-21 ...
GCCTTAGAAGCACTAGACCTCCGAAGCCTCACCCGCCCCTCCCGTCCTTCCCGCCCTGACTTTCGAACATGGAAAGTTAGTTAGAAAAGTTTCTGTGTGACTGTATTGGCCCTGCAAACATTGCAATGTTTGTACTTTGCAATGTTTGCAGGGGATTGAGATAAACTTTATTCGAAAGAACGAAGAGGAAGAAAAATTAAATAACGAAGAGTGTTGAGACGGTCATCATTTGTTAAGCTTTTCTTGATATTTTTACCGGGGCTGGGGTTTGTCTCTGGAAATGTCAGCGTGAGGTGTCCGCATCATCCACATCCCATAAATAAGTATCCATAACCCTAAAAACTTCCCAAAACCACACCCCAAAAACAAAAAGCAGACCGGCAACCTCGATCAAAACGGTCACCAGTCTGCAAAACAACACGAAAATTCTTAAATTACTATATTCCACTCTGCAGCATATTCATGAACACACTTCCGTCACCTTCACGCTCTATATGTGTTCAATCCCTGCATCTATTTACGATTATAATTGATCAGACAACCCTTAAGGATGATCTCTCTCTCATCATCTGTCAGCTCACCCAGAGTTACATCGAACTCCTTCAAAGAATCACCTTCAACAGTATATCCCTTGATCACGTCTGCTTTTTCCTCAACCGCCTTGCGGATTCCAGGGAAGAACAGGTAATCACCGTTCCTGAACGGAAGGTCTCCAGCCGGGATCAGGAATGGAAGCATACCCCAGTTGATCAGATTGGAACGATACCTCTTGGTTGCATACTCATTGGCAATGTTTGCCCAGCCGCCAAGTACCTTCTGGCAGGATGCAGCCTGCTCTCTGGCAGAGCCATCGCCCGGTTTCACTGCAAAGATGGTACTTCCTACGCCAAGGTTGGTCTTATCTACATCCGGATAAGTCTTGTTGATGGTTTTAATAACCGGTTTCAGTTCCGGAACAGCCTCTACCGGGCAGTTACCTGCCTGGATTGCCTTCTGTGCTGCCTGAATCTCTTTTGCACGGCCAACATAAGCCGGATCCTTTCTGGACAGTGTAAACTCTGCAAGTCCAAGCGGATTGGAACGGTAGGAGGATGTCTCACCGGACGGGATCAGCTCGTCAGTGGTAGTAACCGGATCGTGGATCTCGGAAACAACCTTCAGGATCAGGTTGTCTGCAAGTGCAGCCATCTCCGGCCAGTCTTTGATATTCGGTCCAAACTGGATCTCTACGCTTGGATCTGCCACGCCCTTGCTGTCAAATACACGGTTCTCGTAGATAGACTTATCGAAGTAGTATTTATGCTCGGAATAGCTTCCGTCAAACTCCTCTGCTGAGGTAAGGAATCCCTTGTTTGCTGCTGTAGCTGCAATGGAACGTGCATCCATAAGTGCAACCGAAGAGATCTGACCGTTCTGGATCTTGGAGCCTTCACGGTTCGGGAAGTTTCTGGTTGTATGACGGATACTGAATGCATTGTTTGCAGGTGTATCTCCGGCGCCGAAGCACGGTCCGCAGAATGCAGTTTTCACAACTGCGCCTGTTCCGATCAGTTCTGCAAGAACACCATTCTTAGCCAGTTCCATGTAGATTGGAGTACTTGCCGGGTATACACTTAAGGTGAAGGCATCATGGCCGATATTTTTGCCCTTGAGGATATCTGCTGCAGCGCAGATATTCTCGAATCCACCGCCTGCACAACCGGCAATGATTCCCTGCTCAACATAAAGCTTGCCATCAACTACCTTGTCTCTCAATGTGAACGGAATCTTTCCGTCAAGGCTTACCTGTGCTCTCTTCTCCACATCTGCAAGGATATCGTCAAGGTTTGCCTTCAGCTCATCGATGGTGTAGGTGTTACTTGGGTGGAACGGCATTGCGATCATTGGTTTGATCTCACTGAGGTCGATCTCTACACAGCCGTCATAGTATGCAACGTTGCCCGGTTTCAGTTCTTTGTAATCCTCCGGTCTTCCGTGGATCGCATAGAATTCCTCGATCTTCGCATCTGTCTGCCAGATGGAGGAAAGACAGGTGGTTTCTGTTGTCATAACATCAACACCGATACGGAAATCTGCGCTTAAGCTGGCAACGCCTGGTCCAACGAACTCCATAACCTTATTCTTCACATAGCCGTTGGCAAAAACCTCGCCGATGATGGCAAGCGCAACATCCTGCGGTCCTACACCCGGCCGTGGAGCACCTTTCAGATAAATAGCAACTACTCCTGGCATATTAATATCGTATGTCTGGCAGAGAAGCTGTTTTACAAGCTCCGGTCCGCCCTCTCCCATAGCCATGGTTCCAAGTGCTCCGTATCTTGTATGACTGTCGGAGCCGAGGATCATCTTTCCGCCGCCTGCAAGCATTTCTCTTGCAAACTGATGGATAACTGCCTGATGAGGCGGTACATAAACTCCGCCGTACTTTTTGGCACAGGTGAGACCAAACATGTGGTCATCTTCATTGATGGTTCCGCCTACTGCACAGAGGGAGTTATGGCAGTTGGTCAGTACATATGGTACCGGGAACTTCTCAAGTCCTGAAGCTCTTGCAGTCTGGATGATTCCCACAAATGTGATATCATGGGAAGTCAGTTTATCGAATTTGATCTGAAGTTTCTCCATGTTATCGGATTTATTATGAGCCTTGAGAATAGAATATGCGATGGTATTCTTAGCAGCCTCTTCTTTCGCTACAGGCAGATCAGCCTGGTTCTCGGGAATGATTTCCTGTCCGTTCTGAAGATAAACGCCGGTATCGTAAAGTTTCATTTCGGTTCCTCCAATCTGTAATGATTCTTTTTTTTCATAATTTCGTTTATTATAGAGGATTTTTACACATTAGTCAATAAAAGTGAACACACCTGGTGCATTGTTTTGCGTACAAGCGTTATTGCCCTGTGCTTTACTTTCCCTGCAAAATCCGCTATACTGAAGACCATATCGGACGGATATTCATATTCTGCCGGCTGTGGCAGTTTCAATACGGAGGTACTGTTTATGTTTCGTTTATGGGGAAAAATATGGAAAGACAATCGCATGCTTCAGGACACCGTTGTCTGTGATGACAGCGATGATACCAGAACCCACAAGATCTTTCACGGACTTGAGGAAATCTGTTATCAGATGGATCTGGGAAATCCTATCTGGCTGGATGCCACAGTGCGGGATTTCAAAAAGCATGATAAGGCCCGCTTTTATCAGGATAATTTCATTGAACATATTGAATTCGACTACCTGGAAATCCAGGTGATCGAGGAAGACTGAGTAACATATAAAAGGACGCAGGAAAGCCACGAATGCTTATCCTGCGTTCTCTTTTTTCAGAAATCCCCAATCTGGGAGGTATATTTCAGAAGATCATGCTTACTGCCTTTAATGAAGTTTATGCTCTCAGCCAGGAGAAAAACGTAACGCTCCGTATGGCAGCTTACATGGTTGCGATCAAGAGGATCACCACAGCCGGCAAGCTCCGCGGCGGCCCGATCTCCATGGGTTGATAAGGTATAGCTGATAAATTCCTTATCTTACACAACTGCATACATAAAAAAACTCTCCGGCGGATACAGAGAATCGTATCTGCCGGAGAGTTTTTTTTGCATCCGGTTCCCTTATTCTGGAATATCTTTGTGTACATTTCTGTATTTTCTCAAATATACCGGGATATGTTTTTACTCTGCATTCATAAATTCCCGTATGATCTCCCGCATGATCTCTTCCTCCTCCGGAGAAAGCATCTTGCTGAAGTGGCTTCCGGTAGCAGCCGTCTGACGGATACTTCTGGTGATCTTATCTACGATTTCTTCCTGCAGAACAGGATCCGGCTTTTCTGCGACCGGTACTTCCTCCACCCAGGTACGGACCTGTTCCACATAATCTGCAAGAGAAGCCATCACAAGCTCTTCCTTATAAGAAAAGTCCAATGCCTGACGAAGAAGAAGCAGTACTACCGGCACTGCCGCCCCTATATAAAGATAAAGCATAGACAATCCTTCCCTGTATCCCAGTCTGCTGTTGAGAAAAACAGACAGTCCAAGAAGAAATGTACAAAACAGTGACGGATACCACACAAATCGGTTCATCCGATGCCAGAGCCTGTCCCTTGATTTCCACAGGTTCAGCCATTTTTCTTTGAGATTCTGTAATCGCTGCGTATTTCGGATCATTCTTCGGTAGGTAAGGTTTGTTGCCAGCATCCCCAGACCGCCGATACATCCCATGGATGTCATGACGTAAAGCGGGATGTTCAGCTTCATGATCATCTCCAGCATAAGCCCTCCCTTTTTCACTGCCGCACAGTGCCTGAGCGTGCTTTTGTTCTATAGCCGCACTGCTCATCGCCTTAGGAATATTATACTTCTATATAACTTAACTGGAAAGAATTTTCGTTCGTCAAATGCTGCCCCTGTTTTCGGTCTTTTTACATTTCCTGCAGTGCTTTGACTACATTTTCAAATTTCATGAAGTGAGAAGCTTTTACGAGGATGGTATCTCCAGGTTTCACATATGTGTTCAGGTTCTTAAGAAGGCTTTCCAGATCTTTTTCCCGGATGACTGTCAGGTCTGGATTGGTCTGAGATGCCTTTTCCGCGATATGGGCTGCAAGTGGTCCTACGCAGATGCATGCATCGATCCTGCACTGACCTGCATGAACGCCTACACCTTCATGAAGTGCAGCTTCATCCGTTCCAAGCTCACCCATATCGCCAAGGATGGCAACCTTTCTTCCAAGTCCGTCCTGAAGAACATCCAGGGAAGCCTTCATGGACATGGGATTTGCGTTGTAGCAGTCATCTACGATCATGAATTTATCGGTCTCGATCATATTGAATCTTCCGCTGACCGGTTCCAGGCTTTCGATGCCATTTTTGATCTGCTCTGCATTCAGTCCGTAAAGTCTGCCCACAGCTGCTGCTGCCAATGCATTGGATACCATATGACGTCCCGGCATTGGAATATCTACATGAAATGTCTGGAGCTCTCCGTTCTCTGCCATTTTTCCTTTCAGACAGATGTCACAGCTCATTCCCTTCAGGCCACGGCTTTCCACATTTTCACAGGTAACAGAAGCATTTTCTCCGTTTCCGAAAAATACCGGCTGCATGCCGTTGTATTCCTTTACTGTAGAAAGCTTATCATCATCACCGTTAAGTACGATATTTCTCTTCACATACTGAAAAATCTCTGTTTTTGCCTTCAGGACGCCGTCTCTGTCCCCAAGATTTTCCAGATGGCAGGTTCCGATGTTTGTGATCACGCAGGTGTCCGGTTTTGCGATCTTTGCAAGACGGGTCATCTCACCGAAATCACTGATTCCCATTTCCAGAACTGCAATCTCATCTTCATCACGAAGGCGGAATACTGTCAGTGGAAGTCCCAGCTCATTGTTGAAATTCCCCTGGGTTTTCAGTGTACGGTATTTTTCCTTCAGCACAGAGGCGATCACCTCTTTTGTGCTGGTCTTTCCAACGCTTCCTGTGATTCCCACAACCGGAATATCAAGCTGCTCCAGATAAAACTCCGCAATGTCTTTTACTGCCTGAAGGGAGGAGCCTACCTGGATATACGGATGATCCGCCCCTTCAAGAGTTCTCTCGGATAAGGTCGCGAGTGCACCTGCTTCCATTACCTGCGGGATAAAACGGTGAGCATCCACACGCTCTCCTACTACCGGTACAAAAAGACCTCCTTTTTCCACCTTACGGCTGTCCGTTGTGATCGCAGTCACTTCCTCCTGAAGTTTTTCCTGCGGGCCGTGGTAAATACCATTGCAGACTTTTGTGATATTTTCCAATGTAAGATTTTTCATGAATAAAATCCTTTCTTTTGCCAGAAACTCCTCCTGTCAACAGGAGGAGTTACGGTCAGATATTTTATTTGCTGTATTTCTTAAAAGAAATGCGGATCAGTTCTTCACAGAGGTCCGGATAGTCGATTCCCAGGACCTTTGCTTCCTGCGGGATCAGACTGGTGGGTGTCATTCCCGGAAGTGTGTTTGCCTCCAGGCAGTACATATCACCGTTTTCTTTCATCATGAAGTCAAAACGTGCATAGCCCTCAATGCAGAGAGCCTTTGCACCAGCTTCCGCATAATGCTGCATTTTCTCGGTCAGTTCCGGTGAGATCTCAGCCGGACAGGTTTCTACTGTGGAGCCTGCCTGATATTTGTTCTTGTAATCATAAAAGCCCTGCTTCGGTGCGATCTCGATGATCGGATAAGCCTTTCCGTCTACAACTGCAACGGAAAACTCACGACCCCTGATATACTCTTCAACAACTACCTCATCTTCATAAGAATAAGCACCATCAATGGCATCCTCATATTCTTTCTGGTTGTTTACAATATAAACACCTACGCTGGAACCACCGCAGCATGTTTTTACAACAACAGGAAATTCCATACCAAGATCATGGATGTTTCTTGTACAGTTTTCTTTCAGCATGGAAACGCCCTTCGGTGTCGGTACCTGATCCATGAGAAAGATCTTCTTGGTGAGGCCCTTATCCATAGCAAGGGCACTGCTTAAATATCCGGTTCCTGTGTAACGGATCCCCAGAAGATCGAAGGTTGCCTGAACCTTTCCATCCTCTCCGTTGGAACCGTGAAGTCCCATAAATACAATGTCTGCTGCCTGACACAATTCCAGTACATTCGGTCCGAAAAAGCTTCTTCTTGTGCGTTTGATCTCTTCGATATCATCATCGAAGCTTCTCATATACTCTGCCGCAGAATCTACCTCATAATCTTTATCTCCAAAGGGCTCATCCCAGTCCACCGGCTCCAGTCCGCAGAAAATATCTACAAGAATGGCATTATGGCCTTTTTTACGAAGTGCCTTGCAGACACCGGTTCCTGTTACGATGGAGATCTCTCTTTCTGTACTGGTTCCGCCTGCCAATACAACGATATTCATACTTTCATCTCCCTTGATGATCTTGTGTTTTCTTTTTTCGTATTCTTTTAATATTTCTTTTAATCTCTTATTCATAAACTACGATTGGTACTCCTACACTAATATTATTATAAATGATTGCCGCCTTATCCTTCGGGGTGTTTACACAGCCATGAGAACCATTTGTGATATAGATCTGCCCGCCATACTGTGAACGCCAGCTTGCGTCATGGATTCCGACTCCTCCGGAAAACGGCATCCAGTATGTAACCGGTGATGCATATCCAGGTCCCTTCAAAACTGCCGGTGAACGCATGGCATCCAGTGCAAAGCATCCGGTCGGTGTGGAATGGCCCTTTCGGACACAGCCGGTAACTACCGGTGTATCTACCAGAAGCTGTCCGTCTTTATAGAATACCATTCTCTGGTTGGTCAGGTCAATCTCTACATATGTATTTCCGATATCATTGGTATCTCTGCAAAGTCCGCTGTAAGCATACGCCGGCTGTCTCACTTCTGTAGTTCCTGCAAGAATGGCATTATAAAGCCATTCAGTCTCTGCGGTCTGATCGATAGCCCATCCGTAATCACCGCCCTTGATGGTTTTCTGGCGGCCATCGTAGGTGGTAAATGTCCTCGTGCAGCCAAAGGTATCATATTTATATCCCAGGCTGTTCACATAAGCTGCAACCTGATCTTTGTTTACTATATAATCTCCGTTTGCGTCCCTGACCAGCCAGTCTTTGATGGTATTTCGGTCAAGCTGTTCCGACCGGTCCGAAAAATCATAGGTGATCACGCAGCTGATAAGCTTGTTCATCTGGTCACAATCTTTTTTCAGAGCTTCATCGTCTTTATATATCGATGGTTTTTTGTAGCAGTTTTTCTTTTCCAGACTAACTGTTTTGTCTCCTGCGGAAACAGCTGCACGGATCACCTTCTGAACCTTTTTTGTATCCAGGGTCGTTCCTTCTTTTTCCGGCTGGATCTCGTAGGTTTCGCCATTATCCTTAATGCATGCGTCTGCAGGCTTTTCCATATTGTCCTTCTGCATGCATTTCAGATTCTTCACAGCCTCTATCAGCTTGTTCTGATCTTCATAAGCAGTATCCGTTGCCAGTGTATATTTTTTCTTCTGATTAAAAGCAAGGAACCATTTGTACCTGTCCTGTTTCTTGATCAGCTTTTTGGCTCCGCCACCCGGCTTGTAGACCAGTCCGGCTTCTTTTGCGGTAATGCTCTCTTTTCCGTTATTTCTTGTATCAACGGTAAGAACATATGCCTGCACTTCCTTTGCAAGAAGCTTTTCTGTTTCATCTGCAGTTTTATAGGAGCAGTTAAAACCATTCACCTGAGATCCCGGCAAAAAATGATCTGTAAAATAGTGTACACCATATCCATAAGCCCCTGCTGTAAGGATCAGCAGGATCATGATCAGTGCAATGACCAACTTTTTGCCTGTTTTCATTTTTTCTTTTTCCTCATCCATGAGCTCTCTCCAATAGTTATGACTGCCCGGTATTACGCATGCTGAAATACCGGGCAGTCTGATGTGATCGATTTATTTCTCCAGAAGTTTTTCCACACTTACAAGCTTCACACAGAGAACAAATACCTCTGCTGCCTTGCCAAGCTCCTCAACGCTTGGGTAGCTTGGTGCAATACGGATATTGCTGTCTTTCGGGTCCTTTCCATATGGATAGGTTGCGCCTGCTCCAGTCATAACAACGCCTGCTTCTTTTGCTTTGGCAACGATGGCTTTCGCACAGCCTTCCATAGAATCAAAGGAAATGAAATATCCGCCGTGAGGTTTGGTCCACTCACCGATTCCAAGTCCATTAAGCTCTTTATCCAGTGTTGCGAGAACAAGCTCGAATTTCGGACGAAGGATGTCTGCGTGTTTCTTCATATGCTCATGCAGTCCGTTGATATCTTTGAAGAAACGAACGTGACGAAGCTGGTTCAGTTTGTCGTGTCCGATGGTCTGTACAGTCATGTATTTGCGGAAGTCATCCAGGTTCGCCTTGGATGCAGCAACTGCTGCGATACCGGAACCAGGGAAGCTTACCTTGGAGGTAGAAGTAAATTTATAAACAATGTCCGGATTTCCTGCTTTCGCACACTCATCAAGGATCTCAAGAAGGAAATCCTGATTGTCATCATAAAGATGATGGATGCTGTAAGCGTTATCCCAGTAAATACGGAAGTCCGGTGCAGCCGGCTTCAGATGCGCAAAACGCTTAACTGTTTCTTCGGAATAGGTGTAGCCCTGCGGATTGGAATATTTCGGAACACACCAGATTCCTTTTACTGCCGGATCTTCATTGACATATTTCTCAACCATGTCCATATCCGGGCCTTCCGGAGACATCGGAATGTTGATCATCTCAATGCCGAAAAATTCTGTGATACGAAAATGACGGTCGTATCCTGGTACAGGACAGAGGAATTTCACCTTGTCAAGCTTGCACCATGGTGTATTTCCCATTACTCCGTGGGAATAGGAACGTGCAATGGTATCGAACATTACGTTCAGACTGGAGTTACCATAGATGATAATGTTCTCTGGCTCTACCTCTGACATCTCACCGAGAAGTCTCTTGGCTTCCGGGATTCCGTCGATGACTCCATAGTTACGGCAATCCACACCGGTCTCACATTTCAGATCTGCATCCCCTGCAAGTACTTCCATCATTTTCATGGAAAGATCAAGCTGATCCGGTGCAGGTTTACCACGGGACATATCCAGTGCCAGACCTTCGGCTTTGATCTCGTCGAACTCACGGTCAAGTTCTTTCTTTAAATCGAGTAGCTCTTCCCTGCTCATCTCACAATATTTTTTCATAAGTTTGCTTCTCCTCTTTTTGTGCACAGTTTCATATCTGCGGTTGCTGTGTTTCTTCTGTTAACGATTTCTGTCTGTCAGGAATTCTCTGCAAAATCTCTTCCGCAAAAAACAGCCACAGTTTCACGGAAGCGGGAAGCCTCTGCCCCGGCAGAAAATCTCTGCGTACATTTTAGTATGTAAAAGCGCTGTTGTCAAATCTTTCGTGGAAAATCCTGTACTTCTCTTGCACAGCATCCATTTTTCCTCTATACTGGAAAAAACATTATTATGGCGTTTTTATGGATTCATGTCCCGATCAGCCGGATCTGGTACAGCAATCTCCGGAAATGCTATATAAAAATGCTATATATATCTTATAAATTTACTATTATGAAAGAGGTATTGATCATCATGTGGATTGCAGATGGATGGAAAGAATATGAAGTTATTGATACATCAAAAGGAGAAAAGCTGGAGCGCTGGGGGGATTATCTTCTGGTTCGTCCGGACCCGCAGGTAATCTGGGATACTCCCCGCAAAAACCGTGGCTGGAAGCATATGAACGGACATTATCACAGAAGCAGCCGTGGCGGCGGTGAGTGGGAGTTCTTTGATCTGCCTCATCAGTGGGAGCTTCATTACAAGGACCTTACTTTTAATCTGAAGCCTTTCAGCTTCAAGCATACAGGACTTTTCCCGGAACAGGCTGTGAACTGGGACTGGTTCGGTGAAAAGATCCGCAATGCAGGACGCCCGATCAAGGTCTTAAATCTTTTTGCCTATACCGGCGGCGCTACTCTGGCTGCAGCTGCAGCCGGTGCTTCCGTTACTCACGTGGACGCTTCCAAGGGTATGGTGAACTGGGCAAAAGAGAATGCTGCTGCTTCCGGACTTTCCGGTGCGCCGATCCGCTGGCTTGTGGATGACTGCGTGAAGTTCGTAGAGCGTGAGATCCGCAGAGGAAATCATTATGATGCGATCATTATGGACCCGCCTTCTTACGGCCGCGGACCTAAGGGCGAGATCTGGAAGATCGAGGATGCGATCCATCCGCTGATCAAGCTTTGTACGAAGATCCTCAGTGATGATCCGCTGTTTTTCCTGGTAAATTCCTATACTACAGGTCTTGCACCGGCTGTTCTGACTTATATGCTTGCTACAGAGCTGAAACCCTGGAAGGGTAATGTGGAGTCACAGGAGATCGGACTTCCTGTAACAGAAAGTGGTCTGGTTCTTCCTTGCGGAGCTTCCGGACGGTGGAGCTCCTCCCGGTAGGATCAGGATATTGTGTTGTCCTGATGTTCTGGCACTCGCGTGCGGCGGAGTTCCCCTTCGGGGGAGCACTTTGGCGTGCGGCAGTTTGCGAGAAGGGGAAGCACTCATAGTTGCGAAGGCCGTCTCCCCTTCTCGCGCTCTTCCCCTCCTGGCCACGCCGCTGTTCTGCGTTGTGGAGATGTGTGTATTTTTTCGGCTTGGTCCTGTATGCTGCTGTATTGGTAGTGTTGGGCTGAGCCGATTTTTTTGTTTTGGCGTACGGGAAAGCGGCCCGCACAGCGGGCCTGTTCCCTGGGATGTTCAGGAACGGGTTTGCTGCGCAGACCGTTTTTTCGTTTCTTTTTCTGTCAGATGCTGTATATGATTACTCTTCCACTCTGTCTATTTTTATTCGCAGTCTTCCTGTGATTCTTCATTTTTTATTCCCAGACTTTTAGCCGTTCTATCTTTTTTTCATTCATACCCTTCCAACGGCTCTGTTTTTTTCATTCGCAGTCATTCTTCAGCTCTGGTTTTCGCTTCCGATAGTGTAGCATACATCGCCCTGTCAGCAAATTCACGGATCTCTACAATCGTCCAACAGCGGCGTGCCCGGAAAAGGGGAGCGCGAGGCTTCGCTAACTCTGAGTGCTTTCCCCCTCGCAAACTGCCCCACGCCAGAGTGTTCCCCTGAAAAGGATTATGAAAAGGATTCCGGAAAAGGAATCAAAAACTTTGTTGAAACGCTCTTTTTACAGGATTATAATGTAAGAAAAAGGAGCGTGATCTTATGAAAACAGAAACAGCAAAGGATACCCTTCCTTTCACCTGCACACCGGCTTATGACCGAGATGCCTGTAAAGGGTGTGTCTGTTCTACCTGTTACGAGCAGGAATTCTGCGACCGCTGCAGTTCCTGTGTGGAGCAGAGTCACCGGAAGGAACGGTGTAACGCTTATGAGGGAGCCTACAATTATTAACCCCTGCCAAAAGAGGCCGTCAGGAAATATTTCCCGACGGTCTCGTCTCTAATCGTACATTCCTTCTGAACTGCCAGCTCTGATAAGGTCTGTCTCATATGATTTCACTGTAAAATATTGATTTATTCTTCTATCGGGTAAATCCAATCCGCCTTAATTACTTCGGCAATTATAAAATATGAAGCACCTTTAGCATCACTGAATACCACTTTCTCATCTGGAATTGATTTTTTAAATTTATCTATTTCTTGTACATCAAATTTATTAATCTCCAATTCCTTTTGCAAATCAGCATTATTAATAATAGCTTCTTTTTTAGAAACAATTTTAGCTGGCAGCTGTGTAAAAGAGCCAATTTCTTCATTCATTAATATTCTCTGACTTTGCCAATCTTCTCTAGGCTTAGAATGGTAATAATAATTTTGAACAAATTTACTAAAATCAAAATCTTCTTTTACAGACATAAATTTATCAATAATAAGTGCTTTAGCTCTTTTCCTTTCCGGAGCAGTGTCAAAAAGCCCCGTATCCTTATGAATATATTTTTTTAATTTGAATTTTGATTTATATTTCGACGATGTCAATGCAAATATGGCATACACTCTTTTTTCATCTCCGAAGCCATATTTATCAATAAAATTATTTATCTTAGCAATATTCGGTAAATTTGCTGCCCACAGGCATTTTTTATGATCAGCTATACAGGCTAACTTCTCCACGATTATATCTGTGAAGCTCTGTGCTTTATTATCTTCTCCAATATAATCACCCATTTTACCTACAATAATATGATCCAATTTACCCTTTTCGTATAAATCCTTAATACTTATTCGTTGAAATTCGATTTGTTCTTCACATTTTTTTACTTGTTTTGTGCAGGCATCTAAAATGATATCCTTTTCATATTTACCAATTATATCCTGATTAATTCTCCTTTTTGTTTCATTATTAATCTGAATAATAGGCGTTTTCAGCTCTTCCATTATAGTTCTTTTAATTTGTTCTACAGCCTGATTTAATTCATCTTCCCGTGGATTGTACTTCTCTGTCAAATCAGCTTTATTATGAACAGATTCTTTGCCAAAATATCTTAAAGCAGCTTGAAAGTATAAACTTTCCTCAATATCTAATTGTGCCTCATCTACTTTAACAATGCATCTATACAAATAGTAATTATCTTCACTGTTGAATTCGCGCAACAAATTTTTATTATCAAATACTCGCTTTATTTTATTTGAATATAAAGCATCTAAATGCTGACGCATTCTTTCTTTCATGTCTTTAGCTTGTCCAATATAAGCAGTTTTTTTATTTTTATTATATATTATGTATATTCCCGATTCCGAATACAGTTTCTCAATCTCAAAAATATTATCTTTACTATTCTTTTCAGCCATCTTTTCCCTCAAAATATTTTCCCATTTTTGCTTTATAACTCTACTATAACAGCTTCACTCTCCCTATTCAACTTATATCTTTACTTCTCCATTCCCAATCAAATCACCCCCTCCCAAAACCAGGAAACAGGCCCACAGCATAGCCTGAACGTCTACAATACATTGATCAACCACCTCCCAGAACCAGGGAACAGGCCCGCAATCGGGCCGCCTTCCCGTCCCTCTTAAACTCTTTCCCACCCTGTCAAAACTATACACAACCATCCAGCGCCCCAGCCTTTCGCTCCCGATACCGCAGCATCCATCGCCCTGTCAGTAACTCCACACATCCCCACAACCTCGAACAACTGCGTGCCCGGAAAGGGGGAGCGCGAGGGGGAAAAGCGGGCTTCGCTAACTCTGAGTGCTTTCCCCCTCGCAAACTTCCACTGCTTCCCAAGCATCACCTTTTTCAAAAAAATAAACCTCATAAAAAAAAGAGACCATCAGACCCCAAAAGTCCAACAGTCTCTCCCAAAAAGAAAAACTCTATTTTTATTCTTTATTCTTTACCTTCTCCAGCATCTCCTCAGCTCTCTCAATCTCACTCTTCTCATCCTTCGGAAGAACAATATTAAGAATAATAGCAAACACTGCTGCCGGAACAATACCGGAACCGCCGAAGATCAGGCTGATCGCCTGTGGCAGATGCACCAGGATCGCTGTATTGGAGCCAAGTCCATAACCAAGACCAAGTGCTACGGAAACGATCGTAACATTTCTCGGTCCGATCGGCCACTTGGTGATTAACTGGATACCGCTGACAACAATGGATGAGAACATCATAACAGCAGCGCCGCCAAGAACACTCTGCGGCATGATGGAGATCAGTGCAGCAAGCTTCGGGAACAGTCCGCATGCGATCAGGAAGATTCCTCCTGTAGCGATACAGAAACGGTTTACAACCTTATTCATTGCAACCAGACCAACGTTCTGGCTGAAGGATGTGTTCGGAAGCACACCGAACAGTGCTGCGAAGGAAGATCCAAGTCCGTCACACATAACACCACCGGAAAGCTCTTTGTCTGTAGCCTCTCTTCCAAGACCACCCTCTGTGATTCCGGAAATATCACCAACTGTTTCAACTGCAGTTACAATAAACATGATCAGGATCGGCACGATCGCACGCGCGTCAAATACCCATTTTACAGGCATCAGTGCCGGTACCGCGAACCATTTTGCCTGAGCAACCTTGTCCCAGTTGAGAACCCAGGCCTTTGTAGCCTCCACAGTAGCACCTGTGTCATCTACATATGTAAATGTTGTAGGAAGTACCATAGCCATGATACTTACCAAAACGTATCCCACGATAATACCGATGAGGATTGAAGAAAAGCTTGTGAAGCCTTTTGTTCCATGCTTCAGTACAATGATCACGATCAGAACTACAAAGCCTACGAAAAGGTTTTCAAGAGAACCGTAATCCTTTGCGGAGCTTCCGCCACCGAAAGAGCTGATTCCCACACCGATCAGTGAAAGACCGATTGAAAGTACAACTGTACCTGTTACAACAGATGGAAAAAATTTTCTTAGGGGTTTCAGAAAGCTTCCCAGAACAGTCTCAAAAAGACCGCCGATAAAGCAGGCTGCCATGATCGAACCATAGGCAACGACACCATTTCCCATAACTCCGGCAACACTCTGACATACGCCAATGAAGCCTGAACTTGTTCCCATAACGATAGGAAGCTTGCCACCGACCGGTCCGATCGTAAAGACCTGTACAAGTGTAACAATTCCTGCGATCAGCATTGCATTCTGAAGTAATGCAACCTGAAGATCCCCTCCTGCTTCGATCCCGCAGGCTGCCGTGATGATCAGAAGCGGGGTAAGGTTACCCACAAACATGGCAAGCACGTGCTGCAGTCCAAGGGGAATTGCCACCTTAAGAGGTGGGCGTCCGTCCAGCTCATAAGGGCTGGCTGTGTTTTTCTCCTGTTTTTCCATAATGAATCCATCCTTTCTTTCCCTATGTCCTGACGATAACATAAAAAAGAAGGCAGTTATACCCACTGCTGAATATAACCGCCCTGTTATCTGTCAGTACACGTATCGTGTCTCTTCTGTTTCGACACTCTTATCTGAACTGTTATTTCAGACTCCTGAAAAACGGGTTCATTATACAGTATCCCAACATCTATATCAAGTGTTAATTAACAAGTTGTTGATTTTTTTGCAGCTTTTTTTGCCTGGCTCTCACTCCAGAGCTCATCGGCCTGTTTTTTCCATACCTCTGCATAGTGATCACACTTTGCACAGAGATGCTCCGCTGTTTCCGGAGACTGAAGATCTGTAGATTTCGCTCCTGCACGTTCAACCATCTTGCGGAGAAGCTCAGGATTTTCAAGCATCGGGCATGGACGAAGCATGTTTTTGTTGAACGGCTGACCCTTGTGATACTCCATAAAGATCGGGCTCTTCAGCGCCTCAAGGAGTGTACATTCTTTAATGTTCGCATTGGAGAAATGAATGAATACACAAGGATCCACATCCCCGTTTGCATTGATATGGAGGTAACGACGGCCACCTGCGATACATCCGCCTACATACTCTGCATCGTTCTGGAAGTCCATAGTGAAGAGAGATTTTGTGGCACGGAATCTGCGGACGCTGTCATACATTTTGATTCTCTGCTCCGGTGTGGGGAGGAGATCTGCTGCTGCATCATTTCCAACCGGCATATAGTGGAAGAACCATGCAAAATAAGCTCCGCACTCGATCAGATGATCAAAATACTCCTCACTGCTTACTGCATCTACGTTTGCGGATGTGTAGCATGTGGAAACACCGAACGGAAGTCCGTGGCTCTTCAGAAGCTCCATAGCATGCATAACCTTCTGGTATACGCCATCTCCACGACGTCCGTCTGTAGTTGCCTCTGTTCCCTCAAGGCTGATAGCCGGAACAAAGTTTTTCACACGGAGCATTTCCTGACAGAATTCTTCGTCAATAAGAGTTCCGTTTGTGAAGGAAAGAAACTCGCAGTCCGGATTCATCTCACAGATCTTAATGAGATCCTTTTTGCGGACCAGTGGCTCACCGCCTGTGTAGATGTACATATAGGTTCCCAGTTCTTTACCCTGTTTTACGATAGAATCGATGGTCTCAAGATCCAGGTTCAGCTTGTGGCCATACTCTGCTGCCCAGCATCCTGTGCAATGAAGGTTACATGCGCTGGTAGGATCAAGAAGAATTGCCCACGGTACATTGCAGTCATTCTCTTCTGATACCTTTTCCTGCGTTGCGCTTCCCTTAAGACTGGCATTTACAATAAAGTTGCGGAAAAATGTCTGGCGTACGCCGGCATCCAGCTGATACATACGAAGGATCAGCTGATACCAGTTGTCCTTTGCCTCGATGGAGTGACGGATCGCATTTCTCTGTCCTGCATACCAGCCATCCGGTGTTACTTTATCAACCATTTCCATGATCTTCGGTATGTTTGTCTCCGGATCCTTCTCAAGATAATCCAGTGCTTTTGTTACGGTAGCTGCGATCGCTGCCTGTTTTGCTTTGTCTACGATTCCCATACTCTATTTCCTCCTATGTTATTATCTAAAGTGATTGGTTATTTTTATGTTTATGTTTAAAGCCGACTCTTGATGATCTTGATCGTCAGAATCCCGACCCATAGATTGAGGATCCCTTCCAGTAAAATGGAAAATCCTACCAACACCATCATCATAGCTGCTGCTTCAAATGGTCTGATAAAAACCAGAACTCCGATCACTCCGGTGACCAATGCGATCAGCAGGATCTGCCACCACAACGCCAGACCGAATCTCTTCGCATCTACAGACATCTGGATCTTAAACAGGGCATCTGCCAGGATCAGGATTCCGAACACGGAAAAAATAAGATCCACTGCGAAATTTTTTCTGGCTATCAGGATCACTCCCACTGCCATCAGCAGGATCCCGAAAGCCAGATCAAACTGAAATGCCAGACAGAAAGCATCTCTCGTGAAATATCCGCTGATCTTAATAGCTCCGTACAGGATCAGCATGATTCCCATAAGCACGCACAGCATTTTTACAGAGCTTTTGGGCCTTGCCATCAGAAAAATACCCAGCACACAGAACAGTAATGACATGACGATGTAGATGTTTTTTACAAGCTTCAGCTGTTTCAGGTCATCCATACGTTCCCTCCTTGATAATTTTTTCTCATTTATTGTACTGAATTATACATCCCTGTGTCGTTTAAAAAAACAGACAAAAAAGAGCCAGTGCCTAAATTTCAGACACCAGCTCAAAATTAACCGTTTCTATACCTTAATAAAATTCGAGGACATTCCTGTTCTACACTAAATGGATATTTTTAATCTTCATTTAGTTGAAATCATAGCTTTTATTTCAGATTTTTGTACTGACTCTCAAGGCTCTTCTCGTAAATATACTCCAGCTTATGCATATCTGACAGGATATCATAATCCATATCATGCCGTAGCCAGTCCAGGATCACTCCCACAAATACACATTTATAATACCGGCTTATAAGATGCCTATCTTCCTGATCCATTTCAAAGTCTCCGACCGCCCTGTTGATCAGCTCCTCCACCACACGCTCTGCGGCATGATCCAGATAATCGGCAAATACATCCCTCTGGATCGAGCGGTACAGATGTATCATGGCTTTTTTGTTCTTCTGAACTGCGTTGACAAGGATTTCCATACAGTCGCTGACTGATTCCGGTACTTTCTGATCCTTCAGAATGTCATTCAGCTCTTCCTTTACCATTGCTTCCACTGCATCCGGAATATCTCTGAAATGGTAGTAAAATGTATTCCTGTTTACTCCACAGCGTTCCACGATGTCCTTTACCGTGATCTTGGACAATGGTTTTTCGTTCATAAGTTCCGTCAGTGTATGCAGTATGATCTGTCTTGTAAAACCTGGCATTTTCTCTCCCCCATCACAAGCTTTCCTCGGGTTATTTCCTTATTATGTCATAAAAATAACATACTTTCAAGCAACAACATGTTCGAAAATGTCCATAAATCCCCGGAGATCTTTCTCCCGATAACTGTCCCATGACCTGGCTGAACAAGGTTTTGTCAGATCTCTTCTTTCTGTTCCTGCACTTTTTTCTCTGGCTGAACATGAACGATTCCCTCCACAACGGTATGGTTTCTGACCTGATTTACCACAATATCCAGGTTTTTCCAGCTGCATCGGAACTGTTCTCCGTCCTCCGGTACACGTTCCAGAACTCCGCAGACAAAGCCGCTGAAAGTATCATATTTTTCTACAGGAAGCTCCACATTTATGACCTCTGCCACATCATCCAGGATCGCTCCTCCCTGTATTTTCCAGATATGTTCTCCTGTCTTCTCAATATCATCTGGCTTCGGCAGATCTGTCCTGTCGTCAATATCTCCTACCAGCGTCTCCACAAGATCATGCAGAGTGACAATTCCCACAAAGCAGCCGTATTCATCCAGCACTACTGCAAAATAATCCCGTTTTTCCCTCATTTCCCGGAAGATCAGGTTGGCACGCATGGATTCCGGTACAAAAAACGGTGAATAACAGGCATGCTGCAGAACAGCTTCTCTGGATCTGTCATCCAGGCGGAAATAATCTCTGGTGTCCAGAATATGGATAATATCATCCTGATCTTCCCCGCATACCGGATAAAAGGTGTGACGGTTCTCTCTGATGATCCGTTCCCATTCCTCATCGGAGTCTTCCATATAGAGGACAACCACATCTCTTCTGTGTGTACAGATCTCATCTGCCGCAGTATCATCCAGGTCAAAAACATTCTGGATCATCTCGCTTTCTTCCTGCTGGATGCTGCCCTGTTCATTTCCCTCTGTAAGCAGCATACGGATCTCTTCCTCTGTGGCCTGCTCCTCTTTTTCTTCCGGTTTGATTCCCATCAGATACAGCACACCATTGGCAGTTACTGTCAGAAGTGCAGTAGCCGGCCAGACTGCGATCATCGCGATCTTAAGAAGTCCTGCCAGACGCAGAGACAGCTCATCCGGATTTTTCATTCCCAGACGTCTTGGCACCAGTTCTCCGAACAGAAGACTTACATAGGAAAGCAGTATGGTCACAATGATCATGCATACGATCTTCAGAACATTCTGTGGTACATCTATCCCTGACCTTATCAGTGCCTCTGTCATCGGCTGTGCAAAATATTCTGCCGCAAAAGCGCTCTGCAGAAATCCTGCCGTAGTTACCGTTACACGGATCGCTGTCATAAAATGTGCCGGCTGTTCTGTAAGCTTTATCAAAATCTGCGCCCGGTGATCTCCCTCTTCTGCCAGCTCCTTCATCTTCGCTTCATTCATGGACAGAACCGCCATTTCCGCACCTGCGAAAACAGAATTCAGAAAGATCAGGAACACCAATAAAACAATTGCCTGTATCATATTTTTATTCCCCTCAGTATAGTCGTCCGGAATTATTCCGAACCAATTATAATACAGAAAGCGGACCGTTATCATCCGCTTTTCTGTTGCTTATTCTGATTATTATTACATAAGATAGCATAACCCTTCCGGTCTGTCAAACCATCAACCTCCAACCAGCAATATACTATGATATAAAAAGCAGCAGATACATACAACAGAACGGCCTTTCATCTTCCACTCTGCTGCATGCCTATGAACATCATCGCTGCACGACCTATGTTCACTCTGCTGCTTCCTTTTCCATATGATGTTTCGGAAATTCCATAATGATCTCGGTTCCCTGTCCCGGTTCACTGTTAAGCCACAGCCTGCCGTTCAGAGTTTTTACCCCGTGCTTCACAATGGAAAGGCCAAGACCGGTTCCGCCGATTTCCTTGGAATGGCTTTTGTCCACCCGATAAAAGCGTTCAAAAATGCGTTCCTGATCTTCCTTCGGAATACCGATCCCTGTATCCCGCACATTCACGCGAACTGCATCCTCGCCATCCTTCAGTCTCACAAAGACCTCTCCACCCCGGCGGTTATATTTGACAGCATTATCGCAGACATTATAGAGAACCTCTTCCATGATCGTCGGCACTGTATCCAGCACTGTACTTCCGCCTTCCATATACATATGCACTTCCTGCTTTTCGGCAGCTTCATGTAAGGTAGAAAAAATATCATGAGTCAGACTGTAAAGATCCAGTTTTTCCCACTGATACGGCAATCCGCCCTCATCCAGACGGGAGATCCGGATCACATCCCCAACCAGACGGATCAGTCTCTGCGCTTCCTTATAGATGCGTCCTGCAAAAACCTTCACATCCTCATCCTTCACAAATCCATCCTGCATGATCTCAGCAAATCCGGAAATGGAAGTCAGCGGCGTTTTCAGTTCATGGGAAACATTGGCGGAAAATTCCCTTCGCAGCTGTTCCCTTTCTACTTTTTCGGTCACATCCACCAGAAGGATCACCGCACCCTCTGTCTTATTTTCTCTTGTGACAGGATTGGCGATCACCTGAATCTCACTGCCATCCAGACGAAGGATCTTGTTCTCATGCTTTCCTTCAAGGACCTGCCCAACGACACCTCGAAACTCCTCCGAGCGGTTCAGAAGATATACACTTTCTCCTGTTTTGATCTCCTTTACCTTAAGAAGCTTTCCCACACTGGAGTTGACAGAAAGTACCATGGTATAACGGTCGATCACAAGAAGTCCCTCCTGCATGTTCTCCGTGATAATAGAAAATTCTTTCTGCTGTCTTCTGGCTGCCTCAAGCTGCAGACGGATCTGCCGGCTCTGTCTGCCAATCTTGCTGAGAAGCGGCTGTACCTCATCATAGGCATCATTCTCATCCGGATGCTCCAGATCAAGCCCATTAAGAGGTTCCACAACCTTCCCGGAAAGCCTGGATGCAAATACGCCGGACAGGAGCAGCATAAGTATCAGAACTGCAGCAAAAGGCGGAAGCAGCTGCAGGAGCAGCATCCATACAGAAGCCTGGTTACTGGAAACTCTCAGCACATTGCCATTTTCAAGGCGTACTGCATAATACATTGTTTTTTCGGAAAGCGTGGATGACATTCTTTCATCCGCACCTTCTCCGTTGATCTCTGCTTCACGGATCTCCTTGCGATGTCCGTGATTATCCATGCTTTCCACATTTGCCTCATTGTCGTAGATAACTTTTCCACTTTCATCCACATAAGTAATCCTGGAATCCTCATCATTCAGCTTCTTCAGATAATCTGTCCCGGTACTTTCCACGCCTCTGGAAATATACACGGCTTCTTTCTTCAGCTCACCCATCAGCTGTCCCTGAAAATAGTGATAAAGGATTCCCACGACAAATGCCAGTCCCAGTACTGTGATCAGTGATGAAACCAGCATGATATACTTAAATATTTTTTTACTCAAAGCTCAGCCCTTTCCTTTCTCCGAAATCTATATAGCATTTTACAAAAGCAATGTAAAAATAATTATCCGGAAAAAGTTAAATCCTTGTAAATTTTATCACATTATAAAAAGTGCTGTGATATCCTTTCAATACCACAGCACTTTTTTTTGCAATAATGCAACTCTTTGCAATCTGCTCTTACTTATTTCTATTCCTCAACAAAATAGTTATCTGTATGACTGGAACCGCTTCTGTGGTTTCCTGTGATGGAATATTCCACCCACTCTGCAATGTTCACAGCGTGATCACCGATACGCTCGAAATATTTTGCAGCCATAAGGATATCCAGACCGATGTTTGCATCCGGCTTTCCGTTATTCAGGACCTCGGCCAGCTTTTCCTTAATATCATTGAAGGCATCGTCCACCTTATCATCATCGTCAATAACCTTTCTGCAAAGCTCAAGATCACCCTTTACAAAGGCATCGATGCTTTCTGTAACCATCCGGACAGTATCCTCTGCCATCTTCCGGATATTAATGATATCTCCGGTAACTGCTTTGTCCTCGATATGCTTGGACAGATCCGCAATATCTGCTGCCTGATCACCGATGCGTTCCATATCGGAGATCATCTTCAGCGCTGCGGAAATGGATCGCAGATCTCCGGCTACCGGATGCTCATGAAGAAGAAGCTTCATGCAGAGATTTTCAATCTCTTTTTCCTGTGCATCGATCTCTTTTTCCGTCTCAAAGATCTTGCCAATGAGAGTCATCCCGCCTTCACCCTGAATAGCTTTGGCAGAAAGTGAAATTGCTTTTTCGCAGAGACTTCCCATGGTGATCAGTTCCACGTGAAGCTCTTCCAGCTGTCTTACAAAACGTTCTGACATAATATCAACCAAACCTTCCTGTAATATAATCCTCTGTACGCTTATCCGCCGGCATGGAGAACAGCTTGTCTGTATCCGCAAATTCCACAACCTCACCAAGAAGGAAAAACGCTGTCTTGTCGGAGATACGGGTTGCCTGCTGCATGTTATGTGTGACCATGACAATGGTGTAATCCTTTTTAAGCTCTACTGCCAGATCCTCGATCTTGGAAGTGGAGATCGGGTCCAGGGCAGATGTGGGCTCATCCATAAGAAGCACCTCCGGCTGTACTGCCAGGGCACGGGCAATGCAGAGACGCTGCTGCTGTCCGCCTGACATTCCAAGAGCACTTTTTTTCAGGCGGTCCTTGACCTCATCCCAGATTGCCGCATCACGGAGAGATTTTTCCACGATCTCATCCAGCTTTGCCTTGGAACGGATACCGTGTGTTCTCGGACCGTATGCAATGTTATCATAAATGCTCATTGGGAACGGATTGGGCTTCTGGAATACCATACCCACACGTTTACGCAGAAGATTCACGTCCATATCTCCGTAAATATCTTCCCCGTCAAGCTCTACCTTTCCTGTGATGGTACAGCCTTCCACAAGGTCATTCATACGGTTTAAAGATTTCAGAAGTGTGGATTTACCGCAGCCGCTTGGTCCGATAAATGCTGTGATCTCCTTTTCCGGGATCTCCATATTGATTCCCTTCAGGGCATGAAAGCTTCCGTAATGAAGATTCATATTGTCAATTGAAATTTTTGTATTTTCACTCATGATCGATCATTATCCTTTCGCAATTTTTCTGGCTACCAGACCGGACAGTCCGTTGATAACAAGTACAAATGCCAGAATGACTACTGCTGTTGCAGATGCCTGGTTTACATGAAGTCCCTCACTGGAAAGCACATACATGTGAAGTGCCAGGGTACGTCCGGAACCCATCAGGCTGTTTGGAACTGCCGCAACAGTACCGGAGGTATAAAGAAGTGCTGCAGTCTCACCTACCACACGTCCGATGGCCAGGATCACACCTGCCAGGATTCCAGGAACTGCGGAGGGAAGTACAATCGTAAAAATAGTACGGAGCTTGCCTGCTCCAAGTCCGAAGCTTGCCTCACGGTAAGAATCCGGAACAGATTTCAGTGCTTCCTCAGCGGTACGCATGATCAGGGGAAGTACCATGATCACCATAGTCAGCGCACCGGAAAGAAGAGACATGCCCCAGTGCAATGCAGTTACAAAGAACAGCATACCGAACAGACCATATACGATAGATGGAATACCGGAAAGTGTCTCTGCGGTAATACGGATCAGCTTTACAAAACGGCTGCCTTTTTTTGCATATTCCACAAGGAAGATCGCTGCAAAGATTCCTACCGGAGCGGCAATCGCCAGAGATACCAGTGTCATGATCAGGGTATTGATCAGTGACGGGAGAAGGGAAACGTTCTCTGAGGTATAAGTAAGGCTGAAAAGACTTGCATTCAGATAGGGAATACCTTTTACAAGCACATAGCCGATCAGGAAGAACAGCAGTGCAAAAGTGATCACTGCTCCTAGCAGTGTGAGAAATGCCAGGACTCCTGCACCGGGATGTTTCGCATAGGACTTCAGCTGGTCTCCTATGGTAAGTGTATTTCTTTTTTTCATGTTTGCTTCTGCCGCAGGATCTGCGGCTACAGATACGTTAGTTTGCATACTCCGCCCTCCTGTTCAGCAGTGAAAGACTTAAGTTGATGATCAGGATAAATACAAAGAGTACAACTCCTGTTGCGATCAGTGCTTCTCTGTGAAGTCCTGATGCATATCCCATCTCTGTTACGATGTTTGCAGTCATGGTACGGACACCCTGAAGAAGTCCCTTCGGCATACGTGGCTGGTTTCCGGCTACCATGATCACGGCCATGGTCTCACCGATGGCACGTCCGATCCCAAGGACAACGCCTGCCAGGATTCCTGACTTTGCTGCCGGAAGCATAACAAAGAAAATGCTTCTTTCTTTTGTTGCGCCAAGTGCAAGTGAGCCTTCATAATAGCTTTCCGGAACGCTTCGTACTGCCGATTCCGTAACTCCGATGATCGTCGGAAGGATCATGATTCCCAGAAGGATACATGCTGCCAGCATACTGCTTCCGGTTCCTCCGAACAGCTGGCGGATCAGCGGCACCAGGAGAACCAGACCAAAATAGCCATATACGATGGATGGAACACCTGCCATAAGCTCAATACCGGATTTCAGTGGTTTATAGATTTTTTTCGGGCAATATCTTGCCATAAATACGGATGTAAAAAGTGCGATCGGAACTCCGATAAGGATTGCTCCTGCAGTTACATAAATACTTGCCACGATCATTGGCAGGATTCCGAATTTATCGTTTGTTGGTCTCCATTCTGTTCCGAAGAGGAATTTTAAGGGACCGATCTTTCCCATTGCAGGAAGGCCGTTTGCAAAAAGGAACACACAAATAAGAAATACTGCAAGAACCGATGCACAGGCCGCAATGAGAAAAACGACCTTCATGGCCTTTTCTCCTAAATGATTCATAAGACACCTTTCTCTCTGTCCCAGTGGATATCCACTGTGCTGATATATAACGGAGCGGCTTTCCTGACCTTGTCATGATCGCCGCTCTTTGTAAGATACTTCAATCGTTTTTTATCCGGGAATTTATTTGGTCACGTCTTCCCAGTCTGTGATATCACCTGTGAAGATGGATTTTACCTGGTCACTTGAAAGCTCCTCAAGGTCATTGTCGTTATTTACGATGACTGCGATACCATCTTTTGCGATCTCTGTAGCTTTAACACCTTTCTCTGTTTCCTCGTCCTTCAGCTCACGGGATGCCATTCCGATATCACATACACCCTCTGTTGCGCTATTGATTCCTGTTGTGGAGTCGCTGACCTGAACTTCTACTGTGATGTTTTTGTTTGTTTTCTGATATGCCTCTGCAAGCTTCTCCATTACAGGTCCTACGGAAGAAGATCCCATAACTACGACTTTGCCTTTTGCATCTCCGGCTTTGTATGCCTCTGCTTTTTCATCTACTTTGATGTAGCCTTCTTTTTCGATGATGTCCTGTCCGTCAGAGCTCATGATGTAGTTGATGAAATCCTGTGCTGCATCACTGAGCTTGTCGCCTGTTACGATGTTGAACGGACGTGCTACCTTGTATGTATCATCTGCAACGTTCTCTGCTGTTGCCTCTGCTCCGTCGATCTTTACTGCTTTTACTGTATCGTTGAGGGAACCCAGAGATACGTATCCGATAGAGTTCTCATCGCCTGCTACTGTGGTAAGCATTACATCTGTGTTGTTTGTGATGCTTGCTTCCTGTGTTGTCATATCTACTTTCTCGCCGTCTTTTTCTTCTTCGATCCCAAACAGCTCTACGAATGCTCCACGTGTTCCGGATCCGTCCTCACGGGAAATTACGTCGATCGCTCCGGATGGTGCTGCCATTACAACGGTTCCCATTACTGTAGTTCCGATAAGTGCTGCTGTTAAGATACCTGCGATTCTTTTTTTCATGATTTTTTTCTCCTCATTTCTATGATCATTTTTACTTGCTTACTGCTTAAATACAGGTGTTATTATAGGAATGGAAGGTAAAATATAAAATCGCGGTTTTGTAAAATGTTGGTTAAAAAACGTGATATAAAAAAAAGCTGCTCGCGCAGCTTTTTTTTATATGATGTATTCGTCTGCCTTGACAGATTGCCAGTTCATCAGGTCTTCCAGTGTTATATGATCCACCACACCTTTGATAGCATCGTCCAGCTTTTTCCAGAGGATCTGAGTGACACAGTTCTCCTCACGTTCACAGAAGGCTCCGTTGTCGTCCAGACATTCCACAGGGGAAAGGCTTCCTTCTGTGAGACGAAGGATCATTCCGACCGTGTATTTATCCGGGGTCTGCTGCAGTGCATAGCCGCCCTGAGGGCCACGGACACTGCGGACAAAGCCTGCTTTGTTCAGGATGGAGATGATCTGCTCCAGATATTTATCGGAGATCTCCTGGCGCTTCGCCACATCCTTCAGGCGGATCGGTTTTCCTGTATAATTTGTAGCAAGATCCAACATCAGTCTCAGCGCATATCTTCCTCTTGTAGAAATCCTCATGTAATATTTACCTCCAATATTTCAGTATTCTTCTGATTTATAGCATTTTGCTCTTTCTGTTATTGTGCAGCTGTTCAGCCGGAAATATTCCTCTGTATTCCATAACCGGCACCCTTCTCTGTGATGCACAGGCAGCTTCCTGTATCTTCTTTCATAGGAAGCAGAATCTGCTTTGCAGACTTTATTCTTTATATTGTTAATAGGTTTTGTTTGTTTTCTCTATTATACCTGAAAAAGCTACAAGATACAAGCAAGTCCACACACACTGCTTATTGCTTTTCGCGGGACCTTACCAGTGAACAGTAACCACAGCCCCACAGAGGGCTTACTTAATTCGATGAAATCAAGAATAAAACCGGCGCTCCGGCAGCCTGCTTGGACAGGCATTCAGGAGCGCCGTAAATAATCCCGCAGAATCACGCTTCGGGGCAAAAGAAGCGGTCTTCGGATCGATTATTTTGTAAACAGTGGTGTGGAGTAGTAACGGTCTCCACTGTCCGGAAGAAGTGCTACGATCACTTTCCCCTTGTTCTCCGGGCGTTTTGCAAGCTGGATCGCAGCATAGAGAGCTGCACCGGAGGAAATTCCTGTAAGGATTCCCTCTTTCTTGGTAAGGAGTTTGGATGTTTCAAATGCATCCTCGTTCTCTACCGGAATGATCTCGTCATAAACCTTGGTGTCAAGTGTGTCCGGAACAAAACCTGCGCCGATACCCTGGATCTTATGCGGGCCTGCTTTTCCCTCAGAAAGTACAGGAGAAGTTGCAGGCTCAACAGCAACTACCTTCACATTCGGGTTCTGGCTCTTCAGGTACTCACCTGTACCGGTGATCGTTCCGCCTGTGCCGACACCTGCTACGAAAATGTCTACCTTTCCGTCTGTGTCATTCCAGATCTCAGGACCTGTTGTTGCTGCATGTGCCTTCGGGTTAGCCGGGTTCTCAAACTGTCCCGGGATGAAGCTTCCCGGAATCTCCTTGGCAAGCTCTTCTGCCTTGGCAATGGCACCCTTCATTCCCTTGGCTCCGTCTGTGAGAACTACCTCTGCACCATATGCCTTCAGGATGTTTCTTCTCTCAACACTCATGGTCTCCGGCATGGTGAGGATCGTCTTATAGCCCTTGGCAGCTGCGATGGCTGCAAGTCCGATTCCTGTGTTACCGGATGTTGGCTCGATAATGGTTGCGCCTGGTTTCAGGACACCTTTCTGCTCTGCATCCTCGATCATTGCCTTACCGATTCTGTCCTTAACGCTTCCTGCCGGGTTAAAATACTCAAGCTTGGCAAGTACTGTAGCCTCAAGGCCCTCAGATTTCTCTACGTTCTTAACCTCTACAAGCGGTGTGTTTCCGATCAGTTCCAGTGCGCTTCCGTAAATTTTACCCATGATGATATCCTCCTTATTTCCTTTATGTCCATTTCCTTATTTCCTAGTAACTATATATGTTTTCTGTGATTTGATTGAATTATATCATAGTACAGGGATTTGTCAATACATTTCAGCCAAAAAACGCAGGAATTTTTCTCCGGAAAAACCCCTGCGCTTCATATAATTTCATTTATTCTTTTTTAGGATTTTTACAAGCAGATGCATAGTCAGGCGGATATTCATATTCTTTATTTTTCAGATTCTGTTAATGTAATATCCCCATCGCTGCATTCCACATTTAAAGTCGGTGCTGAAGCACCGGCCTTGTTCTCATAAACAGAGGTGTCTTCCTCATTGTCGGTTTTTCCCCTGGAAAGCCCCTCCGTGTCCACATCTCCGTCTGCAGCTTTCAGATAAATATTGGTTTTCTCTGCACTGCCGTTCTTCATTTCTACAGAAACATCACCGCAGGAGCTATTGATCTTCATATCTCCGTTAAAGCTGCTGTTGTCTATCTGAATATCTCCGTCGCTGAGAGCTATCTGCCCATCTGCAAGCTCTGCCTTTTTTATGGTCACATCTCCGTTTCCGGATTTCAGCTGCATGTTATCTGTACATTGAAGTTCTTTTACATTCAGATCCCCGTCGGAAAGCTTTGCATCAAACTTTTCGAACTCGCCCTTATCCAGCATCAGATCTCCACTGAGAAGTTCCAAGGTCATTTCTTTACACAAAAGCTGATCGGCAGCAAGATCCCCGTCGGAAAGCTGAAGCTCCGCTTCGGAAAGCTGTGCCTTCTCCGGAATATAAAGAACCACCGTATTCAATGCATCTTTCTTTTCTGTCAGATCCGCATGTGTAGAGAATATCCCCAGATCATAGGTTATATAATAACTTCCACTGCCGCCTGCAGGCTCCTCAAGCGTGAGCTCTCCATCCTTATCCTTCCAGGTCAGAGGATTTTTCCTCCCGTTTTTCTCAAGCTTATATTCCATATAATAATGGTCATCATCTGAGGTACGGATATCCAGATCAAAATCCTCAAAATCCACATTCAGCTTCGTAAAATCATCAATCTGTTCTTTTTTCATTACTGTAAGATTTTTACGACTGGAAGAATTTCCTCCGGATACATACATATGATCTGAAGTATATGTGAAATCTTTTCCCCCTGCAAAATATCCTGCTGTGGAAAGAACAACTCCCGCTACACAGAGTGCTGTACCTGTCATCAGCACTGTTTTTGCAATCTTATTCATTTTTATGCACCTTCTTTCTTGCAAGTCTGTTAACCAGACGGCCGATTCCCATTGCACACCATTTACATATATATATGGTAAGTACTCCAACAAGGATTCCCGCACCTGCCATCAGAAATCCACTGCCGACCATCATGCAGGCTGCTGCCAGAGATCTTGCGATCAATGTCACGCCGAAACCTGTGAGCACGATACCTCCGGCAATTGCTGATACACCTGTAACTGCCATGGAAAAGATCACTGCTGCGATGACAATCACCACTGCTGCCAGTACTGCAAGGCCTGCAAACAGCAGCGCAATGCTCACCGGCGATGCACAGATCACCAGAAATGCGAGAAGAATGATCTTTCCGGGGGAACGCTTCTTTCCTGCGGATGTACTGTACCCTGTTGTACTCAGGTTTCCTGAATCTGTCCGGCTATGTGCATGGGAGCTCTCTCCGTAATATGAACCTGCTGCCGGCAAAGCTGCTGTTTTTTCCTCGGTGATGTCTTTACTGTCACCAACACTCTCCTGTAAAAGGTTCAAAAGCAGTTCCCTTGCCGCCTCTTTAGGCTGTCCCAGTTCTTCCATAACCTGCTGTTCATTCTCAGGTCCAGCCTCATCGAAGTATTCCGAAAAATACTCAATGGCATTGTCATAATCTTCTTTTGGAAGCCGCTTCAGATATTTCTTCAGCTGCTCCATATACTCTTTTCTTGTCATTTTCGAAGTCTCCCTTCCACAATATCGTCTATAGTATCGCGGTATTCTCTCCACTCTTTCCTCAGATATTCCAGCTGATCACGCCCGGCTTCTGTGATGGAATAATACTTTCGCTTCCTGCCCTGGAACTCTTGGGAATACGTTGTAAGATAACCACCTGTCTCCAGCTTCCGCAGGATGGGATACAGGGTAGACTCCTTGATGGATGCAACCATCTTTACAGTCTGGCTGATCTCATATCCGTAGGAATCCTGCTGTTCCACAACAGAAAGGATCAGACATTCTGTCAGCACAGCTGATACCGGATAGTAATACATACGCTCACCTCTTTATGTAATTATTTTATATATAAAATTTTTATATATAATTATTTTACATATATAG
>ERZ894191.543-NODE-543-length-30203-cov-9.941223_pt1 | contig 30203 bp, 18 predicted proteins | sample MGYA00380282_ERZ894191 | MGnify/ENA primary metagenome ERZ894191 (study PRJEB32331, sample SAMN06328485) | human gut metagenome | biome: human gut microbiome; feature: stool | host: Homo sapiens | collected 2013-02-21 ...
CTGGGGCACCTACAACAATTCGAAAGCTTTTTTCGACTACCAGAACAACCTGTTCGTGCAGCAAGCCAAAGGCGTGATCGACGTTTCCGAATGGCAAGGCGACATCGACTGGGCCAAAGCGAAAGCCGACGGCGTGGAAGGCGTGATCATCCGCCTCGGCTACGGCGAAGGCAACAATGCCGACAAGAAAGCGCAACGTAACATCAGCGAATGCAAGAGACTTGGCATCCCGTTCGGCATTTACTGGTATTCCTACGCGGACACGCCGGCGCTTGCCAAAGAAGAAGGTGCCGACGTGGTCTCTAAACTCAAGCAGTTTGGCGTGAATCCGAGCGATCTGGCGTACCCCGTGTATTACGACCTGGAAAAGTGGACCTGGGAAGGCCACAAGCCGCCGACCGATCCGAACGTGTACAACAATATCGTCAACAATTGGTACAGCGCGCTGCAGTCCGCCGGATACAAGAATCTGGGCGTCTACTCGTACACCAGCTACCTGCAAGGGCCGCTGAAACATGCCGACATTTACGCCAAAACCACGTGGGTGGCGCAGTATGGCGCTCGCATGGGATTCGATTCGTTCCCGACCAACAGTCGCGGATGGCAATACACCAGCTCCGGCAAGGTGGACGGCATCAGCGGCAGTGTGGATATGAATGCGTTTGGGAATAAGGAGTATGTGAATGGCGGGAGTAGCAATGATTCGCAAGCATCCATTGATGTACGCAAAATGACTGCAGTTACCATTCCGAATGGTAATTATTACATTAATGTTCGTTCCAAAGTTGCGTCTAGCGTTGATATTCCTAGTGGAAGTGCTGCAGATTCCACCGTCATTCAGTTGTATTCCGGTAACGGTTCCAAGGCTCAGCAGTTCACTTTTACTAGGCAGTCTGATGAAAGCTATGAGATCGTCAATGTGAATTCCGGCAAGGCTTTGGACGTGCGTAATGGTGTTGCTGAGAATAACGCTATAGTGCAACAGTATTCTCGAAATAATTCCCAGGCTCAACGATGGTTTATTCGTGATTCTGGAGCGGGATATTATTTGCAATCCGCTCTCGGTAATTGGGTTCTGGATTTGAGCGGCGGAAATACTGCGGATGGTGCTGCGATTCGGCTGTATGCGCCGAATGGTACCGCTTCGCAGTTGTTCGTTGTTTCGTCAAGCGACGTCAGCATAACTACTGGAGTGTCGATGATTATCACTTCGGTTGCGAATAAAAAACTTGTCACGGATGTGACGAGTGCATCAACGGCAAATGGAGCACGAGTTCAGCTTTATTCAAGTAATAATACGAACGCCCAGAAATATCGATTTGAATCAATTGGCAATGGAACTTATAAGATCGTCAATGTGAATTCAGGCAAGGTGCTGGATGTATCTGGCGGATCCACTGCTAATGGAGCGGCGTTGCAGCAATATACGAATAATAACACTGTTGCCCAGCAGTGGACGGTGCGAAATTACGGTAGTGGCAAGGTTGCGCTAGTGTCGGTGAATGCTAATAAGGCTGTCGATATTCCAAATGGTAATGCCGTGCAGCAGGCTCAGCTGCAGCTTTATTCGCCGAATGGCACCGTTGCTCAACAGTGGTTGGTTGCAAAGGCGCCGTTAACGTTGCGCGAACGTTTGAATGAAACCGCGGCCAAGCATAGGCAGGATTTGCCAGATGGCACCTACACTTTTGGATCGAAGCTTAATACGTCTATGAAGATGGATGTAAGCGGCGCTTCTCGTTCAAATTATGGAAACGTGCAGATTTGGGCCGGTAATGGAACCAATGCGCAGAAGTGGAAAGTAACGCATGATTCCAACGGGTATGTGACCCTGACCAGTGTGAACTCCGGCAAAGTGTTGGATGTGAATGGCGGCGTATCTGCCAACGGAACCAACGTGCAACAGTACGATTCCAATGGAACATACGCTCAAAAGTGGATAGCTGTCAAAAACTTTGATGGCTCATACACTTTCCAGTCGGCGCTCGCAGAAAATGTGGTTTTGGATGTGAATTGTGGTTCCAGCGCGAACGGCACTAACGTGCAGTTGTATACTTCCAACGGAACAAAGGCCCAAAAGTGGGTGAAGTAGCAGAATAAAACGAAGGCTTGGTTCCGCATATTCTGCTGGAATCAAGCCTTCTTAATGACATTGAGAGATCACTTTCCCCGACGCTTCATCAATGCAAAACGATTGGCCTCAACGATGAAGGCTTTGCGATCGTTTTTGGCTATGACGTCGAGGATAATTCCTGTGACAATCAAGAGCAAGCCTGCAATAACAAGCATTACCGCGCCGATGAGTGTGGGGAAGCGTGCGACCATGCCGGTGTGCATGAAGTCGATGCCTACGCTGCCGCAAAGAATCAGACCAATAACGCCAATGACCAGACCAAGCCCACCAAAGAAAGGTAGTGGCTTGTACTCACGGATCATGCGGAAGATGGTGCTCATCACTTTGATGCCGTCTCCGACGGTATCAAGTTTGCTGACGGAACCTTCAGGGCGATCACGGTACTGAATCGGCATCTCATAAAGACGGAGATTGTTGTTCAGCGAATGAATAGTCATTTCGGTTTCGACCTCAAAACCACGGGACAGCACTGGGTAGGTCTTTACAAAAGTGAAGGAGAACGCTCGGTAGCCAGTCATGATATCGGTTACGTGAGCTCCGAACAGTCCATTGATGGATCCACGTACGAGCCTATTGCCGAAGTTGTGGAATGGGCGCTTGTTCTCCTGGAAGTACGTGGAGCTCAAGCGGTCTCCAATCACCATGTCATAGCCTTCAAGAATCTTGTCGACCATGGCTGGTGCCGCGTCAGCCGGGTACGTATCGTCGCCATCAGACATGATGTACACGTCAGCGTCGATATCTTCGAACATGGCTCGGATGACATTGCCCTTGCCCTGACGTGGCTCCTTACGTACGATAGCGCCTTCTGACGCGGCGATTTCTGCAGTGCGGTCAGTGGAGTTGTTATCGTATACGTAGATGTCTGCTTGCGGCAAAGACGTTTTGAAATCACGAATGACCTTGCCGATGGTGACTTCCTCGTTATAGCAAGGAAGAAGTACTGCAACGGAAACGTTCGAATTCTCAGGCATATACTTCACTATATCCCTTGTACTGGTCTGCATTGGGGATGGATGACAGGTGATGGTGCATACTTGAAGCAAATGGATTTATCGATTCACATTAAGGGTAAATGGACTTAATGGTAAATATGAGCTGTTGTATATGATGCTTGAACAGTCAGGATTACTTTTCCACAGATATTGTATTTGGGTGATATGGTTCACTTCGTTGGAATGAACTCGAAGTGCATCACCGGCAATGGTGGCGGTGGCATTATGCATGACGCCATCACCATCGGCGACCTGGAAACCTGACGGTGGCGTATTTGTGGCACTTGCGATGGTGTCGAATGTCGCGTTGGTTGTGTAATTCGGTCGTTTCGCCTGTAGTTTGACGTTTGTGCCTGTTTTGAAAGTGACAATGGCTGTTGATTGGTCCTTTGGATCGAGATGAGCTTCTTTAGGTAAAGGACCTGATGGTACGGTTGTATGCTCGTTCATAGCAATCCATTGATTGGCCATACGTTGGGCAACGATTTCTTTGCCAAGCGGGTGGATTGCTTTTGATGTACCCTTATCTGTATCGATGGAGATGGTCATGCCAAGGTTTTTGTGTGATGCGATGACAGAACTGTCGAGTATACTCAGTTGGGCATTGCGTACGATGGTGTTGTAGATGTAGCCGTAGCCGTCATATCTGGCGAGCTGTACATAAAGGAACGGCAATGTCTCATCATTGAACAGATCTCGATAATCGTTGATAAGTGTGGCGAATGAAATGTTATACCGTAATGCCGAATCCATTGTTCCGGAGTCATCCTCGCCTTGATACCACAGTACGCCTGCTACGGCAAGACCTTGTAGAGGTGCAATTCGATTCTTATAGATGTCTCCACCTTTTATGTGGTGGGAAATCATCGTTCCGCCCCAAGCGGTTTGAATGAACCCGACAGGTATGTTGGGGTATTTTTTGCGTAATTGCTGTGCGAAGAATTGAGGAATGTAGCCAAGATAGTTGGCACCATCTCCTGTGGCCGTAAGCCAGGTATCCTTTTCAACGTCCCTGAGTGGGTAATCCTTTGCATTTAGGTCTCTGGCTGGAGAAAGGAAATGGACATATTGGTCGTTGATATTTTTTGGAATATTATCACGAGTGTAGCGTGACGAAGTGTTCGCCTTGAATGCTGAATCGCTTTTGAGGTAATCGTTGTAGTTGATTTCCATGTTCGATTGACCAGCGGCTATAAAAAGTTCACCCACACATACATCATGTACTGTTTTCACCACGGTGGTAGCTATGGCGAATTCCATGATGTATTGGACAAGTGACCCTTTGATTCTAGGCAACTAGATTGAAAATTTTCCTGTTTTACCGATTGTTGAAGAGCCGGCGTACTTATGTTTTCCTTCCCGCAAAGTAACGGAAATTGTTTTCCCCGATGAGGATTTCGGAGCCGAGCCGTTTAAGGTGGTGGTTTTGTTCTGTTGCAGAACCATGCCGTCCATTACATAGCTCGGTAAGGAAAGGGTGGTGTTTCCGTTTTCCTGTAGTGTTTTCTTGCTTTCCCGAGCGTCCGCAGGAAAACAGGCGAAAAGCAGAATGAATGACAGTGTCAATGAGAAAGTCCTTCTAAACCTCTGAACAAATTTATGAAAGTGGAACGTTGCTATGGCGCGAGTATAGCGGTTTCCAAACTTGTTTTTCATGTCTCGGACTTCCGATTCGTAGATAAAGATGCTGTGTTTTTCAGATTAGATATGAGAGCGGACGCTTGCGGATGAGTTTCCGCCTCTGTCGGAGATACTTTAGCGTTGCTATACTAAGGGCGTGCAAGTTGAGGAAGGAAAGGACGATCAGTGACGGCGGCGCAAACAGACATGCGGCAAGGCTCTGTCGACAAGCGAAAAAGCAGCCGTCATGGTACCCACTACGTATTCGTGGACGTGCTGAACATTGTTTCCTGCTTTGCCGTGGTATGTCTGCACACGTCTTTAGGTGTGTTCTCTCCGCAGCATACTTTTCTATGGGCATTCCAAGAGCTCATGCAGGCGATGTTTATTTTCGCCGTGCCTATTTTCTTCATGGTCAGCGGAATGAATCTTTTGGATTACCGAAAGAAATATTCGACGAAAGTGTTTTTCAAAAAACGATTCGTACGAGTGGGACGATCGTTGATTCTGGGCAGCATCGCTTGCTACTTATTGTTCGGTTTGCTCCCCGGCCTGTTTTATGGAGCACAACCAATTGCCGATAGTTTCGGTCCTGTCGATTTTTGCAAGAGATTCCTTACCAACTCCATTATCGATATTTACTGGTTCCTGTATTCCATCATCTATTTGTACTTATTGACTCCATTGCTTTCAAAAATCGTCCATGACCGTCGTTTGTTGGAATATGCTATTGCACTGACGTTGTTCTGTTCAATTCTGATTCCTGCAGCAAAAGCCATTGGAATCAACGAGGAATATTTCAGCCCATTGTTGAGCTGGCCGTTATTTGCTTCCAGCGCCCTACTGTATTTCCTGCTGGGATATTATTTGGAAAACTACGGCTTGCCGTTGTATTGGAATGCGCTTGCATGGGCCGCAACTTTCCTAGGATCTGTGACGTTGATGTTCCTCGGCGGTTTATGTTGGAACGGTTTCTTCCAGAATTCGATGGGGCCGGAATATCAGAACTATCTTGTCGGTACTTCCTCTCCGCTATGCGTGATATCCGCGGTATCGCTGTTCATGCTCTGCAAAGCACTGGAGCCATCCCTTCAGAGTGAATCCGACAGAATGAAGTCGGTAATTCGTAAAGTGTCCAGCGTCTCGCTTGGCGTATATATGTTCCACCTACTGCTGGTGAACCTTACGTTTGATGGGCCGTTCGAGTGCATCCTGACTTTTGGACAAATACACCCATTCATTAAGGCCATTGCGGTCTATCTGCTTACTGGCGTTGCCGTATATGGCGGCAAGTGGTGCATCTCGAAGATGAAGAAACGAGCCCTACAGTAGCTTGCGTCCCCGGGGGAAGGGGCGGTTTAGAATTCTTTGGGCTGTAAATGCTTCAGCGTAAGCGGTAGAAATAGTGGAATGATATACAGCATAGGTAACACATAGCGTGTTGCTTCCGTGTGCGTGGAAATCGGTCCAGCAAATAGAACAAGCATTGTGATGAATATTGGCAGATTAAGCATCAACAAATTAAGTTTGTTCTTCTTGGATCTCAGTATGAGAAACATGATGGCAAAAGGAAGTATTGTAGCCCAAAAGGCTTTTTGCCATATGATATTGAGTATAGGCGTCGCTGATAGTGTGTCTGCGTAGAATTGTCCAATCGCATTACCGGCTTTAGTATTATCTGTCCAAGGCATGTATTGTTCGATGTTTTGATAATGATGTTTGGAATTATTGATTGGACGCATCATGCTGAGGTCTTGTTCTTCTCCTGATGCGACATTGAATGAGAACCATGCGACGGAGAGCCCGCCCCATCCTGCTATCATGTCGCCGGGATGCTTAACCAGTTGTTTCGTCCACGTCGTGATTAAGGCATGTTCATCTTTAGAAGATAATTCCTGTCCTTTTATCGGATCAGCTTTATACCAGCAGTAAGCATCTTGGAGTTGACCAATATCCATATGGTAAATTTGTTGGATTTCGTCGATTTCGGCTATACTCAAATCATCCTTATGGTTATGCACCACATTGGCGACTTGTTGCATGGGCACAGCAAGAATCTCGTTACTTTCTCCTGGTGCAATGTGCAATGCTGGCAAGATAAAAGTTGGCACGATTATGCCAACAACTAAATAAGGAACACCACCTAAAACAATAGTAGCTATTTTATAGGACCAATGTTTGACAACGAAGCATGCCAAAAGAAGCAGAGCCAGGACAATGATATACATGCCTGTTTTTTTTGTTAAGGATACGGCCAATGCGTCTGCAATAAAGAAAACATCAAATGAAACGGATTTTAAAATTGTCCCCTGTGTTCTCCAAAGTTCACAGAATGCGATAGAGAAGAATACGAAAAATGGCGTATTGAAAGTATCTTTCGCAAGAGACATCGACATCATGGGGATGATGGGGAAAAAGGTAAGAAATACAGCAATAAAGAAACGGCATTTCCAAAGTATGTTGTATTTGCCTGTATAACAGACTGTACAAGCGATGGCCAATGTGGACAGTAACGACTGCACGAGCACTAGCAGGTACAATCCATAAATAGCGTTATTGAACAATGCTTTGCCAATATGTGTGAATCCGACATACAAATACGTCATCATGAAGGGATGATGATCGGTGAACGGCACTGAAGGGTCATAATATTCCATCAGCTGCCAGGAAGTATCGTACCAGTAGACGCCCGGGAAATAAGCTACAAAATACGGAATCCAGAATGCCGTTACGAGACACCATAACGTGATAATGGATCGAGGAGACCAGTCCAATGTGAATTTGCGGAACGCTTCAAATGGTTTATTCAGTGATTCGTTATGGTGATTTATGCGCGGAACTATTTTTGTCGCAACGAAAAACAGCAGTGTGAACAGGACAATATAAAAGAGGGCGTTCACATAAAGCAGTACATTTCTGGTATCGATTTTGCCCTCATGCTGGCCAATAAAAGAACACATGCCAAACAACGTACCCAGAAGAATGGGGACGAGATAGGCAAAGTTATGTTCGGTAATTCTAAAACTTTTTGCGGTCTGTTTCAATGCGATTATTCCCTTCCTCGAACCGCGCGACCGATGGCCTTCGCCACGGCACGACGGCGGGATCCGATTGGCATGAGTGGATCGACGATCTTGCGGATTGGGTTATCCTCTCCAACGGCGCGCTCATGCTTTGGACGGAGTGCTTCTTCGAGGATTTTCGGTTCGTTCGCCTTTACCACGCGCTTGAGCAGACGCTCGTAGAATGGGGTCTCGCGTGCATACCTCCAGTAAATGGAAGCGAAATCGCAATCCGGATCAGTCCACGGCTTTTGGAAACCGGCATAGTGGATGATCTGCGGATTGTTGCGCGACTTTATGTAGGCATCATAAATGTCGTTTGGAGCCTGCGTGAACAAGTTTCCGACGCGTCCACCACAATCGTGGACCACATTCCACTCCCACGGCAGATACAACACTTCGCCCTCGCAATGTGCATTAAGCACGTCCTGATCGTTATAGATGAACGCAGGATTGGACGCATATGTAAGCCACTGCTTGATGGTGTAGCGCTCGCGCATGGCCTTGGTATTGAGCACGAGAACGCCAGCCTGGAAGTAATCGTAAGGATTCTTCATCTTCAGTACGTTCTTGGCGTATCCCATGCGCTTGCCATGCTTCACATTGAGGTTAGCGAGGAAGTCGATATCTCGAATCGCTCCAAGCAGCTTTCCTTGCAAATCGGTGTTGTACAGCTTGGCAATATCGCCATTGATGACGATATCCGAATCCAGATACAGTACTTTGTCGTAAAACGGCAATAGCTTCTGAATCAGGAATCGATAGTAGGTTTCGATGCTGATATGGGCATTATTTGTGGAAAGATCATATCCAGACAACTCACGTTCCACATTGGTGAATCGCAATGACATATTCGGAAACTGCTTGAAGAAGTCTCGCAGACGTTCCTGCTTGTCCCAAGCGATATTTCGCTGCAACACTACAACATCATAGAAATATGACTGGTCAGCATTCTTCATAGCCGAATAAACCGTAGTGGTGAGCTGTGGAACATAATTATCATCCGCGGCAAACACGACTGGAACGATCGGCTTGTCGAACACATCAAGCGGCTTCAGCTCTTCAGCAGGTTCAGGATTGGTGAAGTGAACGCACTGTAGTTCCTTGAACTTCCAATTGGAGCCGATGCGCTTATGGTGCATCAAATAGATGTTCAACAGACGTTCGGAAAGGTGCCCCGGAGTGCGCAGCGCCTCCTTGCTATACGTGCTGTAATCGGTGTTCCTGTCGAATTCCTCAAGAATCGGGAACATCCAAGAGCAATAGTCGAAGAAGATTTCCTTCTTCATGATGAACATATTGCAGAAGCACGCCTTGTTGCCATTGAAGAAATCCTGCGCATCCTCCTTATAATCAGGATACATGGCGCACAGAATCTGATAACAGCGCTTCAAATCGTCATCGTGCAGCAGGGGAGCGGCCTCCCACAGAGCGCGTGGGCTTCCATACTTGTTGATGATTTCATCCAGATTGCCGAACGGTGTGGTGATGACGTCATACTGTTTAACCACGCGGGCGATGTTCTCATCGTCCAGACCGTACTCCTTCTCAGCCTTGGCGTCGATATAATCATCCATGATTTCGCCGAACGCGTTTTCTTCATGCACGGTTTCGGAAAAATCGAAATAGCGGCGATAATGGCAGAATCCGTAGTAGTCGGCATCAACGTTCTTCCAAGCCCAATATTGCGTGGTCAGTTCGCAATAGCGTGGATTGCGGTCGGAGATGTTCTCTCCTTCGTCATCGTGGAACGCCCAGGGGAAACGATAGCTGCCTTCGTGCAGGCCAACCTGCACAGGCTGCATGATATCGCTCTCAAATCGATTCACATTCTTATGCGTGGTGACGAACAGGCGAACGCGCTGGTTGTTGTATCGTTCGATTTGTTCGGCTTGCTCACTTTGGGTTACTAAATCAAGCATGTGGGATGTTGCGATACGTTTCATTTCATGGAAACGAAGGCTATCAGTATCTTCATGGGATGGGAGAACCTCAAACGAATTGGCAATGCCAAACCAGTTATTCAGTCTGTCATTAGGCAGAAGTGCTGTTTTCCCAGACAGTTTTTCATACGCGTCATCCCGCACAAAACGATATATTTCTCGACCTGCAATTGCCGGTCCAAATACGTCAGACATGCTTTGTGCCGCTGAAAGCTTCTCGTTTTCCGGAACTCGGATTTTCCAGTCGTTAGAGAGGATTTCCGTTGCTTTCCGTTGGAATCCCTGAGCGCAAGCGCGAATCATTTCTGAGTGCTGAGTGTCGGCGAAATCGTATGCTGCGTCAAAATCGGCCTTGAAATGATGACAATACTGCGCGTACTTCTCAGCGCTAATGGTGCTGGTTCCGCTGATACCGCGACCGTAGTAGTAAATATATCCACGGCAATGCTTGCATGAGTGATATGTCTTTGCAAAGGCAGAAACAACGAAGCATTCATATCCGTCTTGTGAACGGCCGAGACGCTCCTTGGTCATTGCTGCGAAAGCCTGCTTAAGGACAGACGTTTTGTACAGACGCTGGGTTACTCGCCAGTCCACTTTATATCCTCGAGATTCGTCGAAGATATCGCGAATTATGTCATCGCCTACAGCATCCTGCGTAGACGCGTTGTTATTGGCTTCGAAGGCTTCGCGCTCGGAATCCAGAAGTTCGTTTGCCCCGACTACTGTGATGCCGAAATGAAGAACATCTGCAGGATGCAGTGATAACTCCTGAACAAGTTGCTCGCACATGTCTGGCTTAAGCGCATCATCACCATCGAGGAAGAAAGAATACTCTCCGGTAGCAGCTTCGGCTCCCGCCATACGGGTGCGGTGTGTGCCCATATTGGGGTGGTTAGTCACCACATGAATACGGCTATCTTTTGAAGCTTCCTGGGCAATGACGTCGCCGGTATTATCGGTGCTTCCATCATTGACGACAACGATTTCGATATCCTTGAGGGTCTGATTTCGTGCTGACTCCAAGCATTCCTCTATGTATTTGCCGACATTGTATGCAGGAATGATGATTGAGATCTTCGGCATAACTCTCCCTCGATTGGGCAAACTACTAACGCAACTGTTAACAGTGTATCCGTTGACTCTGAAAAGCAGCGTATATAAGTATCATTGCTGTAGAGCATTGTTAAGAACTTGAGGAGCAATCATAATGGTAGACCTGACATGGGTTGGTGAGAAGAAGAACAAGCTTCGCCGTGCTGGAACGCATCTAGCTCGTGTATTCCGGCGGCATCCTCGAATCATAGTTTCCATGACTTCGTATCCGGCACGAATTAACACTGTTCACTTTGCTATTCGTACGTTGCTTGCTCAAAAAAGATTGCCGGACAAAATTATTCTTTGGCTATGTGAAAGCGATTTTCCAAATAGGGAAGATGATCTTCCCGAATCGTTGAAAGACGTTCTCTGGCATGATGTTGAAGTGCGTTGGGTGAACAATGATCTCAAACCGCATAAGAAATATTATTGGGCTTTGCAAGAGTTCAAAGATGATTATGTAATTACAACGGATGACGATTTATTGTACAGGAATACAATGATCGGTGATCTGATGGAGATGCATGAACGGCATCCGAAAGCAATCGTAGCCGTGAGAACCCATCTCATCATGTTCGATGAACAAGGTTCATGCACTCCGTACGAGCAGTGGATTTACGAAGCTCCCCATTATCATCCAGATCTTGTAGGAAAGCCTTCGATGAGAGTATTTGCTACAAATGGTGCCGGAACCTTGTACCCACCACACCTTATGCCGTCTGAAACTTTTAATGCGGAAGATATAAAAAAACTGTGTCTCACTGCGGATGATTTGTGGCTAAAAGTGATGCAAGTCAAAGCGGGAGTGCCTGTTGTGGCTGCAACAGGCGATCAATTGCTTAACTATGTTCCGGGCACGCAAGGAGAGGAAGCCCTGTGCCACCAGAATACTGAAAGTGGCGTGAACAACATCGTGCTTGCGGCAATTCTTGAAGAGATGAAGAGCCGCCATGCCTTGACAGCTGATTTTGATCAGCTTGTTCGGGATGATGAGCTTGATCAATATCTTTGATTAGTTTAGATGGATTGGGTGCCACAAAGTCCAGCCTTGCGGCACCCAACCCATCTAATGCCTCATTGCGCTATACATAATGCCAATGTGGTGTTTTATTGTTATTTCGATATTCGCAAACGATCAGTCTGCCGTTTTTCGCATATTCAACTTTGCCGACATCTGCTTTCTTGCAGAATTCTCCAGCATCATGAGTGCCTATTTGTGGGTTTGGCTGAGGGGTAGGTTGGGGTGCTGGCGGTTGTGGCTCGCTTTCCTGATCCCCCAAACCATATGCTCGCGCAATGGCATTAAGCGTGGACGAGTTAACTGCATTTTTTCCTCCTAGAACGTAGACGTTCTGCGCGGAGGAAATATTTTGCGCTGCAAAGTCAATAGTCGGAGAATTGCTGTCTTGCACAAGCAGCATGGCAGTCTTTTTCGATCCTGATAGTGCGCTGCCTGCAAGGGCATCTGGGAAGTTGGATCCTGTGGCGAATACCACATCTTGCGGTGCAGAATTTAGGCTATTGAGCACGAACTCGCCTATTGATTTACTCGTTTCATAGCGAGTGTCTCCGGATAAGCGAGTTACACTGATTCCCAGTGCTTCCAGATTCGTCTGAACATGTTGTGGGACGGCTGCCGTTCCTCCGACGATAATGACGGAATTGAATGCGCCGGATTCCAGAATCTGAAGGGAATCTGGGTCAAGACCAGAAGGAGAGCTGAGGAAGAATGGCGAAGAGGTCTGATATGCATAAGGTGATATGGAAAGAGCGTCGGCGAAGCTGTTTCCTGTGGCAATGATTGCTACTTTGGAAGCTTGGCTTCTCGTATCTGAGGAGGCCAAAGCGTTGTAAATCTGCAGAGCTGTGTCATAACGGGTGCTGCCGGCGATTCGTTCAATTTCCATGGAGGACTGAATCTGACGGATTGACTGCTCCACATCGGCAGAAATAACGCTTTGTCCACCAACGATAAAGACTTTGCGAACTCCGAGACGTTGCATCTCGAAGGAAGCTTCGCTTGACAGGCTATGGGAATCCGTCAATATTATAGGTGCGTTATAGGCTCCAGCGAGAGAAGAAGCGGCAAGTGCATCTGGGAAGTTGATTCCTGCCGCAAGCACCGCATACTCAGACGATGTAGGAAATGCCTGTTCAACGATCTGAGACATCGTTTCATAGCGAGTATTGCCCGCGATTCGGGTGAATGAGTTGACGCTGGCATATGCATTATGTGTGGGGATAAGCGCTAGAGTGCAAAATACACATACGATAGCGGCAATCACACTTCGAACTTTGTTGTGAATCGATTTCATATTTCTCTCCTCAAACGGTGTGCCTAGAGCGATTATACCTTTGAAAGGTGTTGAATTGAATGTGGAGATTCGGGTCGCCGACTGAGATTGAGGAGTTCCATGAGACGCTTGGGACGAAGAGACATTCCTATTATGGTTTGTATTTTTGTTTTATTCGGTTTACTGATTGCAGCGCTCCCAGCTGCGGCTGATGAGGGGGAAAATGCGTCGGTTGCTCTTGAACGATTAATGGTCAAAGCGCAGTCAGATGATTACCGTTTCTCGGAAAGAGAGGATTTATTCGGAACCTGGCTCCACAATGATGAGCTTGGAGGTAGCGCGACTACTCGTGACTATATTTTGCAGAGAGATATGGAAAATGTCACGTTCACGTCGGAAAGGCATGTTAATACTGGAACACTGCATGACCCGTACACCGGAGAAACAATCTATTTTCAAAGAGGGCAGAGTACATCTAATAAGGTTCAGATTGATCATGTCGTTGCCGTAGGGGAGGCGTATGAAAGCGGCGCTGATGCTTGGACAAAGGATCAGCGGGTTGCCTATGCTAATGATCCTTATGTTTTGCTGGCCATAAAAGGATCGGCGAATGCGTCAAAATCGGATAAAGATGCAGCGAACTGGCTTCCTTCTCAGAAGAGCTATGACTGCTCGTATGTGAGTCGTCAAATCGGAATAAAAGAACACTACGGTCTTTCGGTAGACACTGCTGAGAAAGAAGCAATGCGGTCGGTATTGTCTCAGTGTCCGTCCGGGCAAACTATCCCGGTTTACAACGGGAATAACGCTTCTCCGGGAGTGCCTTTACCGAATCCTGATCCCACTCCGGACGATACGCATGGGCAAATGATTCGTTTGTTTGGAAATAATCGGTACGACACGATGACGGATGTTGTCGACACTGCTTTTCCAGAGGAGACTTCGACGGTTATTGTCACTTCGGGTGAGAATTATCCCGATGCTTTGGCTGTTTCCGGATTTGCCGGCATAGAAAATGCTCCTGTGCTTCTGACGAACCCACAGGTGTTGAGTGCCAACGTACGTAATGAAATAAAGCGCTTGAAGCCTTCTTCCGTCGTTATTGTCGGTGGAGAAAAAGCGGTTTCCTCTGATGTGGAGACTTCTTTAAAGCAATGCGTTGACGGAGTTGAACGAATTCAGGGTGCCACACGAATAGATACGGCATTGCAAATTTATGAAGCGGGGAAGAGTCTGTCCGCTGGATGGGGAAAAACCGCGGTTGTTGTTACTGGAGGAAATAATCAAAACGGATTTGCTGATGCACTATCTGTGACATCCTATGCGTATGCTCAGAAGGCACCGGTGTTCTTATCTGATGCGGAGACTGGTCTTACAGTAGATCAGCAGAATGCTTTAAAGGATGGGAACTTTACTCAAATCGTAATCGTTGGAGGGGCTCAGGCAGTTCCTGAATTTGTCTCGGCTCAAATCGAGCAGACGGTAGGTATTAAACCAATTCGTATTGCTGGGCAGACTCGGTATAATACGAGTATTCTTTTCGCTCGCTGGGCTATCGGACAGGGCGCATTGACTATGAACAATGTTGTTTTCACTACAGGGCAAAACTATCCAGATGCCTTATCTGGAGGTCCTTTGGCTGGTCGTGATGCAAGCTGTATGTTGCTGGTGAACAATAGCGATGCAACCGTATCCAATGTGGGAAGCTATGTGTCTTCTTATGCAGAATCTGTGTCTGAAGCGTACATTTTGGGAGGAGCTAATGCGGTTAGCTGGAACACTGCTGGCCGGCTTTCTAAGAGTCTTGGTTTGGCTCTGACGAACTAAGCAACTTCGTGAGGGCATTCAGAGATATGTGTTGGGGCTGCCGCTCCTTAAAGGAACGGACAGCCCCAACACATACGCGGATGACCGGTAGCGCTACTTGTTTTACTTCTTGCCTTGCACCTTGCGCGCTACGACTTTCATGAGTTCGCGCTGCTTGGATCCAGTGGGGGCCAAAACATCCACATATTTACGGATCGGACTGTCTTCGGCAATGGCTCGATCATGATGCTCTGGAGGTTCCGGCTTCTGCACTCCAGACATGGCAGCGTACATTTGCGCAACAAACGGGGTTGCCTGCGCGTACTGCCAATACAGTGGGGCGAAATCGCACCATGGATTCTTCCAAGGCTTGTCGAAACCAGCATAATGCACGACCTTTGGTGCCTTACGCGATTCCATGTATGCCTTGTACACGTCTGCAGGTGCGAAATCGAACACTCCCTCCACACGTCCAGCACAGTTATGCATCACGTTCCACGAATAGTTGAGGTAAGTAACAAGTCCCTCGCACTCAGTGTTGAGAATGTCCTGATCGTTGTAGATGTATCCCGGCTTCGCGGCAATCTGCAGCCATTCGTGAACCGTATGAATCTTACGCATGCGATCCAAATTCATAACCAGCACGCCAGCTTGGAAATACCCGTAGGCATCACGCATATGCAACTGCTTGCGCACATATTCGGAGCGAATACCATCCTTCATATTGAGATTGCCGATGAAGTCGATATCCGGTACTGCAGCGATAGCGTTATCGCCCATTTCTGTATCGAACAGTTCGGCAACATCACCATTCACTACAAGATCGCAATCCAAGTACAACAACTTTGAGTAGAAAGGCAACGCTTCCTGAATGATGAAACGGTAATACGTTTCCACACTAATATGTGCATTGCTGGTGGTGAGATTGAATCCTGCAAGATAGCGGCTCACATCATAGAAACGCACGGTGGCATTCGAGAATTTCGCAAGGAATTTCGTAATATTCTGCTTGTTTTCGTCAGAGATATTTCGTTCCAGCACGATCACATCGTAAGAACGATTTGCGGAAGCGTTCTTCAGCATCGAATATATTGTGGTAGTAAGCATTGGAACGTAATTATCGTCAGCTGCGAAAACTACAGGCACAATGCTTTCGGGGTTTCCCTGCAGAGGTTCAAGCTTGGTGAACGGTTCCGGATGCAGGAAATGCACGCATTGCAATCGTTTGATTTTCCAATTAGCTCCAGCGCGTTGCTTGTGTGCAAGGAAAATATTAAGCAAACGTTCGGAAAGATGTCCGACAGTGCGGGTGGTCTGCACGTCCATTTTGCTGAAATCAGTATGCTCGGCGAACTCATCCAGCAGAGGGAACAGCCATTCGTTATACTCGAAGAAAATATCCTTCTTCATGATAAACATGTTGCAGAAAGCTGCGGTATGTCCATTCAGCACTGCATCGGCATCGGTTTTGTAATCAGGATGGCGTGAGCACAGAATGTCATACATGTGGCGCAGATCCTTGAGGCGAAGATGCCTATCTGCATCCCAATGCTGTTTGAGATTCGTGAAACCACCAATACGACGGGTGTCATTAAGCGGCGTGGTGATAACATCCCAGCCGTCTACGGCCTTGACAATATCAGCATCGTTGATGCCGTATTCCTTAATGGTTTGACTATCGATATAGGAATCAATGATTTCACCGTAGTCGTTTTCCTGATGCGGAGTGTTGGTGAAATCGAAGTAGCGTCGGTAGTGACAGAAACCGTAGTAGTCGGCGTCTTCGTTTTTCCAAGCCCAGTATTGTGCGGTCAGTTCGCAATAACGAGAATTCTTGTCGGAAATATTCTTACCCTCATCATCATGCAGAGTGTTGTCGAATCGCTTTGCAGCCTTGGCTGCGCCAACCTGCACAGGGATGATACTGTTTCCTTCAGGGAAAACAGCAGGCTTATGCGCCGACACGAAGATTTTGATATCCGGATGCTGATGTTCTCCTGTGAGAGCCATGTGAGATATTCCGCCTTACTGAAACAAACGTCCTTTCCACAATAGAATATATGAAAGTACTGCTGAAGAAGGGCACGCTATACGTTTTTGTGCTCAAATACTTCGCACTAGTAGGATAGGACGCTTGTGAAGAACTTTTTTGACAGCCTCAAAAAGAGGTACCACTACGCGATAGTGGTATTCAAGGAACTGGTGAAAACCGATTTCCAGTTGCGTTACCAAGGATCGTTCCTCGGCATGGTGTGGTCCGTGTTGAAGCCGCTTATGTTGTTCGCTGTGATGTATGTGGTGTTCGTGAAGTTCTTGAAGTTCTCCGACGGCACCCCGACGTTCCCGATTTCGTTGTTGTGCGGTACCTGCTTGTGGAGCTTCTTCTCCGAATCCACTAGCATGGGTATGCAATCCATTGTTGGCCGCGGTGATTTGCTGCGTAAGGTTCATTTCCCGAACTACATTATTGTGGCTTCCACCACTATGGGTTCTATGATTTCTCTCGGCATCAACCTGCTCGTGGTGATCTGCTTCGGTTTCTTCGCCCATGCGCATTACACGTGGCGAGTATTGCTTGTGCCGCTCAGCATTATTCAGTTGTATTGCCTTGGTCTTGGCGTAGCTTTGCTGCTTGCTTCGCTGTTCGTGTATTTCCGTGACGTGGCTCATATTTGGGAAGTCATATTGCAGGCCATGTTCTATGCAACGCCTATCATCTACCCAATTTCCATGATTGCGGATAAGGGTTACGGCTGGGCCGCCAATATTTTGATGCTTAATCCTTCCACTCAGGTGATTATGGATATTCGTCATAATCTGCTTTCTCCGGAGTATGTGCCGACTGTGTGGAGCATGGTTGATAACAAGTTGCTTTGCTTGCTGCCGTATGCGTTGTCAGTTTTCATTCTGTGGCTGGGCATTCACGTGTTCCGTAAGTACAGTTCCAAGTTCGCGGAGGTGCTCTAAATCATGACTGAGGTTGCAATGACTGAAGAGGGAAACGTTGACGAGCGCCCTGTAGTGCTCAGGGTCGACCATGTCGCCAAAATGTTCCGTCTGCCTACAGAACAGGCTACTGGCTTGAAGATGGCCTTTCTGAATTGGACGAAAGGCATCAAAGGCTATACCGAGCAGCATGTTCTGCGTGACATCAACTTCGAAGTTCGTCAAGGTGATTTCTTCGGTATCGTCGGGCGTAACGGTTCCGGCAAGTCCACGCTGTTGAAGATTATTTCTCAGATCTATACTCCGGAACATGGTTCCGTAACGGTTAAAGGCAAGCTGGTGCCATTCATCGAGCTTGGTGTTGGATTCAATCCGGAGTTGACCGGCCGCGAGAACGTGTATCTGAACGGTGCTCTACTAGGCTTCACTCGTGCTGAAATCGACGCGATGTATGACGACATCGTTGAGTTCGCCGAGCTTGAAGATTTCATGGATCAGAAGCTCAAGAATTATTCTTCGGGCATGCAGGTGCGCCTCGCCTTCTCCGTTGCTATCAAGGCTCAAGGCGATATCCTAGTTCTCGATGAAGTTCTAGCCGTCGGCGACGAAGCATTCCAGCGTAAGTGCGACAACTTCTTCGCCGAAATCAAGAAAGATCCAACGAAGACCGTTATTCTTGTCACCCATTCCATGGATTCCGTCAAGAAGTACTGCAACAAGGCCATCCTGATCAAGGACGGCGAGATTATCGCCAGTGGTGACAAGAACGATGTTGCCGATCGTTATACTCTCGAAAATCTCAAGTCTGAGCATAAAGAGCGAAAAGAAAATCCGGAAGATGAATATTCACTAGGCTTGAGTGAGAAGGTGCCCACTTTCCGAATTCTGCCTGTTTCCCCGCAGATTTCATCCTGTGCCGAGACGTTCGAATTTGATGTCGAATATGATCTTCGTGATAGTGACGGCGGAGAATTCTACATTCCTATGTCGGTCTTGGATGTCAAGCGCGGCGGTGTGCCCTATGACTGTGGTGTCGCTTTTAAATTCAGCAATGCCGGGCATAACAAGATTCACTTTGCGTTGCCTCTGAGCATATTCAATGATGGAGATTTTAAGATTATCGCCACCATGCGCAAGATTCCGGATACGTCAAATCTGAGGAAGTTTGAGCAGCTTGCTTTTACGAGTGATGAGAACTCATGCTACTTCTCGGTTCGAAATCCAGGAACTACTAATTTCGCAGGGCTTCTTAATGACAAGGCGCTTCATATTGACTGCTTAGGAACAAGCCGTATCTGATAAGTCAATGGTGGTGTTTGCTCACTAAATGGAATGGCGGGATGCCAGCCTAGGCTGGCATCCCGCCATTCCATTCTCTTATCTACGAAACTTACGGATGACGCAGACCGAGACTATCTGCTATCTGGTTAGCCGTGGTGGAAGAAACAGCTTGTTCTCCGCCAACTACGTAAGCGGTTTTAACTTGATTCTTGTATTTTTGAACAAACTGAGCTGTAGTTCCAAAAGGATCCGCTAGCAACAGGAATCCGTTTTTCTTTCCGGCAAGCGGTCCGGCAGCCAGAGCATCAGGGAAGTTGGCGCCGGTTGCGAAGACGCTACCTTCAGCGGTCAACCCATACTGCTCTGCGCTTTTGGCGATTTCAATGCTGGTCTCATACCTAGTTGCGCCGGCAATTCTTTTTGTTGATATGCCTTGCTGCTGCTGCAGCTGGCTGTTGACAATCCAATTTGGTATGGCGCTGGTGCCTCCGATTACAAGACCCTGTTTGATGGTTTTGTTGATGGCATCCAGTTGGGATGAAGAGAATCCTGAAGCTGAACTGCACAGGAAAATCGGCATCTTCTGCGCGTAAGCCAAGGAAGACGCGGAGAGCGCATCCGCGTAGTTATCTCCGGTTGCCATTAGCGCTGTGGAATTCCATTTTACTCCCAGCTTCTGCCCCGCCTTGAATACTGCAAGAGAGGTTTCATAACGATCTTCTCCGTAATATCTGGTGACTGTGGAGCTGTATTGATGGAGTGCGTTTTCTACATTTTTGGAAATTGCGCTTGGACCGCCGATAATGATGATTCGATTCGGCTTAAGTGAGGCAAGACGGTTAGCAGTTTGGCTGGGCAGAGAGTTAGATCCGACGAGCATAATCGTTGCAGCTAATCCTCCGGCTAAGCCTGACGCGGAGAGTGCATCAGGATAATTCTCTCCAGAAGCGATGATGACGGTTTGTCCTTGTTTTGTCTGTTCGTGTTGAACGATGGTTGCCATAGTGTCATAGCGTGTCTGTCCGGCAAGTCTCGTCAGTTTTGGATTCTCAACCCATTGTGCGTACAAGATGGTATCGCCAGCGGGAAGGGTTATTTTGGATCCAGGTGCATATGAAGTGCCGGTACCATCAGCTTTGGTGTTCCAGCTCGAGAAAGTGTAGCCTGATCGGCTGAAACCATTCTTCGCCACTGTGATCTCATCATTGTGGGATCCTGTCTGTGAAGCTACATAGCCAGAGGTCGCTCCATTGCCGTCATATTTCAAAGTGAGAGGCATGACCGTGACATCCGTGGAAAAAGCGAAAGACCCAGAAGAAACGGTTGCTTTCGCAGTTCCTACCTTCCCCGCGGTATATACGCCACTTTGGTTGGCGCTAATCACATTCGCATTGGAAGATCCCCATGTGCCCCTGAACTCATATCTTCCGGACCTGTGCTTCAGCGTTACTTTTGCGGTTTGCGTGGATCCAGACTTCATCGATGACAGGTTCCAAGTAGCCCCTTCTCGTAAATCATCGTCATCCACGTTGACTTCGAATTGCCCTAGGCCTCGCATGTTCGTCGGAGTTGAATCCGAGTATTCAGCGGCACTGCTGCGAGTTCCTGCCTCTCCAGAAAAAGTTGTTCTGTAATACTGTCCATCTCCTGCAGCGAAACCATAATACTCATAGTTTGGATTGATCAAAGTAAGATAATGCCCGACTTCAGCTCCTGTGTTTTGGACGTAGTCTTTCTTTTCTTCGGCCCATAAATCAATTGCGCCGGATATGTTGGCAGGACCCCATGCGAGTATTTCTGCCTCTGATTGGATTTTGTTATAGCTGGCTCGGAAGCAGCTCTCTCCATTAGGTCGAGTATGCGCATCCTCTGCAGAATATGCCTCAATCGCTCGTTGAATTGCGATTCGTTCCAACGCATTAGACCATTTTGGCGTTAGATATTCGTTTTCGGAGATTCCAAGTTTCTTCAGGTAATCCGATACTGAATAGTAATCGGTTTGCTTGGTCTGCCAGTTGTAGACGCCGAAAGTTACTTGTTTGTCGTTGAGCGCGTCTCGACGCCATTTCACGACTTCATTCAGTGCCGAGTTGTAGACGTCCACTTGGTTGATGAATTGTTTCGCGTATACGGTTGTTCCTGTTCCCAGTGACACTCCGGTAAGCTCTGAAGTACCGGTCGACGTGCCATCTGAATAAGACATTGTCTCGATGTCGTCTTGGACTGCGGGCGTGTCTACTGCGGTGTCAGCTGCGCTCGCCGGTTGCGCGAAACCTATGCTTGCCAACAAAGAACATGATATTATCGCGCATAATATCCGCTTCTTAGGCTTCTTCTTTTCTCTCATGATGTGCTCCTTTAGCTAGTTCATCAAAGTGTTTACCCCCTTATTTTAAGTAGGGTGTAGATTCGGATGGGTGTGTTGGCTTATGCCGTCACATCATTTGGTGGATTGGTGTTTTTGCCGAATTGCTTTAATCTGCCTGCGGATGCAGCATTTTTGACATTTGTCCTTTCAAAACCGCATTTATCTTGTCGCATATGAAGGAAAGGGGATACGGTAGGAGATGGAGTAGTGGAACAATAGTGTCTCACTATCGCATGAGAGAAGATTACCGAGGAGCCGTTATGCTGAGTATGAACCGCACCTCCGATCATCGAATCTGAATTTCCTCAGTCCAACAATCGGGGTGCGGTTCATACAAGCACCAGACGCCCCTCCTAGTTGTGCCCTAGAAATTCATTAGGGCTTTAAAAGAATTGTCAGTCTCTACGGAACAAATCGCGAGTGAAAACCTTGCCAGATACCTTGTTAAGGTCATCATTCCAGCGATTGGCAACGATGACGGTAGACCGTTCCGTGAACGAATTAAAATCGTGCGTTACTTCGCTGCCGAAGAAGTCAGTGGCATCTAGCGTCGGCTCGTAAATCAGTACGAGGATGCCGTTTGCCTTGAACTGCTTCATAACATCCTGAATCGCGGACTGGCGGAAGTTGTCAGAACCGGATTTCATGGTCAGGCGGTAGATACCGACAATCGGATCTTTCACATCTTTGATGCGATCCATCACTTCAGAAGCAACGAATTCCTTGCGGGTGCGGTTAGCATCCACAATCGCCTCGATTAGATTCTGTGGAACCTGATCGTAATTGGCAAGTAACTGTTTGGTGTCCTTCGGCAGGCAGTAGCCGCCATATCCGAAGCTTGGATTGTTGTAACCGTCGCCGATGCGCGGATCAAGGCAAACGCCGTCAATGATTTCGCGAGTGCTCAGTCCGCGGCTTTCAGCATAAGTGTCAAGCTCATTGAAATAAGCCACACGCAACGCAAGATACGTGTTGGCAAACAGTTTGATGGCTTCGGCCTCGGTAGTGCCCACCACCAGTTCTGGAATGCCTGTACTGCCATCATGATTGACTCGAGAGCGTTCTTCGGGGGCTGCTCCCTGAGCCAGAAGATCCACAAAAGTACGTGCGGCCTCTACGGAACGTGCGTCATCCTGCGGAGCACCGACAACAATACGGCTGGGGTGCAAGTTGTCAAACAGAGCGTGACCTTCACGAAGGAATTCCGGAGAAAACAGAATATGATCATCGTTCAAACGGTCGCGTAGCTGCTGCGTGTATCCGACAGGAATCGTAGATTTAATAATGATCCACGCTTCCGGCGCATACTTTCGTACTGCGGAAATCGCAGCTTCGACGCTGGAAGTATCAAAATAATTCTTTTTCTCGTCATAGTTCGTAGGCGTTGCAATCACTGCGAAATCAGCATCGGAATATGCTTCTTCTGGGTCAACGGTTGCATGGAAGTCCAGAGGACGCTCGCCGGAGGTGTTCTTCTCCAGAAAATCAGTAATCACAGCATCCACAATCGGACTCTTGCCGTTGTTTAGAAGCTCAACTTTCTCCGGAACAATGTCCAAAGCATGAACCTCATTATGCTGAGCAAGCAGCAAAGCGACAGAAAGACCTACATATCCAGTTCCTGCAACTGCAATTTTCATAGTTACCGGCTTTCGTTATTCTCGACAAACTAGCACTATTGTAGAAACTGGCGGTGATGAGGAATACGAATCTACTGAAGCTCTACGAAATTAGTGTCTTTAAGGTAATTCTTACCGGCACTCATATCGTATTGAATGAGTTTGTAATCATGGAGTAGTGTTTTAGCCTCTTCGGAAAGATCCTTCTCACTCATACGAGCTCCAGCAGCGTTGAGATATACCGGTTCTTCAGAGCTGCCTCCCGCTGCTGAAGGAACAGACATAGCAGATATGGCTTGATGCATTTCCGTCAGGAATGCCAGATAAGGGCTCACCTTTGCGTTGAGATGTGAAGCAAGTTGAGTGGAGAAATAGTTGGATGAGGTGTATGCGGAGGACGCGTCATCAAGTTTGGTTCCAGCAGCAGAAGACGCATTATTGGACCAAATGAAGTAATCGGTTTCGTGAAGACCAAGAATATTGTCTGAATCGGAGTAGGCAGTGCTATAGATGCCGGGTAAGTGGTCCCCGTAGAAAATAACAGTGATAGGACGATTGATGTCATTGAGCTGATTAAGGAAATCTAACGTTGATTGATCTGTGTAATTAAGACCCTTAGTGTAAGTCTCAATATTGAGTCGTTCATTCTCCTGAAGATTTTCGGAAGTATCAAGTTCTTTGAACTGATTATCTGTGTATAAATCCTCCTCATAAGGCATGTGATTCTGTATAGTCACAACCTGATAGAACTTGTTGGAGTCAGAGGACTGCACCTGTTTCAACACCTGGCTATAGAACGATTCATCGGAAGAATACCAAGCCGAATCTATAGGATGAAGATCTGTGAGCTTGGGTGTTCCGTCCGTGGCGTAGAATTTAGAGAATCCGAACTTCTTATAGTTGATATCGCGGAAATACATTCCACGGTTGTATGCGTGAAAGGCTACAGAAGAGTCCTCGCCATTCTTTTCATTCCATAGCTGATTGAGGGACTGATCCCACTTTTGTCCCGGAACTAATTGCTGATAGGCGATAGATAGGGTATCGCTGTAATTCGCCATGGAAAGACCCGTGAGAGCTTGATACTCGATGTTGGCAGTACCGCCACCATAGCCCGGGGAAAGCATAAGACCGGATGTTGTTTCGCTCTTGATCTGTCGAATATTTGGCATCGGATCTTCGGCGAAACTTACGCCCGGTACTCGTGTGGGATCCGAGAAGGTTTCCGAAAGCACCATGATTACGGTGTTATCAGTCAGATTGGTTGTTCTGGACTGATTGATGGAATCAGCCTCCTTGGAGTATTTCTTTGCAATCTTGGTCATGGTTTCTTCGGAATAATCTTCGGGCTTATCCATGATCTTGGTATGTGCAAGCTGGAGGAAATTGATGGCGGGACCATTGCTGGTAGCGTCAGTAATTGGATTCCAAGGCTGGGGGCGGTCGGAAAGATTGTGGGCAAATTTTGTAGCCCAGGAATCGTCTGCTCCGAGTCCCCACACGAAGGAAAATACGAGTGCAGTACTGAGAGCGGCTGCCAAAATGCGCGTAATCGTGCCGACAAAATTTTTAACGCTGGCAAACGGGTGTAGCCAGTGGCAGGGGATGACCGCATTTCTGCCATCAAGGAATTGCATGACGATGCAGATGGCCACAAAGCAAATAACGCCAGATACCGCACCGTCAACTAGAGCCTGACTGGAATTTGGAATAAAGGAAGTGAGTTCTCCCGCATTGCCTCCTGTGATGAAGTTCAAATCGGCGGGAATAACAGGTTCGTTGCGGGACTCGATCTTGATGTGATTGGCGACAGCAAATACTGTCATAACTGTGCCAAAGATGGCTGAAGCAACCCAGAAACGATTGAGAATCAGCACCAGAGTAAGGTAAATAACACCCAAAACTATGAAATTCAGTAATGCTTGGTATTGATGGTCAATCCAGATCTGGCTAACGAATTTTGTCGTGCGCCCAATAACACTTTGCAAAACTCTGGTCGTATCGTCAATTTCCGAGCCTTCAGGATATTCCGGCTCGCAGTACATGCCCCACTGAAGAAAAACGACCTCAAAAGCGGTGACTAATACGAGAACAATGGCGTAGAACGAGAATGAGAAGCGATGACGTTTCTTCCAGAAGCCATACGCCTTTTTGAAGAATTTGATGATGAGTTGAATAGCTTTGAAATTGGTGAAAGTTTGCCATGCGGTCTTTACCGCTGTGGCGGCGGTATGGATGGCGTGACAGGTGGTTTTGGCAGCTTTTGCAACTGCATGTCCTGCGGCGGAGAGTGCTTTTGCCGTAGTGTGTACGGATTGTTTGCAGACCTCGATAGCCTGCATCAGAGGATGCTCGCTAGCTTGCGCGAGTTGAATTTCAGTAGACGGGGGAACTGAATGGGTGCTGTTGTTCGCAGCTTCGTTAATGGCTTCGTTAATGGACTTGTCGTCAGTCGTTTTTGGCAGATGGGGCGCATCGACTTTGGGAATGAAAACGCTTGTGTTATCGGAGATGGCGTGAATTGCTGATTTCTGCGTATACAGTTTTGAACCGTGGCGGCCTGAAAGGGCGGATGGGGCGCAAGCGTTGCTGTCTTCGTCATTCGCAAGAGGGCGATATGTTTCACCCGCAATCGGCTGCTTAGTAAGTTTTACGTATGAAGGAACGTGAGCATGACGGTCAGGCGAAAAAATAGGCATCGTCGCATCCTTCAAAAAGATAGCCCCCTTATAATTGGAGGCTCTGTACAATTAAACCGGGTACATTTTAGTGTTCAGCTGTGGACGAACGAGTGTCTCGTAGATATTTCCGGTCAGCCTTCCAAATCTGCCATATATGAGGTAGGTGTGAAATTGCTCCATGAACTATGCAACCCTGCCGGTACCCTGAAATGGTGAGTAGTGAGATTTTCAAGCCGCGCAACATCATTGTGACCGGCGGATGTGGGTTTATCGGAGCCAATTTCGTGCGCTACGTGGCACACAACCATCCTGACGTGCGCATAACCGTGCTCGACAAGCTGACGTATGCCGGAAATCCGCAGAATATCGCCGGTCTTCCGCAATCGCAAGTCGAACTCGTGCAAGGTGACATTTGCGATGCTGCACTACTGGAACGTATCGTGCCCGGGCATGACGCGATCGTGCATTTCGCGGCCGAATCGCATAACGACAACTCCATCGCCAATCCTGAACCCTTCATCACAACGAATGTGGAGGGTACGTTCCACCTGCTTGAGGCGGCGCGCAAGCATGACGTGCGATTCCATCACATCAGCACCGACGAAGTGTACGGCGACCTTGCGCTCGACGATCCATGCAAATTCACCGAAAGCACGCCGTACAAGCCGTCAAGCCCGTACAGCGCGTCAAAAGCGGCATCCGACCAGCTGGTGCGTGCCTGGGTTCGCACGTACGGGCTTCGCGCCACGATTTCCAACTGTTCCAACAATTACGGGCCGTACCAGCATGTGGAAAAATTCATTCCACGCCAGATCACTTCCATCATGGAGGGCGTGCGGCCGAAACTATATGGCACAGGCGAGAACGTGCGCGACTGGATCCATACGGAAGACCACTCTTCCGCGGTGTGGGAGATTCTGACACGCGGGCGGATCGGCGAAACATACCTGATCGGCGCGGATGGTGAAATGAGCAATATTGCCGTAATGCGTATGATTCTGCGGCTCATGGGGTGTTCGGAGGACGCATTCGACTGGGTGCGTGACCGTCCTGGGCATGATCGGCGTTACGCGATCGACTCCAGCAAGCTGCGTGCCGAACTTGGATGGAAGCCTGTGCGCACCGATTTCGAAGCCGGTTTGCAAGCGACCATCGCTTGGTATGCTGCCAACCGCGCCTGGTGGGAGCCCGCCAAAGCCGCCACCGAAGCCCGCTACCGCGCCCAAGGCCAGTAAAGCGCGTCGGACGGGAGCGTTTGTGACGGTGCGTCATGGTGGATGCGGCGCAGCCTGGCAACTGGGTTCGGCAAGTGGCGATTGGGGAATAACGTGTTGCAAGTAGCCGATTTCGTCAGGAAATGCCTCCGGTCGGACTGTCGAATCTGCCATATATAAGCCAGATACGGTGCGAAAGCGCTTGTGCGGGGGTGAAGTCGTCCAAAACGCAACTTTGACCCCCCGTTAATAAGCTCTTTCGGGTTTTTTGGAAGGGGTATCGATTTGCGGTATGGGCGGTTATCGGGTTGTGAAAACGTTGCGAAAGTCATCTTTAACGAGGTCAAAGTTGTTTGAAAACGCAACTTGGCCCCGTTGAACGCAGGGGCGGCGGAGCTAGGGGCGGCGCCCTGTCGGCTCGTCTGGCTCGGACGGCTTACTTGGCGGACTCGAGTTTGAGTTCCTGGCTGGCGATCACCGACTTGGCGGCCGCGTCGAGTTCGTTGGTGATGTTGCGCAGGTTGTCGGCGTACGTGCGAATATCGTCTGTCGCCTTGGTGAAGTCGCTGGCATTGCCGTTCGCGGGGCATGTTGGCGCGTTTTCCACGGCTTCGGCCAGCGTGATCGCATCCTTCAGGGTTTCCAGCGTGGTGCCGTCGGCCACGTCGTCCACGGTGAGTTTTGCCGCATCTTCGGCTTCTTTCTGAGCCTCTTCGAAGTTTTGCTGATGCGTGGCGAGCGCCTTCGCGTTCAACGTGCAGGTGTCGCTGGCGGCTTGCGTCATTTCGCGCTTATTGGCGACTGCGATGATGGCAACGGCTGCGAGCGCGATGGCAACCACTGCTATCACGGCGACGATGGCGATGGTCTTGCGCTGTTTCGCATTGTTTTTCTGTGCTGTTGGTTGCATTGGGGTTCCTCTCTTCTCTGTGGCTTTCGTATTAAGCAAAACGTTGCGAGTATACAAAAACATTTCTGAGAAACGATTTACCACTGGAAATAATGTGGATTATTTTGCTATGAAAGGAATTTGTTTGTGGATGGGGGTGCTGGGCGCGTCAGGAGTGCGTGGCATTTATGCTGGAAGGAGAAACGTTTTAAGGGGTTTGAATGGCGTATCGTGCGACGTTGAAGGATGTGGCCGCTGCTGCGGGGGTGTCTGTGACGACGGTTTCGCTGGTGTTGAATAATCGGCCGGCTCGCGTGTCTGAGGAGAAGCGTAAGGCCATTGCCGACGCGGCGAAGAAGCTGAATTATGTGCCGAATCAGAGCGCGCGTAGCTTGGTGACCAAGCAGTCCCAGCTGGTTGCGCTGATCGTGCCTGATATTGAGAACCTGTTTTTCGCGGCGCTTGCCAAGTGTGTGGAGGATGAGTGCGCCGCGCAGGGGTATTCGCTGATTGTGGCCAATTCCGATGATTCGCGTGCTGCGGAGCATGAGTTGTTGCAGCGTCTTCCTGCCCGTGGGGTGGATGGGGTGATGTTGATCCCGGCGCGTGAGTCGTGTGTTGGGAGTGCCGTTGAGCAGCTGTGTGAGGATGTGGCGCTCGTGTCGTGCCCGGTGGTGCTGATCGACCGTTTGACGCAGTGCGGCTGGTGCGATGCCGTCGGTTTTGACAACTATCTTGGTGGTCGTTTGGCTGCCCAGTATCTGTTGGAAGGTGGTCATACTCGTATTGGCATTGTCACCGGCGATATTGCGGAGTCGAGTGCCGCGGAGCGTCGTCGTGGTTTTGTGGATGCCATCGAGCAGTCGGGGAAGCATTTTGATTCTTCGCTGTGTGTTGAGGGTGATTACCGTTTCGATAGCGGCTATCGTGCCGCGAATCAGATCATCGATGGCGGGGCGACGGCCGTGTTCTGCTGCAACGATGTGATGGCGCTTGGCTTCCGTCAGCGTATGGCGGAGCGTGGGTTGCATGTTACTGAGGATATGCAGGTGATTGGTTACGACAATATTCTCAAACGATTCGGTCTTGGTTGGCGTATGACCACCGTTGAGCAGAGCGTGACTGATTTGGCCGCCGCTTGTTGGGGTATGTTGCGTAAGCGGATTGATGTTGCGGTTCGTGCCAAGTCCGGTACGGAATCAGGGGATGCCTGTCCGTGGCTTTCCGATCCGCAGGTTGAAGTGCTTACGCCGAAACTGGTGCAGGCGGCCTGCGCGTAAACCGCCATTTTTAGATGCTGCAGACTGGTGCAAAACGGGTGGTGCAGATCAATCTCGGTATGTGGTGACGTAAGCATCTCCAATATGCTGTAATCGTTGGGAATACAGGCAACACGCCGTGTATAGGTGAAGAATTTGCGTTCTTGATAAAACGCTTTATCATAAATCTTGTCAACACAACACAATCGAGAATGCGCTCGATGTATAACTGGCGACGCACCCGTATGGTGGCGGACCGTCGTCAGGCCGTCAAAGAGGAAAGGCACACACATGAAAAAGATGATTCTTGATCTTGATACCGGCGTTGATGACGCGCTTGCCATTTCGTATGCTCTGGGAAGCCCGGAGATTGAACTGATCGGCATCACCGGCACCTACGGCAACGTGCTCGTCGAGCAGGGTGTGCGCAACGCACTGGCCGTGACCGACCTGCTCGGCCACCCGGAAGTCAAGGTGTATCAGGGTTTGCCGCACTCCAGCACCACCGACCATTTCGAAGTACTGCCAATCTCCGCGTTCATCCACGGCGACAACGGCATCGGCGACGTGGAAATCCCCGATTCCAGCCGTTCCGTCGAAACCGAATCTGCGGTCGACTTCATCATCGACGCAGTGAAGACTTATGGCAAGGATCTCGTCTACGTGCCGACCGGCCCGATGACCAACATCGAAGCCGCACTGAAGAAGGCACCGGAAATCAAGGATGAAATCGGCCAAATCGTGCTTATGGGCGGCGCACTGACCGTACCCGGCAACTGCAACGCCTGCATGGAAGCCAACATTTCGCAGGATCCGGAAGCCGCCGACTACCTGTTCCGTTCCGGGGCGCCGACCACCATGATCGGTCTCGACGTGACCCTGCAGACCCTGCTCACCTACAAGGAAACCCAGCAGTGGCGCGACCTCGGCACCAAGGCCGGCAAGTTCCTGGCCGACATGACCGACTTCTACATCAAGGCTTACGAAACCACGT
>ERZ894191.561-NODE-561-length-29322-cov-13.256671_pt1 | contig 29322 bp, 26 predicted proteins | sample MGYA00380282_ERZ894191 | MGnify/ENA primary metagenome ERZ894191 (study PRJEB32331, sample SAMN06328485) | human gut metagenome | biome: human gut microbiome; feature: stool | host: Homo sapiens | collected 2013-02-21 ...
GGGAGAACAGCCGGCAAATATCTGATGGAAAAGCCCCACAAACCACAGGAAAATATCCACACAATGGTCTGATACACAATAATTATTGGAGAAACATGGTCCGCTCCTGCGGACAGCAAGTTGTGTTTTGGTTTAACCAAAACCGTATGGTTTAACGGCAATCGTGCCGCCAAACCGTACTCTAACAAAGCTCCGGAGTCGGTATGTTTGTAATTGTAAAGACAGTAGCGTAAAAGTCAATAGCAAATTACTATCTTTAAAAAGCCGTCTAATCAATTAAACCAATAGCACGGTCGGCAGTCCGAACAGGCGGTACAGCCCCACGTTGTCAATCAGCACACAGCTTTCCTTGGATTCCGACCTGCGCAGCCCGCGCCCCGCCTGCTGCAGGTATTTGGCCAGCGAGAGGGTGGGACGTGCCATCTGCACGAACTCCACGTCGGAACAGTCGAAGCCCTCGCTGAACACGTCCACGTTCACCAGCACCTGCAACCGACCCTGCCTAAACTCCTCCACGAGCCGCTTCCTTTGTCGGTGTCTTGCTGTCGATGGCCACGGCGTCCATGCCATGCTCGCTGTAATAAGCGGCGATGTTCCGTGCATGGTCGATGCTGACGGCGTACACGATGTCTTTCTTCCCGTCGGCGTACTGCCGCACGCCCTCATAAAGCCTCCCGATGGTCGGCCTTCGGTTCAGCACGGCATTCATCTCCTTCACCTGGAAGTCACCGTCCGTTCCTCGCTTGTTCAGGCTGTCTATCTGCCTTTGGTCTTCACTGTCCGAAGGGATGGACACATAATCAAACGCCGAGAGCCATCCTTGCCTGATGAAGTCCGCTATGCCGTCCGCCGTGACGAGCGTGTCGAACAAGTCGGTAAATCCTTTTCCGTTTAGTCTACATGGGCGGTCATGCCCAGTTTCTTCGCATCCGGGTAGCGCGTCCACAGTTCCTTGTAGATCTCAGCAAGCGCACGGTGGGCTTCGTCAATCACTATTAGGCTTGGCTTGTCACTTTCCACATCCACCCAATGACGTGACAACCACTGGATGGACAGCACCTTGACCATTCCGCCCTCTTTCCGTATTCCATACCGTGCGACGGTTTCCTCTATCTGTTCCACAAGCTCACGTCGGTGGCTACAATCCACGCGCTTTGCCCTCGCCGTTCTTGCAAGTACCTATGAATGACCGCAGCGAGCAGGTGAGTCTTGCCCGTACCCGTCGGCATTTGCACCATGACATCGGCGGTCTCTTGCCAGACGGCCCAGAGACAACCCAACATTTCCTACTGGTAGGGATGCAGGCCGGAAACGGAAGAAGTCAAAGAGCGTTCCATAACAGATATACCGGATACCATGATCCGGGTCTTTCTTGTCAGATGAAAAAATGATGGATGCGGAAAAGGGGAGTCTACATCTTCACCTTCTCTTTCCACGGACCCTCCTGCGTATGTCTCAACAGATGGATCAGGTAAATAAGAGCATCCTCTGAAATCGCCGATGTTGTAAGTGTCGGCAGCCTTGCCCTTGTGAAAGACTATGTCGGACAGGTTTCATTCTCCTTTTGTTGTTTATTATCGGGGTTATATGTATTCAAAATCAGGTCCATGAACCTGCAATGCAGTGGAAGCCGGCTTTCGTTGTCCGTACAGTATCTTTCCATATCATACAATGAATTGGAACCGAACCGCATCAAGTCGATGATTTTCATTTTAATGAACCCGTTGTTGATTTTGAACCGTTCTACAGCCAAGTCAAATTGCACGGTGTCGTTTTTCAAGTCGTCATCCAGATAATGCATTTTTGAAATCATATTTCTGTACTCCTTACCCTCACGGTGGATCTCTATAGTGCTGCGATATGATTTCAGGGCCATCTCCATGGAATAGTTTGACAACGTGTAGTGTATGTTCGGCTTGTCAATCGTTGATATGACCGATTCAAAAAAGCGGTCTGATACATTGTTGCACTCCCAGATTTCCCTGAATCACTTTAAAAGATTCTCCTTCTCGCCTTTTTCGCCAAGGTCGGGAACTATCCCTCCCTCTATCTGTAGCCCTGACGGCTTGTATTGGCACTGTGCCACATGGTAGAATGGGCACACGCTTTGCCATTTCATTTGGAAGTCATTGCCCTTTACTCCTTTCTTGCTCTTTTTGGGGGTGTTTTCGTTATATCTCACCCGCTCGAGATATGTACAATCAATATCGTCTGTTATGCCTTGGCTGCATGAAGGCGCACCAATCTCTTCTTCACATCCATATGGCAGTTTCTTATCATATTTCTCATACCCATGTTCTATCTGCCGCCATTCTTCATGCTCGCTGTTGTTTTGCTTGCCGTTATCCTCCAATGTGTCAAGTGTCTTATAGTATTTGAACAAGGCATCGAACCGTATGTTCCAATTATGCAGGCTGTCATACACACTGCCCATGAACGAGCTGGTAAACAAGGTCGTGGAAGTGTAAGGCGTTATGGTCTCAAGTATTTCCGTCAGGCAATAGACGGAGTCGCATATAAGGTATTCAAGGACTTGCAGGCGGTTCTCAACAAAATTCTTTTTACGGCTCCCACATTCGTCCATTGTCAGTTTTATTGGTTTTGGATTCTTGCATGAGGATTTTATGCATACAAAACCGTCATTCTTGAGCCTTGCATGACGGAAGAACCGTTTCCAAAATTCTTCCTCCCTCTCGGCCAAGATCAGATTGTCCAGACTGAAATACTCACTGAATATGTCGATGTAACTGCGTATGCATTCCTGATCATGTCCCGTAATCCCACGCATTTCCGGAATTCCAACAGAGTACTTTTCTCTGAGCCGTTCGCTTCAACGATACAATTGACTTGTTATCTGCATGGAAACCGCAAAAGTATCATCCCCAAAACAAGAACAGTACATCTGATTTAGGAATTTTCTCCTTCATCTTGTTCGTTGGCCATCCATTTCCATATGTTCTGTTCGGATGGCTCCATGGTACTTGCCGAAAGGATACTGTGTCCTTCATGTAATTTCTTTATTACTGAACTTCTTCCTGCTTTTAATTTTATTCCAATAATCCTCATAAATTCGAATAAATACTTGGTTACTTCAAGCACACTCTGAAATATATCCCAACAGACAAAAACCGACCGTCATACAGTGCTGCCACCACATTGATCCGGTCTTTCCACACCGAATAGTTTGTTCCCACGTTCCATACGCCATCATAATATTCTCCCATCAGATTTAGTCCGTTCAACGCTTTATTCCAAAAATCATCTTCAGTACGGTTGAAACGGTAATTTATGCCTACCGTCATGCCGTGTTCGTTGTCAAAATCCAAACCGTCAAACTGGATGACTGAAGCGTGTAAACCCAATGTTCCCCATTTCTCAAAAGTAAAATGCTTGGTAGCAGCTACATAGAAACGGGTCAGATGATTGGTGCTTTCTCCTACATCTTGAAATGTAAGGTCACCGCCGCCTGCACTCTCGTGACTACCCGGATCATTCGCTCCCAGCACGATTTGTGGTGTCCATTGCTGCCACCAACCTTCTTTCCACAGACGCAAGCGCCCATGAAACGAACGGTCTTGATTGGTAAATTTGCCCCAAGTCTGCTGCGGCCAGTAATTGCTGCCATGAATGCCTTTTACCAGCGTACAGGTATAAGCTATTTCCAACCATGGAAACAGCGTAATGTTCAGATAGTAGTTATAAGTATAAGGATTATACTCATCATGGGCATTCCAATAGGCATCACGATAAATATTGTGGTCTATCATGCTGCCACCAATCATGACAGTCTTGTCTTTCTGCATTTCGGCTGTAGGAGAATAAAGCAGCCCTGATGTGCCGTAGGTATGCTGACCCAACATATTGGTCACCAAACAGCACAATATAATAAACGAATAAAAATATTTCATGGAAAGTCTTCAGATTTTTGATCTTTTTCATGCATTATTGACTTTTCAGAATTGCGTTTTTACAAATTAAAACAGATTCAATACTTTTTCTACGATGTGGTGCATGTCATAATACTTATACTCCGCAAGCCTTCCACCGAAGATAACGTTCGTTTCCTTATCCGCTAGCTCTTTGTATTTCAGATAAAGCGCATTGTTCTTTTCGTTATTCACCGGATAATAAGGCTCGCTGCCTTCCGTCCATTCCGAACTGTACTCTTTCGAGATGACAGTTTTCGGACATTGATATACTCCCTCACCGAACATCTCGAAATGCTTGTGTTCGATGATCCGCGTATAAGGCACTTCCCGTTCCGTATAGTTCACCACTGCGTTACCTTGATAGTTCGGCGTGTCCAGCGTTTCCGTTTCAAACCGCACCGTGCGGTATTCCAACTTACCGAACTGGTATCCGTAATACTCGTCAATAGCACCGGTAAATACCATCTTGTCAGCCAATGACTCCAATTCCTCGCGATGGGCGAAGAAATCGCAGTTCAACCGCACAGCAGCACCTTCCAACAATCGCTCTATCAACACATTGTATCCTCCGATGGGTATGCCTTGATATTTGTCATTGAAATAATTGTTATCGAACACCATACGCACCGGTAGGCGCTTGATAATGAATGCAGGCAGATCCGTACATTTCCGTCCCCATTGCTTTTCGGTATAACCTTTAATCAGCTTCTCGTAAATATCTTTCCCGATAAGCGTTTGCGCCTGTTCCTCCAAGTTGCGTGGTTCGGTCACGCCGTCTGCCTTCATCCGTGCCACGGCCTCAGCTTTTTGTTCTTCTATCTTCGCCTTGGCTTCGACCGGCGTGGTTACACCCCACATCTGATAGAAAGTATTCATGTTGAAAGGCAGGTTGTACAGCTTGCCCTTGTAGTTTGCCACGGGCGAGTTGGTGTAGCGGTTGAACTCAACAATAGAGTTTACGAAGTTCCACACCTTCTTATTAGATGTATGAAAAATGTGCGCCCCGTACTTATGCACATAGATGCCTTCCACATTTTCACAATAAAGATTCCCGCCTAAATGCGGACGGCGGTCTATCACCAGGCATTTCTTGCCTTGTTCCTTGACTTTGTAAGCAAAGATAGAGCCGAACAGGCCGGCGCCTACTATTAGATAATCGTAGTGTTGCATATTGCTTTCATTATTTATTCCAAACATAATTTGTCATTGTCTACAAACCAGTCAGCAATGGCTTCTTCAAAGGTGTAATGGAAAAGATATCCCGAAGCGGCAAGCTTCTTTCCACAGATGTTCGTAGAGATTTGAAGTTTCTTCACTCGTGCCGGACAGATGCCCATCGGACTTCCCAAGCATTGGGTGATATATGCAGCTGGCATAATCAGAGCGTTCGGGATGTATGGCACGAACTGGGTTAATCCTGTCACCTTTTTCATTGCCTGCACGATATGTTCTATTGTATAAGCCGGTTCGTAACAGCAATTATACAATTCTACTCCCTGTTCGTGATGCTCCAGTCGGTAGAGCATAAAACGCACCAATTCTTTCACGTAAATGCAAGCCTTGGTGGTGTTCTTGCGTCCTGGATAGGCAAACGTATGCTTGCGTATTCCCCAATACAGACGGGTGAAATTCCCGTTCTCTCCCTTGCCGAATACTACGCCCGGGCGCACAATGGTCAGCTGTCTGTTATTGCTATCCTTTACCTGCCATATCTGATGAATCTTTTCCGCGACCAGTTTCGAGATGCCGTAAGGTGTATTCGGGGTAGGCAGGGTAGTTTCTTCTTTCAGTTCTTCGGCTGCACCATACGGGGCAATGGAACTGGTGAACACCATCTTCCGGATACTATGCTTCTCGGCAAATGCACATACATTTTCCGCTCCACGGATATTTGTTTCAAAATACTCATGGTCGGGATGTCCCGGTGTACGGTGTACCGCAGCAAAATTGAAAATGATATCCTCGCTCGATACAGGCACATCCAGTTCAATAGGCTTGCGCACGTCACAATAAATGAATTTAGAAGGCAAGCTTTCCCCTTTCTTTAACGGAGAGCGGTAATGCTTTTTTACAGCAGGCAGCGGCGTGCCAGGTTCCACAATATCAAGGTTATAAACAGTTGCTTCAGGATGTAGTTCCTTCAATAATTTAGTGAGATGCGTACCGATGAATCCAGTACCGCCAATAATAAAGTAATTCATTGTGCGATATTTAAAAACTTTGTTTGTATTTCTTTCCAAAGAATTTAGCCATAATAAAGCCAATCACTTTCTTATGAAAGTTCTTTTTCCCAAAATAGATATGGTCAATCTCCTTATATGAAAATTGATTCTTCATTACCCATACATCCAAAAGTCGTTCGCTAATCCTCCCTATCAATCTAGCTTGAAACGGATCCATATTAGGCAAATCATAATAAGTCTCTAACTTTTGTAATATAGGAAACAGCCATTCGCAATATTGATGAAACAATTCACGTTTCATAATGAACATATTGAATAAATGTTCGCATCTTCTTTGCATGGCTTTGTCAAAACAAGGCAAGTATTCCGGGCATAACTGTGAAATGATAATTCTGGCATTATCAAAATGTTTTCCATCGAACGTATGGTCGTAATGTGAATAGACTGTCTCAATATACAGCTTGCGCATTTTAGGAAGAATCAAATCATATTTTTCACATAAGGCATGTGTTTCATCAGATGTCAATATGCTATCCCAGTCATTTTTCTTACGCTTGAAGCAGAAATGTCTACGGTAATGCACCAGTCCCACATAGTCCGCTTCCAAGTTCTTCCATGCCCAATAGATAGCAGTCAATTCACTGTAAAAAGGATTCTTCTCCGAGATATTCTCTCCTTCATTATCAGGCTGATAGCCTAAATTCAAATCGGGATGCAGAGCCTTTCCTACCTGTACGGGCAGGTACACGTCACTCTTAGGCATCTCACACTGCTTGTGAGCCGCCACCAAAATCTTGATGTTCATAAAAAAGTTGGAAAATATAGTTTTAGAAATCAGTTATTTCTAATTAGAAAGTGTATGGAATTAATGGATGCCACATGGCGTCCTCTATTTCTTCTGTGTAATAATGGCTCTTGTTTTTTATCTTTATCCGCTGATGAAGACAAAACTTATTTTAATTTATCTACAACACATACTTCTTCATAAACGGGATTTTCATCAGGATGTACGTGCCGACTAACGACAAGAGTGTGAACAGCAGGAAGAAACCTATGAAATTTAAAATGGGTATAACCACCTCTTCATTTATATTCAAAAACTTATAAGCGAAATTGATGAATACAGGATGCATCAGATAAATGCCAAAACAATAGGGTGCCAGTTTGTTAGCTATGTTCCAATTCATATTCAATGACTTAAATAAAAGGAACAAGGCTGAAGCCAAACAGATTACGACAGGAGTAGCGTAAACGTCAAGTCTATAATAACATTTCGTGATAATAATCCCAATACATAGGATAATGATTACAATCAGAAGCATTTTGTTCCCATAAATCTTTTGTGGAACTTTCTAACACAACCAATATCCCAACAAATAGATAAACAAATAAGGAGTGGAAAAAATCATATACCCTGTCAATCCAACTCCCGCGGCATTCAAAGTCGGGAACAATGATGACAGGACAAACAACAGTCCTAAAGCAGCCAGCCAATCCTTATTCGAAGCTTTCACTACAAACGGCTTGATAACAGGTGAATCAGATAAAGTCCTATAACATATACAGATACCACATGTGTGCCCACGAATGTCCTGTTGCGAAATGTATAATACTATTAATTACCCCCCCCTGTTTGCTAAAATATGTTTCAATTAGGCACATAGGCAAGCCAAATATTACCAATGCCGAAACGATTCTTTTCACATATTTACGCCAAAACAAGCCAAAACCAACTTCTTTAGATGGGTTTAAGAATAAGGCGCCCGAAAATCATGATAAAGAACAGGGACACCGAATTGCATGGTATATTTATAACATGATAACCCAAATTGAGTATCAAGATTTATGATTTCTCTCGCATCAAGTAATCCGGCACTGGTATGTAAAAAGACAACACTTAGAGTTGCCAATAAACGTAAACTGTTTAGATAATTGATTCGCATGATGAATACTTTCAATTAAAATATCTTCCTTCCACCCATTGCCCACTTAAAATAGCGTGAACAAAATAGAATGATAGGAATTTCTATTATCATAATTATGATACAACTTATAACGGCATAAATGTACCAAGCCCAAGAATAAAGTTCAAAAATCGGGAACTTATTAATAGTCATATTCAGTATGGAACCGTGTGTACACAATATAACAATCATACCGCAACTAAGCACATAAACCCACTTGTTCGGACGTTTCAATAAATGGCTTGAGACGTTGTCAATAGAGTTCCACACAGTCCGGTGAGATACATTAATAGAATATAATTCCCTACTTTACAGCCTTCTAATGAAGCAAAGCCATTGAAAAGAAAACCGATTATATAAAATACAAAGATCAGACCGATTGTCCAACGTTTGCGTTTTATCCAAGCTACTGTCTCTTTGTACTTTAATTTTAGCAGAAATCCAGCAAGGTAAAAAGGAAAACCAAGCAACGAACTACCCAAATGAAAATAATTAGGTATTTGCGGAAAGTCCAATGTGTAATACAATGTCAGTGCTGTAATCCATATTATTTCTATAATAAGTAAAGACAAGAAATCTTCTCTGATTTTCAAGAGTAAGAACATAATGATTTTCATCCATATCAGGCTTAAGATAAACCAAGTCGGACCAACAGGAGGTTCCCCTAAGAATGTGCTTTCGAAAAAATCTTTTAAAAAGTCATATACCGTTACTATCAATCCATTTGTCTGTATATCCTTAATTTTCGTCAGCAAAGTCAACCCATTGAAGATGAAGAATGGAATCACTAATTGTTTTACAAGTGAAACACAAAACTCCCCCCCAAAAAAATCTTAATTTATGTAAGAAGCCTGATAGGAAGAAGAAAAGAGGCATGTGGAATGAGTAAATAATTCCCTTTAATAACAGCGTGTTGTCTTTAACATGCCCTAATACGACTAAGTACATCCCTATGGTTTTGGAATAATTCAACCAATGTAAACGTTCTTTTTTAGATACAATAACTTGACTATCATTATTCATAGCATTTTTCATTTAGATTCAAAAACATATCTCCATTTTTCATAGATAACTTTCGGAGACAAATGCTCTTTTATGAACTCTCTATGTTTAGAGCACTTTTGTCTGAAATCAGGATGTTCTATCATATAAACCATGGCTTCAGACAATTTGGAAATATTTTCTTTTTCAACTAAAATGCCGCCTCCTTCTGCCAACAATTGTGCGGGACCTTCTGGACAATCGAATGCTACAGAAGGCATTCCCAAACTCATCGCTTCCACTAAAACCATGGGGAAACCTTCATATCTGGACGATAATACAAAAAAGGCACTCTTTGCAAACTCCCCATTTATATTATTCGTATATCCCTTTAAGAATATGTTCCTTTGCAGGCCGAGAGCTTGAATCTGCGACTGTAATGCATCTTTCAATTCTCCTTCTCCGAATATGTTCAAATGCCAATCCGGATACTTATCAAACACGTCTTTTGCTGCAGATATCAGCATATCAAATCCTTTTTGAGGATGCAGACGTCCTACAGCAATGATGGTTTTACTAGTTAAATCCAGTTTAAAATCTTCTTTAGCGATTGCCATATTAGGGATAGTAACCACCTTATTTTGCGAAAGATGTTTGCAGAATTTCGTCTGGTCTTTATCTGTCAATACGATTATCTTTTTAAAGAAAGAATAAACAAAGCATCTTAAAGCCCTGACTGGTTTCGGATACAAGTCATACTTGAAATGTTCACATCCTAATACATCTTTAGATTCTCCTGCCAACCATAACAAAGTATTGGCAAAAAAATTCTGGCTGATAAAGACATTCTCTTCATTCTTGTTTATTTGTGACCTAAAAAAATGTTTTAATGCCTTTATGCTATGATAAAAAGAACGTAATCGAGCTATATATCCGCTATCTATAGGATAGGGTTCATTCGATAAATAAACGATTCCGACTTCTGTCACAGGCTGGTAAGTAACCTTTTCTTTCCCTCTGTTGAAAGAAATAATAGTTACTTTATGTCCCTTACTGACAAACAAATTGGATAAATTGACAGTCACCCTTTCTGTTCCGCCTGTTAAGGATATGTCTTGGATAAAAAAATAGATATTCATAATATTCAAAAATGAAATATTAATGCAGTCTCAAAAACTCATCATAATTCTGTTTGATGACCTTTAATAGGTTCATCGCCAGTGTTACATATTCTTCATTTTTCCGAATAATACGTGCCGTATCAAAATCCGACATTAGTTGAGGTATTTTATCTATAATAGAAGCGAGTTGATTCTTATCCTCCAAGATAAAATGATAGTTCTGCTGATTATAATCTTTCAAAATTCTATATGTCTTAGAATCTCCTGTAGACGAGAATCGGTCTTTCTCCCAATCAATAGCGATTACAGGTTTACAATTACGCAATGCAAACAAAGAGTCATGAAAACGTTCCGTTATGATGATGTCGCAATACCTGAATATACCCGCCCATTCTTTCGGCCCAATTGTGTCTATTCGAATATCGGCATATGGATTGTAAACAGACGATGCAACTGTATAACCTTTTCTTCTTATTAAATCAGCCAGTTCTTTACGGTAAGGGAAATTGGGACTGAAATTATAAAAGGCTATTTTCTTTCCTTTCAGCTTGCGGACATAAAATTCGGGTAATTGAAATTCGTTTATATCCAAATAATAAGAAGGATCAGGTTGTTTGTAGACCGGAACATTCACTTTCATTTTATTATTGAATAAATCCAATGTCAACCCGTCTCTTAATCCGATATAAATGAATCTTTCAGCAATACCTTTCAGTCTTTCCAGCAATTGTTTGTCATCCGAAAAATTGGCAGGTGATGCACTGGCAGCAAAAAAGAGATGCGGAGCCTTGCACAGTTCGCTTGAACCCCAGTTCAGGCCTAATTGCTGACTATTGCCTGTTACTTTTTCTAATATTGTATCACTCCCTACCACCACTAAATCATAATTCTGCAAGATAGCTTTAGCTTCGTTCACATCATAATCAAACAAATCTATCGTTGGTGTATAGGCAAACACCTTTTTCTCTAATTTCCTGTATTTCAACAGACGATAAGCCGCAAACGCCTTTTGAAGCAGGACATGTCCAATAAAATCTTTCTTTCCACGTTTCCCTTTATCCCATTTAAAATCAGGAAAACTAAGGTAATTGATTTCCGCATCAGGAAAGATTTTAAAAAGCCCAGTTCGCACTCCGTATGCTTGCATAAAGGTGCCTGGATTCAAGCCACGGGAGAAGGTAATAACGAGAATTTTCATATTGACAGGATTATAAATGGCTTTTGATTATTTTCTTGATACCTGACATAGCTGGTGCTTCTGCCAGCTTCATTCCCTGACGCATAATTTTGGATGTTTTTGTGAGTGTTGTTATCATTTCAAAGGCTTCACTTTCCTCCTTTGTGTTGGTAAATACCTCAAAAAACATTGGCTTGCCCGTATTTTCAGTTACCAAAAACCTTTTGTAGACCGCTTCAAACTCATCCTTATTGGATGCTGTTAAATATTCAAATCCCAAATTCTCCGCATAGGATTTTACTAATGTTTTAGATTGGTTTCCAAAATGTCCTTTCGCTGCTATAAACTTATCTGTATCATCACCAAACATAGAACTATAACAACTATAGTTTTTAAACTCTTGACCAAGACCGTTATTCACTACAAGAATCCTAACATTGCCTTTAATGTCCCTATTACCAATGATATTCATGTCGTAGAAAAACAACAAGTCTCCGAAAAAACCAAAGAATAATTTCTTGGGTTGAACTAAAGACGCTCCAATCATAGAAGAAACACCTCCATCTATGCCAAAGCCTCCCGTATTGCAATAGCCCAATACAGAATCCGGCACTTCAAAATAATTCCAAGAGCGAATACTGTTACGAATACCCATGTGTATGACAGCTTTTTCAGGAATTTCTTTAGATAATTTTTGAGCTATCCACATATTTGAGAACGGGAGTTCTGGCATCGCATTCAATAAAGACTCATATTTGCCTTTCCATTCAGCATAAGTTGTATTAGATTGAGTTTTTTTCCCATGGATGTATGCAGAGAAAAACTCTAATTCTGTCATCTGGAAAACTTTGGTAGTCCTTCTAAATGTATCTCTTATTATGCCATCAGGATTAACTCTCCACATTTCTTTGGCTTTCAAAACGCAATTGGAAACATGTCCTATATGAATAATTAAATCTAAACCAGTTTCACCCTGTGAAACACTGCATTGTTCAGTTATTAGTGGAAACAACACACGGTATGCTCCTTTATAATTGCTTGTTTGATCACAAAATACCGCTCCATTGTAAATACTACAAAATGTATCTATAGCATCCAACAAACCAACATCCATCTTATCATGTGCCCCAACAAAAATCCCTACCTTTCCTTGTGGAATAGAAGGCATGACATCTTGTAACATGTAACGTTGAATCACTCGTATAGGGGCGATTTCCTTTACGGAAAAGTCTTTGTCATAAACAGTTGCTAAGTTGATGTGACAAGGACCTCCACCGTTAGATTTTAGCCCCAATATAGCTTTGTTTACTTTTACCATTACATCCCATTCGTCTTCTGGAGAATGTATAGTTTGAGCATACACACTCTCCAACGCGATGTCGTTTGGAAGATTGCTTCTATCTGTCACCTGATCCACATAATGTCCCACGTTTACATTGCTTCTACAGCATGTAATGGCTAATATGGGCAGTTGTCTGTAATAAGCTTCTGTTAGCCCCGGCATATAATTGCGTGAAGATGTTGCACCAGTACATGTTATTACAACAGGCTCCTTCATTTCGGCTGCCATTCCACATGCCATATAAGCAGCTGACCGCTCATCCACGCAAGAATACATCTCAAAATAAGGGTCATTCTGGATGCTTGCTATTAAAGACACATCTGTTGCACCTGGAGAGGCTATCACACGTTTTATGCCGTGAGCCTTTAAGAGATATATCACTATTTGGATATTTCTTTCTGCAGTATAATATTTGCTATTCATGATGTTCTAAAAAATAATATTATGATTTTATTATCTTTTTCAAAAAATGCAATGCCTTTTTTGAAACCACATACGATACGATATAGCGGAAAGACAGATATTCCAGCTTATGTTTCAAGCCTGGTATTTCAGTTAAACTTGTATTTTCTTTCAATATCTTGTCCCAATATGCTTGAAGTTTCCAATCAATATCTTTAAAAGAAATGTTTGACAAAAATTCATCAACACATTTAGGAATACCTTCCATAACATCTTTGTATTCCATTCCTCCTGTAATATTATTGATTTTGGAATTGTCAAATATGCGATTATATATCCGATCGTAAATATAAATAGGTTCCTTTAGCGGCATTGATTTCACATATTTTATGTTCATGGAAAAGCCTTTTGTTGCTAAAGCCTTTTTATATATTTCTATTATTTCGTTCCAACTATGTTGTTTGGATTGCATGATTTGGTACACATTTCCTTTCGCCTCCGAATTCCCAATCAAACATGATATGCAGAAAGCTACATCATCTCCAAAGGTGTACGTTGTCTTCTTGGATGCCACATCCAAAGGAAACAATACACTTTTCCCATGAAGAACTCTATACAACCACAATTCCTTTGGAAAGAATCCCAAATCCATTCTGTAACTATCATAAGTCATATAGGGGCGAATACATGTCCAATTATCTTTTCCACAGATTTTCAACAAGTCTTCCTGTCTTGCCTTAGCCAAAGCGTAGTCATCTGACCTGATAAAATCTTTATCGATGATTTTATCCACTAAGCGGGGAGACTCTTCCGTTAAAAGGGTTTCACTTGCTGCATATACTCTGGAAGAACTTAAAAACACATATTGAGCAGTATTGGCTAACAATAATTGATATCTCTTCTTAAATTCCTCTGTTCCATAATGCATAAAATCTATTATGGCAAGCCATTTCTCGTTTTTAAGTATTGATTTTAAAAAGTTATCGTTATGGGCGTCCCCTTGATAATATGTAACGTTGTCTGTGGACTTATGTACTTTTCTGCTTGTAACGCATACATGATAGGAAGCCGATAACCTTTTGACCAAAAACTTCCCCATAGCGCCAGTTCCTCCCAAAATAAGAATATTTTCCATAGAAAATCAATTATGATATAGCATTAAAATAATCAATATATTTTTCTGCAACACTTTTTACGGAATAGTTGGTTTCTGTATAATCTCTAAGCCTTTCTTTCAATGCAAGATATTTATCACCATTCAATTTTACTACCTTCACAATTGTTTCTATAAGACTTTCGAGATTGTTACGTTTAAATAAAAATCCATTTTCTCCGTCAACGACTCTCTCCTTAAAACCATCAATGTCACTTGCTATAACGGGTAAATTATAATTGTAAGCGATCATGTGCGGACCGCTTTGTGCCACATCTTCATAAGGCAAAACCAAATAGTCGCTTTTGGTAAATAATTCAGGGATTTCCTCATCGTCTATTCGCCTGAACTCAGCTGTGATGTTAGATGTGTTTCCTATCATTTCAAGATAGAAATCTTTTTCCACACATTTTCCACATATGTGCAAGTGTATTTTTGAAGCAGCTTTTTCAGGTAACGATTGCACAGCTTGAATCAGTAAATCCAAACGTTTATTGGCTACTATATTCCCAAAAAATAATAGGTTCGTTTTTGAGGGGTCAAAATGAAAATGATCAGTTCTCACTTCACCAAAGTCTTTTATCGCCATTGGAGCATAAAAGAAGGATTTATGAGGATAATTCATATGAAACCAATGAGCCGTATGCATGGAAAACATTTGAAAATAATTGCAACGGTGGAAAATGTATTTCACCTCCACCTTTAAAGACATAGGCCACACGGGATAGGGATTAACGTTATGAGCAGCATGAATTACAGGTTTATCCTTTGCATAATGAAGTAATGCCGTATAATACATAAGTCCAAGTGCATCACTATAAATAAGGTCGTAATCTTGTAAGTTGATTTTCTTTAGATAATTACTAACCTCTACATAAGTTCTTGGATCTTTATTCCTATAATGCAGATTTAGAATCTCATAATCTGAATGTGGAGGCACCTTTGCGCTTGAAGGCATTTGGAGAATAGTCCAAAAAATATTGAGGTGGTATTTCTCTCGTATATAAGGAACTAACTGGCGGTCTACATCAATGAAATAGCTCGCTGTAAACCAAACGATTTTCTTTACCATACTTTCGTGTTCTTTAAATTGAATGATTCTTCTACCTGACTTAAGTTTCCCAATAAGACATCTTATAGCCTTATATGACATCTCTTCCCACTCTCTTTTATGATGGAAGATTTTTCAGGAACTACTACACAATCATTGGGCACTGATTTAACTACAATAGCACCAGCTCCTATCTCGGAATTGCGTCCAATGGTTATATCACCCAAAACTACAGCATGAGCCCAAACATGGACATTGTCTTCTAATACAGGTTCTTTTCTGTTTCGACTGCCTATTGTGACATTTTGACCTACAAGGCAATTTCTTCCAATTTTTTTTGCATTAATGACAGTTCCCCATCCATGTCCTATGTATAATCCTCCATCACAATTACAAGATTTTGTCCAAATGCGAAGCGTGTTCAGTTCCGGCAACCAAAATAAAATGTATTTAGACCACATACCGACTCTCCAGTAAAAGATATTCCTGAATTCTTTGAATTTGAGCAAGAGATAAACCAAACAGAAAAGATTATTTCCATTCAATCCTTTTCTCTTTTTATAATGCAGTAAATCATCTTTCAACTTACCCCCCCATTTGCATTTGTTAACATATATAATACGATGTGAAATAAGCATGGGACAAATCCCACCAATAAGAAAGTGCTCTTTATCAATTTTTTCATGATTAATGCTTAAAAGATTGTTGTAAATCAATTCTATATTTATATACGCACACCTAAGAGTTGCATTGTCCGAGTGGTGAGATTGTTAGTTATTCGATTAACGTATGGAGCCAATATAATGCTTGAAATTATTGATACAAAAGCCATTAAGATTCCATTTACATCAAGTAAAAAAAGTAAATGCTTAATCATTAAATGCAACACGTATATTTCCAATGTGTATTTCCCCATCCACTGTAGATAATTAAATAAATATGAGACATAAGGTTTAATTTTAAATAGCACAAGGCATATAATAGGAATAGTAAATAATTTTTCTGTCATGCTTGCATATTGCGCATAAAGCACGTTACTGTGCCTTAATGAATAAAACAAAAGATATAATGAAAGAGTTGTCACTATCAAGACCATCAAATTTACTTTCATTTTTCTATAACATAAATATCCGATTCCAATCCCCACAATAAACATTGTTTGTTTGGGCAACCCTATACTCACTAAATGATAATAAGTTGGCATATATAAATAGATTGCAATTGTTATTGATATCGATACTATAATTAATAATGCATACCGAAACCATATCCCATTTTTATTTGAAAAAATGAAATGAAACATCAATGGAAATAACGCATAATATAGTAATGAAACCGCAATATACCACATATTGCAATATTGTGTCTCACCTGGGAAAAAATATCCGATAGAAGTAATCCATCCTATAGCTTTGATTATAGTAATATCATCTCTCAAGAACATAAAAATGAGCACAAAAGGAAGTGCCATCAGCATATAAGGCAACCACATTCTCTTTATCCTTCTACAATAAAAACCAACAGTGTCTGAATTTTTAACATATGAATAATATAAACCGATTCCACTTAATAGAAGAAATCCTTGGGTGTAAACCATCTTCGATGATAATATGACGAAAGCAGAAGGAAAATGAAGCCAATTAAACAAGTGTACGAATAAAACTTCGGTTATCGCAATACCCATAAGAATATTCCTGAATTGGCTAATCGATTGAAATTCGAATTTTTGGCGCAATATTTTTTTCATCTCTAAAAATTAATTCTGTTTCCTATAAAGAAGTTGCTCATCAGTCTTACGAATCTTTCCTTTTTGCCTAACAACGCAATGCACATATACCATATTAATCGGAGGAGATTGAACATATCTTCTATTAACAACACAATGATTCTTGGCATCAAAGGCTTATATTTCATAGCCATTCTATGAATGTATTTGTAATAACAATACAAATGCCTTCTCACAGGCAAAGTAACATATCGAGGAGCAGGGTAATTAGACAATTTCAGATAACGTTTGTAGTATTTACTTCCTGGGCATGGAGCTTTATACCAGGGTTTAAAAATCTCAGAACAATAATGGATTACAGCAGGGCAAAATGCTGAATCTACAAAATGATATGACCTGAATAGAGGAGAGTATTGTATGCCTACTGGGTTATGATTCCACTTGGGAGGAAGCATAAACCAATGATCCTTTAAAACGTAATTTAATACATCCTGATCATGTAAGTAAACAGGTTCTCTTTTCCTTTTTGCAAACTCTAACAATTGAGATTCAATGTTGTTTTTTCGCCAATATTCTAAGTTAACCAGCATAATGCCTGAACAAAATGTATGAGTTTCCGTGGAAAGATGCAATTGCATTTGATGTTGATTATTATAAGGCATCGGGTCAAGAACTGCCGCCAATGCATAGTTATCAAGCTCTATATCAAACAATTCTTTTATCTTGCCTAATACTATCATGTCGCAATCCAAGTATAACACCTTATCAACATCCCTCAATATAGAAGAAAGTAATAGACGATAATAAGCAGCTTTGGTCAAAGGACGTTTAGACCTAAATTGTACACCATCCAAAACACTTTCGTCAACGGCATGAAATAGAACCTGCTGCTGATATCTTACAGATAAATCTTTAATTAATTGCCTATTGGTTTCGGACAGATTACCACAAAGTACATGAACAGTTATTTCTTCATCTTTGTTATTTTCAAACAAAGAGCACAGCATTGCAGTGCAGTGCTGAGCGTAATTATCATCTGTATTACAAGTAATGTTATACATGTTATTCTATATTTAGGAACAATTATGCAGAATATTTATAAACATTATGACTCCAATTCATTTCGCAGATACTGTAAACTATTGGCCTTTAGCTTCCCAAGCTTTTCGTATACTAAGCCATAATCGATTACTCTTTGAGATGGTATTGGGGATTTGCAAGACAACAGGCAATCCGTAAGGTTTAAATCTTTTAGTAAAGAAATGGCACGGGCTGAATTTTTCTCAAATGATGCCCAAAAAGGCTTTCTATATATCAAAGCAAATGCAAGGCCGTGAAAAGAAGAAGTAAAAACAATCTCTGCGTTACGAATGAGTTCTACAAAGCCATCAGCCGACAAAATACTTATGTCAGAATCAGTTTCCTTACTTAAAGCATGTCCATAGATGCATTTTAATTTTAGATTATTTTTCAAGACATAAGAATTGATTTCCTCCTTGGAAAATGCATTTTGTTGCAAATCATAGAATAATGCATATCTTTCTTGAGGCGCATGGCAGCTGGGAAATAGAGAATTCCATTCATTGAAAGTTAACAATAATGTAGGGTCTAAACAACTACAAACGCTTGAAATACCTAAAGAACGAAGCTCATGCGCCAAACTTTCTTCACGGACAGAAATGCTATCTAAGTGAGAAACCAAATGTATTAATTTGCTTTGGTCATTTATTGTTGAAGGAAAAACATCCATACTTGCGGCATAAGCAATATGTTTATTAGTCTTGATTTGATTATCTCCAAAATAAATTGGATTATAATCATTCAGTTCTGGCTGTTTGCGCCAGATTTGATCGCTTCCATATATTACAGTGTCAAAACTGTCACTAAAAGGCAGACAATATGGTTCTATATATGTATGTATAAAATCCAGCATAATTTCCCTTCGCTTAGATTTATTCTTATATGTCAATATAAAGTCTTTCAAGTAACCCAATGAAGATTTTATATGCTTTATATTTAGCATATTGGAATTGAACATAGCATACATGCGTCTGTGATAATCAGGCCAGTAATCAATATAATATGCATCATGCCCCATTTTCTTTAAAACAATACGTGTGGCAATCGCTTGCAAGAGAGCACCATAATTATGGCTACGATGATAAGTGAGAATTCCTATTTTCATTTATTATATCGCATTTTACTTGTATAATAGTTTGAAGTTATTCCATAAATAAAACAAATTATCCATGAGAACCAAAAAGGATAGCTTCTTTGTAAATATATTAAGACTATGAACAAAAGGCAGCAAAAAGCAAATTTTTTATCTTTACTCATCAAGACATAAACAAAATAAAACAATACTGATACAATCGTACCAATTAATCCATAACGACATATTGATAGCATATAGCCTGCACCACGTGAACCACTTTCGAATAACCATTGCATTGTTTCTTTAGGATATCCCCATAACATTGTGTCTGTGTCGTTCCACAAAGCTGCATAATATACTTCTATCAATCCAAAGACACGATTGTTTCCAGTAATCCCCTTATCCTTATCATATTCCAAACGTGAAAGGATTTTTTCATATACAATGTTATCTCCGCCATTGTAGTACATGCCAAAACTATAAATCACTAAAAATAGCAACAAGATTAACAGCAGATATTTTCCTCCTATTTTTCCCCGATAAAACATGTAAATTATAAAGCCTAAAACAAGTAATATATATCCTGCCAAGGAAAGAGAAAAGATTAAACCCGTCAAAATGAACCACATCCCTTTTCTGCTAAAATCAAATTGATTGACAAAAATCAACAATGCGGAAATCATGCCTAAATGTCCAGGTTCAAGAAAGGGACCATTGAAGCGCTCTACATAATCTCCAAATGTACTTTGCATATAAAATATGTAATTCTTGCAAACACCGTATCCACTATCTAACGCCCATGAGGTATCACTTGCCTGTTGGTATCCCAAATGAGGCAATCCAACTGTCGATACTAATGCATAAACAATCAAGCTTGGTATCATGAGATACCCATACCATTTTGTGATATATTCCAATAAATATACTTTATCTTTATCATTCAAGCATATTATAATAAAATAGGGTAGAAAAAAGAATACAGCAAAAACAGAAAGCTGGTATCCATAGAAAAAATGTCCAATAACGACTAAGGAAAAAGTAAGAATATTTATCTTCGCGTATGAAAATTTAATATGTCCTTTCCATATAGCTAACAGTGCCATTACACCGATAATTAGCTGCAGCTTATATCCACGTCCTTCCCAACCTATCCAAATGTTCATAGATAGAAGGAACAAAAGCAATATCAGAAAATATAAAATTTTTCTGCTTTGAGACATCACTAAAGGTGCTTTAGGAATACTAAGTTCGTGGTGATTAATCATTTTGTCAATTTAGTTTTTATTACAACGACAATCTTTTTTCTTAGAAAATCGCGTTCTGTTTTCTTGCATCCTACAAAAAATACCATAAATATGGTACAACACATAGAACAAAGAGAAGTAAATACGAACCCCGTAAAACCATTGTTTGCATATAGATATAGCTTTAATAAACATGGAAATATAGAGGACAATAGTGCGACAACAATGACATTAATGTAAACGCTTTTAATAAAAGCTATAATTCTTATCGGAATATATTTACTTATCATATAAAGACGTACAAATAAAGCAATATTGCTAAGTACAATGGCTACGATAATAACTGATGCCGGAGAGTATCCTAACCAAAGAAATACATAACTTATTGGAATATTTAGGAATTGTATACTACTTACTACAATCTGATAGGTTCGGACTTTTCCTGTAGCAAGAATTGTTGTTATTAAGCTATTTGACAAGATATCAACCATAGCTAACACCAAAATCAGACACACAAATGTTATTGCATATTCAGGAACTATGCCCAGCCATAAAGATAACACATAATCTGCATTTAATATGATAGGTAATGACAAAAATAACATCATATAAAAGGAAAAACGGCTTCCTTTAAAAATCAAATTGAGCATATAATCATAATCTCCACTGGCGTATGATTTCGTTATTTGTGGATTAATAGCCATTGTGAAATTAGTGATAAAGCCTTGCACTGTTGAATTGACTTTTGTGGCTATTGCTCGCGAAGCGTTGACGGCAGGTCCACAGAAGAGATTAATAATGATGTTTCCGCCATATTCTCTAAGTATCATAGAAGAGGAGCCTAAAAAGTTCCAACCTGCAAATCCAAACATTTTCTTCAGCAAGGACTTGTCTATAATTAGATGATATTCAGCTTCCTTGAAATTTCTTTTGCAATATACACCGTACGTAACCCTTATAATCAAGCCTAAAATTACTACCAAAAAAGCATAAAAAATAAGTTTGTCAATGGGGCTTATAACAATACACATGGAAATCGCCAATTTTCCAACAGCTTCCAATATGCTAATATAGGCAAAAGCAGACATACGCTCATGAGCTATAATGACAGCATTATAAGGGATGCTGATAAGATTAATAATAAAAGCCATCAATGAAAACTGGTATACCCAAAATGCTGCAATCATTCTTGACTCTGGAATTACCATTTTAGCATGAAGAAACCAAAGTCCCAATGTTTCTGCTATGAGAAGAATGATGAAAGACAATACAAATTGAATGTTTACCGATGTTGAAAATATATTGTTTAAACTATCATTATCATTCTTCCCAATGGCAAAAGTTAAGAAGCGGCTAATCGCCGTAGACAAAGAACCGCTAATCATTGAAAACATTGTCACAACTCCACCAACGACATTATAGATTCCATAATCAACTACTCCTAATGCATTCAATATAACACGTGATGTGTATAAACTGATAAGCATAAGGAGAATCATTCTTATGTACAAAAGAAGTGTGTTTTTTACAATTCGTTTCCCTCTATTAACCTCATTAGACATAGATATCATCACATATAAAAGTCTGACAAATTGATTGTTTAGAAACCTTTAAATAGATATATATTTCGTGCAGAGCCTCCATGATTATTATCATTTACAAACATGATTCCATCATATGGAACATATATATTGTTAATGCATGGCTTACCAGATACCGTCACAGCCCCTGTATAAACAGGCCATCCATTATTCCCAATCAAAAAGACTAACAATCCCTTATCCGCATTGTTGATAATGAGATAATCGTTGGATTTTGCTATATGGGTAGGCCTCGGATCCCCGCCTGTTACAGTTGTAACATCATCCGATGGGACTAAAGAAAAATGTGGACTGGGATTATTAAAATCAGATAAGTCTATCGTCACAATTCCTCTTATATCGCTTTCAGTATTTATATAATTCCTATTTGTTGAAATGGTCAAATACGCATAAGGATAATCAATGGACACGTCAAAACTATAAGCTTTACCTGAAACATCCACACCATTGCATATTAGATTACTAAAATCATTAACGTACATAATTTCGACATTATTAACGTCTGTAACATCAGCAATGGTATACCCTAACATGTAATTACAAATTAAGACATAAACTCTTCCATTACGAGTAAAGAATTCACAATCCTGTGATTCTTTATAGCTGTCAGTCCTATAAGTATAGGTTAGTTTAGGACTTTCCGGGTCAGATATATCATAAACGTTAAAACCGTAAAAACATGTAAGAACAAGCCTGTTCTCATATATTTTAGCATCAATAGCCTTTAAATCAAGATTATATATTTTGCTAACTTCAAGTGTGTTTTTATTTAATATAGCCAATTTCCCATTTACATACGCAACGTCATCTATATTTGATTTGTCATAGTAATAATCATCAAAATAGATTATTGCGTTACTGCCAAAAGTAACTATTCCTGTTTGCAATTCATTAAATGTAATTGTTCCCGAGTTTGTCAAAACAACTTCACTAAACCAATTCGAAGCTTCCTTCTCTCTATACCAAAGCCTAACATTTCCTTCTGAGATTTGTATTTTGAAATTATACCATTCTGTCAACTTAAACCCTGACTTACCTGTTGCTATATTATTTGCAGTTTTCAAAGCAATATTATATTCAGAGTTACTTGCTGAGGAAAATACTAAAGACAATTTTGTATCCCCTGATAAAGATATTAAAGGAATCTCAACATCACTTGACGCGTGGTCTAATCTGCTCCAAAAAGACAGATAACCTTCATCTGTTACAGATGGTATATTATGAGTTAGTCTTGCCGCATTAGTGGAAGAATTACCATTAGTTTCCATACGAAGACTGTAATTACCTCGATTGGGACATGGAACTTCTGCGCTGCTAATCTCTGCATAACCCGAATGTTGATAGGAATCAAATTCTGCTAAAGTGTAAAAAACAAAGTTACGGAAAATATTCCCATTTTTCGGCAGTGCTGACCAATCTACTTTGCAATAGTCACCATAGTTGTTCCTATACTCAGACTTCAAAGCTGTTAAAGCCTCTTCTTCTGTAGCAAAAGTCTCACGAAATAAAACTGTAGAAGAGCCGTCAGCGGCTTGTATATTAATAGTATTTATATAATAGCCATTTTGATAAACAGCCTTATAAACATAAGCCTGTTTGATATTTTGATTCAGGTTTATGCTACTTATATGCAATGACTTAAAAAAAGCGTTTACATAATCATTCGAAGAAATACCATTGGCTCCAGCCCAATCATTGTAACTTCCTTGATAGCTTTCGAAAAACATCCGAGTTTCAGGCATTTCATTCTCTGTAGATCCTCCTGAAGATTGACGTAAGGGAACATATAGATAATCATCTTTTATTGCGATAGAACGAGCATACATGTCAGTACGATTATTTGTCAGTTTTTGTAACGACTGACCTTTAATTAAAGTAGGAGCATTTTCATTGCTATAATCAATAGCACGAACACCAAAGTTTCCTGAAGTATATAAAATAGTACCATCAAGAATCATTCCTTCATAACTCATAGATGAGGATTCTGTATAGGTAGAAATCAATTTAGCGGTCAATTCATCATCAGGCAATCCTGTGCCACTGCCTGTAAAACCTCCTGTTTCATCATTCACGTCGTAATGATAAGTATAGCCTGCACGCATATTCTTACCTTTTACAGCCGCAGTATACCAATTTTCATCACTGTCCACAAGGCGTATATTTATCTCATCTTCAGATAAATCTTGTGGAGGCATCATCATATATACGGTCAACAGTGAATCTTTCTCTACTTTTATGCCATTACCATATTCATTAAGCTTTACCGTCATTATAGAATCCGATACTGTTTCATTTACCAGACTAATATAAGGTGTCTCATCTGTGATATTAACCACACCATCATGCAACAACGTTTTTTCAGCATTGCTTTTTAATTCAAAACGAACCTGAGTATACTGGCTGCTTTTAGGCACTTTCAGTTTGTATTCGACAACACAACCCAAATGTTGGAAAGACAAAGCTACCGTTCCATTATTATTGGTTATTCCTTTAGCATACATATAGTCAAAGTCACCTAAACTGGAAAAATCTCCATTGCTCTTCATATTTTGCCCCAAATAGCTAACAGGAATAGCTGTTTTATCTAAGGATTGAATAGAAGAGCTATAAGGATAAAAGGCATAATAAGTACTATTTTCCAACAATTTGAATCCTGAGCCATTAAAATCCGCAGATATCCCATCTTCTGATATCGATTCATTATCAATATAAAAATTCGTCATGCCTTTTGAGCTAGAATAGACAGCGACAACATCTCCAACTTTCCAAGAAAATGCAGTTCCATTATCTGTTGGAGTTAAAATTGTCCGTGTAGAAACGCTATCTGCTGATATAAAGTTAGGCGCACTCATTTTTATGGATGCAGTGTTAGTTTCATCCAAAGAAAAATTATTTAACTCATCTTGACAGCTAAAAAAGACAAACGACAATCCTAAAAACAAACTATATTTCATTGTATGCATATTGAAAGAAAAAACACTCAGCATAGGAAATATCCCTTGGCGAAAAAGACACTGATGAATCCCAAAACCGAGTAATAAAAAAACAATTTTGATGATTAACTTAGATTGTTGAAGCGAACATGTTCCTTACTTTCCGATAAACTATTGAAAGTATTTCATTTTTCTCAGTCTCTCCCCCAAATGTCCCGCGTATAAACTTTCTCTTTCACATCATCTAAACAAGCGTCATAGCGGTTGGCAATAATCGCCTGACTCTGTGCTTTAAATGCGTTCAGGTCGTTCACCACTTTACTACCGAAAAAAGTACTGCCATCCTGCAAAGTAGGTTCATAGATAATCACCTCTGCACCTTTTGCCTTTACCCGCTTCATCACACCTTGTATGGAGGATTGGCGGAAGTTATCGCTGTTCGATTTCATTGTCAGGCGGTAAACGCCGATAGTACACTTGTGCTCCTCGTTGGGGCTGAAATCTCCACGGTTGTAATAGTCATAGTAACCTGCCATGTGAAGTACACGGTCGGCAATGAAGTCTTTCCTTGTCCGGTTGCTTTCTACAATCGCTTGTATCAGGTTCTCCGGCACATCGGCATAGTTGGCAAGTAGCTGCTTGGTGTCCTTGGGCAGGCAATAGCCACCGTAGCCAAAGCTTGGGTTGTTGTAATGTGTGCCGATACGAGGGTCAAGGCATACACCGTTGATGATGGCTTGAGTGTTCAGGCCCTTCATTTCGGCATAGGTGTCAAGTTCATTGAAATAAGAAACACGCAGGGCAAGATAGGTGTTGGCAAAGAGTTTCACCGCCTCCGCTTCCGTCAGGCCCATGAAGAGGGTATCGATGTTCTCCTTTATCGCCCCTTCCTGTAGCAAGGCCGCAAAGGTACGGGCGGCTTCGTCAAGGCGTGCGTCGCCTTCGGGACGGCCCACGATGATGCGGCTGGGATAGAGGTTATCATACAATGCCTTGCTTTCGCGCAGGAATTCTGGGGAAAAGATCACGTTCTCCGTGTCTAGTTTTTTACGAATCATTTCCGTATAGCCCACGGGAATAGTACTCTTAATGACCATAACGGCACAAGGATTGACACTCTTCACCAACTCAATGACTTCTTCTACATGGCTGGTGTCGAAGTAGTTCTTCACCGGGTCGTAGTTCGTCGGTGCGGCAATAACCACAAAGTCTGCGTCGGCATATGCCTTCGCTCCATCTAAGGTAGCAGTCAGGTTCAATTCTTTTTCAGTAAGATACTTCTCAATGTATTCGTCCTGTATGGGCGATTTACGCCGATTTATTAGTTCTACCTTTTCAGAAATCACGTCAACAGCCGTCACTTGGTGATGTTGTGCCAGCAGTGTGGCAATGGAAAGTCCTACGTAACTGGTTCCGGCTACGGCTATTTTTATATTCTTATCCATGATTATTATTTTATTTGTCTTTTCATGTGACCAATTGTATTTTCTCCGTCTTTTACTACAAGCATCCTCTCATGAATTCGCACTGAGAAACCATAAAAGGCCGTTTTTCCCGTATTAATGAAAGAAACTAGGTATGACATAATAAAGGTTTATTTCATCATTCTTGTTTACAATATAACCGTCTACCGCTACTTCTATTTCAGAACTGCCTTTCATATATTCTTTAATTGTCGGAAGCTATAAAGACTGTGACCACGGCTGCTGTAAATGACCTGAATTTGTAGGAAAGCTGTTTTGAAAATGCCTTTCTCATCATTCGATACATATTCATTATTCAGATTAATAATTCATTCACTGGCATTGCCACCCCGTTCAAACATCCCGATGTCCTTTCCATAAGTTTTATTCCGTCTCTCTAAACAATAGCCCGTGGTGTGGGGCAGGGGTATGTTATTAAGCATATGATCTTTTTTACTGGTTATGATTCACTACAATTTTTAATTCGTCGTGTGAAACCAGGCGTTTACAGCGAAGGGACTATTCAAAGTCACAAATTTACAAACGGAACTGGCGGATCACCCTTTATGGCAGTTTCACTAATACCTTGTTTCCGGATACCTTTGTTCCTGTGACATCGCCTTTCATGCTGATTTCTATATCAGAGTATTGCGGTTCAATCATCATTGTGCCGTCAATGGCAATGACACCCCACTGGCTGTAATTCTTCTCCACGGCGCAATACCGGCCTATGGGAGGCCTGACATTGCGGTATATCGGAGGAATGGTGATACGCTCACCGACTTTCAGCCCCCATTTTATCCCTGAACGGAACGGGACAGCCTCGCCCGACTTCTCCAGAAGCAGCCGCCTCTTTTCCATTTTCTCGGATTCCGCCATATTCCGTATCTCCCTCGCACGCTTTGCCAGTCGCTCCATCGCGGCCAAACATTTCTCTCCCTCCTCTGCCGGGAAGTGACATCCGATGTATTTTTTTTCCCCACTCTCTGTCACATGATAGTATTTCCCTCCGATGTCCGTCACGATGATGCTTCCATCCGCCAACCATCGGCATATCCAATAGTAACTGTCATGATCACCACCGAGGAGACAGGCATATCCCCATGGAAAACCAGCCATATGCGGATCGTCAATACAGCATTGGACGGAAGCATTGTAATCGAAAATTGCCACATAATACTTGTGGTTATAAATATAGCCGCCGCTCAGGTTCAGTTTGCTTGCATACAGATTTTTTGTACGGCTGTAATACATGCGTCCGACTTTCAACATCTCCACATTCCCGAAACGCCTCACCTCGGGTTTTTCCCTGTATGCCCGCAGGTTGTAAAGATCTATATAATCAGACCTGCCGTTCAGTTTCTGCACGGCCAGGAAATTGTTTCTCATGAATTTCATGGACTGGCAATACCCTTCCTTCCTTATAATCTCACCACAGGCGTTTACCAGTCCGCAGTTCTTGTCCGAGAGCCTCACCGCTGCCATGTCATGCCGGATATCGAAGACTGTGACGAATACCGGGGCCGTAATCTTATTTCTTCCCCGGCACAGCCCCCATAACCCGCTGTTCTTGTCGTGCCATGCTCTAAGTTCCGGCCTCTTGCAGGGATTAGGAGTTTTTTGCAAAGCTATAGCGGAAAGCAGCCTGTCATGGGAAACGATCATTTCCATACCGAAGTCCTGACATGAATCTTCCGCGGTGACAGTTTCCGGACTTGTTCCGTTTCCATGCCGGACGGTCCGTATTCCTCTTCCAGCCATATCCCCACGGAACATCGCTTCCCAGTCCCATGCCATGGTGGGCAGACCGAACACACGGTAAAGCCCCACGTTGTCTATCAGCACACATGTTTCCTTACCGGTTGATTTTCTCAGTCCGCGCCCGGCCTGTTGCAGATATTTGGCCAGCGAGAGTGTCGGGCGCGCCATCTGCACGAACTCCACATCGGGGCAGTCAAATCCCTCGCTGAAAACGTCCACATTTACCAGTACCCTTATTCTGCCTGTCTTGAAATCCTCCACCATCCGTCCGCGTTCAGCAGCCGGTGTGTGACTGTCTATGGCTGCGGCGTCCAGTCCTTTTCCACTGTAATACGCCGCGATGTTCCGCGCATGGTCGATACTGACGGCATAGACGATCCCCTTCTTCCCGTCCGCATACTCCAGAACGCTCCGGTATAACCGTTCGATGCTTGTGTGGCGATTCAGTACATCATTCATCTCCCTTATCTGATAATCACCGTCGGCACCGCGTTTTTCCAGCGAGTCTATTAACCGTTGCTCCCTGCTATTTGCACGTATCGAGACATAATCAAATGACGACAGCCATCCTTTCCTTATAAACTCCGCCACACTCCACGAGCATACCAGCGAGTCGAAAAGGTCTGTGAATCCAGAACGTCCCATCCGACAGGGAGTGGCGGTAAGTCCGAGAAATTTTGCTTCCGGACACCTGCTCCATAGTATCCGATAAGTCCTTGCCTGCGCATGGTGCGCCTCGTCGATGATGACCAGTTCCGGTTTTTCCACCACATCATCGTAATGCCGTGTGAGCCATTGTATGGACATCACCCTGATGCACCCGTCAGTCAGACTTGTCCCGTATTTTGCAACGGTCTCTTCAATCTGCGCCACAAGCTCCCTGCGGTGTGCGACGATCCAGACCGTCCTCTTTCCATCAGTGAGGAAACTGCTTACCACCGCCGCCAATACATGGGTCTTGCCGGTACCTGTGGGCATCTGCACCATCACGCTGCGATGCGTTAGCCACTCCTCCGAGAGACGGCGCATGATGTCTTTCTGATAGTCATGCAGACATACGGTTTTTGCCATATCGTTTTCGATTAAAGCTCCGGGAACAAGCGCTCTCGTTCCCGGAGCTCCCCCTGCACTTTTCA
>ERZ894191.591-NODE-591-length-28107-cov-12.461821_pt1 | contig 28107 bp, 18 predicted proteins | sample MGYA00380282_ERZ894191 | MGnify/ENA primary metagenome ERZ894191 (study PRJEB32331, sample SAMN06328485) | human gut metagenome | biome: human gut microbiome; feature: stool | host: Homo sapiens | collected 2013-02-21 ...
ACACTGGACTTTTTCTTGGAGCTGCTAACCAGATTCGAACTGGTGACCTCGTCCTTTGTGATGATGACCTCGGTGTGGTCGCTGTGAATGTAATCGGCAACTTCGCGGGCGTATTTTAAATCGATAGCATCTTCACTCATGCCAATGGCGAACGTGCGAATGGGCTTCTTTAAAAGCTTTGCCGCGACGGAGCAGACGAGGGAGCTATCGAGCCCACCACTGAGAAGAAAACCGAGCGGGGCATCGGCATCGAGCCGCTTTTCGATGCCGGCAACGAGCTTATCATGGATGTTTTTACAGACAGTCTCGAGGTCATCGCGGCAAACTTCTTCGACTTCGGCGATGTCGCAGTAGCAGGTAAATTTGCCGTCCTTATAGTAGTGGCCCGGCGGGAACGGCATAACGCGATGGCACAGGCCGACGAGGTTTTTCGGCTCGCTGGCAAACACAATGTGGCCGCTTTCGCTGTACCCGTAGTAGAGCGGGCGGATGCCGATAGGGTCGCGCGCAGCGATGAAGCTATCAGTCTCGGCATCGTAAATAATCAGGGCAAACTCGGCGTCGAGCTTCTTGAACATCTCGGTGCCCTCTTCTTTGTAGAGAGGGAGTAAAATTTCGCAGTCAGAGTCACTTTTGAAGGTGTAGCCTTTTCTCCGGAGCTCCTCTTTAACGGAACGGAAGCCGTAGAGCTCGCCGTTGCAGACGACGGCGGAACCGTCCAGCTCAAACGGCTGCATGCCTTCTTCTGTGAGGCCCATGATGGCGAGGCGGTGGAAAAAGAGCCAACCTGCGGGCGTTTCCAGTGTGCGGGACATATCCGGCCCGCGGGAAACGGTTTTATCAAAGCCCTTTCGTAAATCTTCCAAACGAATGTCTTTTGCTGTGTAACCCATAATCGAACACATATCGGTTCCCTCCGAATAAAATAATTTCAGTTCAAACGCAAATAAAAAACAGCCGTTTGTCCCAATTTCTTAGGACGAATAGCTGTTGTATCCGCGGTGCCACCTAAATTATCTTATAAAGAAGATCACCTTTACTGTCTCTAACAAGACAGGCACGGCTTAACGCGCCGTCACACGTCGCACCTACTGAGATATGTGCATCTTTTCGGCTTGAGGCTCCGAAGTGTTATTCGCCGGTGTGCTTACGCGGGGTTCACACTCTCCCCCGCTCACTGTGCAAAGCGGTCTGCCGGGTACTTCTCTTCATCTGTGCCCTTGAATTATTATGCTAAGTTTATATCACCGAAATTTCATTTTGTCAACACTTTTTTGAAAAAATTTTTGATTTTACATGAAATTTGCAATTTTTCCGTTTACAACTTGCAGTTTGTAAGCGGTTTTTAGCCAAACTAAAACGTATTTGTCAAAAATCAAAAAGCTCTTTTCATTTTACGGGAGTTGTATTATAATAAGCTTGGATAAAATGCAAAATGAAACAGGAGGTCTTTTCCATGTTTGCCTATAAAACTTTGAAAAGCGGCACTGACATTCGCGGTGTTGCAAGTGAAGGCGGCGGCGCGCCGATTAACCTGACCGATGAGGTCGTGGAGCGCATTGCGGCCGGTTTTCTCGTTTGGTGCGAAAAGCACTTGGATAAGTGCGCCGAGGGGCTGAAAATTGCCGTCGGCCATGACTCCCGCATTTCCGCAGACCGCATTTCGGCGGCGCTGTTCCGCGCGTTTACGACGCACGGCGCTTCGGTTTACGACTGCGGCCTTGCCTCTACCCCGTCGATGTTCATGGCAGTTTTGGAGCTGCCGTGCGACTGCTCGGTGCAGATTACGGCAAGCCACCACCCGTTCTTCCGCAACGGACTGAAGTTCTTCACGCCTGCGGGCGGCCTTGACAGCCCGGATATTTCCGAGATTTTGGAATATGCACAGAACGGCGCTGCGCCGAAGGAGACCGACAACGGCACGTTGGTGCCGGTGGACTATATGTCGAAATATGCAGATAATCTGCGCGAGATGATTCGCAAGGGCGTGAATGCGGAAGACTATGCGCACCCGCTTGCGGGCTTTAAAATCGTTGTGGACGCCGGCAACGGCGCGGGCGGTTTTTACGCAAACGACGTGCTGAAGCCCCTTGGTGCAGACATTACGGGCAGCCAGTTTTTGGAGCCGGACGGCCGCTTCCCGAACCACATTCCGAACCCCGAGAACGAAGAAGCCATGGCGAGCGTTTGCGCGGCGACCGTGAAGGCCGGTGCGGACCTTGGCGTGATTTTTGACACGGACGTAGACCGCGGCGGCGCTGTGGACAGCCGCGGCGAAGAGATCAACCGCAACCGTCTTGTGGCGATTGCTTCCGCCATTGCGCTGGAGGGCAACCCGGGCGGCACCATTGTGACGGACTCCATTACGTCCGACGGACTCAAGACCTACATTGAGCAGACGCTCGGCGGCAAGCATCACCGCTTTAAGCGCGGTTACAAGAATGTCATCAACGAAGCGGTACGCCTGAATAACGAGGGCGTGAATTGCCCGTTGGCGATTGAGACGAGCGGCCATGCGGCGCTGCGCGAGAACTACTTCCTTGACGACGGTGCCTATCTGGTGACGAAGATTATCATTAAGGCGGCACAGCTGCGCCGAGAGGGCAAATCGCTTGATAGTCTCATCGCCGATCTGAAAGAAGCCAAGGAAGAAAAAGAGTTGCGCTTCCCCATTACCGCGGAGGATTTCCGCCCCTATGGCGAGAGCACCATTGCGGCGCTTGAAAGCTACGCGAAAGCGCACAACTGGGACATTGCGCCGGACAACCGCGAAGGCATCCGCATTTCGTTCCCGGAAAACGACGGCGATGGCTGGTTCCTGCTGCGCATGAGCGTGCACGACCCGATTCTGCCGCTGAATATCGAAAGCAATTCCGTCGGCGGTGTACGCGTGCTGGCCGAAAAGCTGCTGAAGTTCTTTGACGAAGTGAAACCGGAGAATGCGGACTATGCGGCGCTGAAGGAATTTTTGGAAAAGTAAGCTGAAATTGAATATTTAAATAAAAGGAACTCCCGACTGCTGCGGTTCATCATTTGCGGCGGTCGGGAGTTTTTGGTTTTTACGGTTCGATGGGCGGTGTCGGCTGCGGTTGAGTAAGCGCGGTGCGGCGGGTTTTGCGGTGGTTTAAGATGGCGTAGATGGCGATTTGGATGAGCATGGCTAGGACGTTGGAGAGACCGATAATCATGGGAATCAGTGTGACCAACGCATCGCCGAGCCAACTGGCATCCAGCGGTCTGAAATACACTTTGCAGTGCTGCCACACAAAGAAAGCCGAGCAGACGCTCTGTACGACCAGTACTTCTGCTGTATTCCAGATTTTTTGTATGTAACCGCCTTTTTCAAGTTCGAGGTTGATGAAAGGGGTTACGCTTGTCGTCATGGTAAATACAATAAACGCTGACACGTAAGCAAAGAACTCCACTAAACCGCTATTCTCACCGCCTATACGGCCAAGAGCAGTTGAAAGCCACCCAAAAAGAATAAAGCCGAAAACGCCGCTTACGGCTTGCGCGACTAAGATCAGGAGCGGCAGGAGAACTTTGAAATGCTTTTTGAAAGCCATGGGGTCACCTCACGATCAGTTGTATGAGGGTTACGGATGAAAGAGATATTGGGGACATGGGCTCTCCCCTTTCTATGGTCTGTATGCTTTTAGTATACTGTTATTCAGGTGGGTGTCAAGGGTTTTCGTCAAAACTCGATGATGTGGAGTTTTTGGGCAACTTCTTTGGCTTCGCCGCGGCGTTTGACGCCAAGCTTTTGGAGGATGTGGATGACATGCGTTTTGACGGTGGCGACCTTGACGCCGAGGATGTCGGCGATCTCCTGGTTGCTGCGGTTGCCGCACAGGAGCCGGAGCACCTGCATTTCTGCGGGCGAAAGCGGTTCTGAGAGCCGCGGCATGGGACGCAAGAAATTCGGGTACAAAACAGCCTGACGGCGCGTTTCCTGTAAAAGGAGTGAAAAGAAGGACTCGTCCTTTTTGTAGCCGGTAAACGTCAGCATGGGCATTACGACGGCGCCAAACTGCGCAATAGGCATAACGAAGCGGTACTCATGGGCGGCATCAAGCGCCTGCATCCACTCCTCCTGCCACCGGGCGTTATTTTGCCGCTGATAGCAAACGGCCGTTAGGATGCGGATATATATGCGGTCCATCACGCGGCCGCAGCGCTCACAGAACGGGATGAGTGAGGCCAATGTGAGCAGCGCCGCATTTTCTTCTCCGAGCGCGATCTCAACCATAGCACGCGTTATATACTGGTAGCGCCACATGGTACGGATGCGCGGCGTGATCTGGGGGGCAGATGTACGGTACCACTGCTCTGCCTTTTCCATTTCACCGGTGCGCAGCCATATACGGCAGCGCATGGCATCAATATTCGGCAGGAAACGCTTGTTGTCCTCCTCAAACTCTGTTCGCAGACTGTCTAAAGAAGAAAGCGCCATGATGGCGTTGCCCTGCTTCGTTTGGGCGCGCGCCATAAGACCGATGACGGCGAACGTCATATCCGGCGTACCGTGACGCTCAATCTCGGGCAACTGGGCTACAAGCGTCATGAGCCACGGAAGGTTATCCTCCCCTTTTTCAAATTTGCTTTCACAAAGGGCGCAATCGGCAAAACCGATGCCGTCTTTGCCGAGAATGGCCTCCATCGGCTTGCGGATGGTTTTGTAGAGCAGCTCATCGTGCTTGGACCACGAACAGAAATCTTTGCCGCCGTTCATAAGACTTGGCAGCATGCTGGTAACAGAAAACGTGGGTGTTTGCAAACTTTTATCCGTTAGAATTTTGAAATAGTTGTCGATGTTCTCTGCGATGCCTTTGCTGCTGCGCTGCGGGAGGGAGATATCGAGATATGCAAGCTTGCCGCGCACCTCTTTGTAGGCGGTGTCGGTCTTTTTGAGCGGGGCGGCATACTCCTGCAGGGCGGAATACCACATTTCGGAGGCTTCGTAATCCATGCAGAGGGACGTGAGCATGCTCATACCGCACATGAGCGATGGCGAGCGGAGGATCTCCTCTTTCGGGATAGCATAGTAATACTTTTCCATCTCATAGTAATGTCCCACACCGGGGTGCTGCTCTGCGTTGCGGATGAGCATTTCCGAGACACGGCGGTGGTCTTTGCAGCGCGAATAGCACTCGAGCGCATGCTCGTAATCTTCGTGCAGCTCATAGTAAAGCCCGGCGCGGCTGTACACTGCGGCCTGCTCCTGCGGCGTATAGACTTGGCGGAGTTCCCACATGAGGAACTGTTGGAAAAAGCTCCAGAAGCGGTATTTCTGCGCATCTGCATTTAAAAGCATGGTGGTATCGTGCCGAACGATGGAAATAAGCTCGTTGATGTGGCTGTCGCCGGAAATCATCTGGGCAAGCTCGGCGTCGAATGTATCGAACGGGGCGATGTCGAGCAGCATACGGCGCAGCGGCATTGAAAAGCGGTTGAAGATGTTATCCTCAAAATAGTGATAGATTTCCTGCTGCACAATGCCGACGATCTCCGGCGTATAGGGCTGACCGTTTTGCATCAGCCGCGAAAGCGCCGTTAGGGCCGGCGGGTAGCCGAGAGAATCGTGGATGATGACGTTGATCTCTGCTTCCGTTGGTGTGCAGCCATTCTTTTCCAGAAAAACACGCACGGTATCGCGGTCAAACAGCAAATCTCTGGCCTCGATGAGCTGCAAAAGCCCCGTAAAGCGGAACGGCATGAGCCAGCCGGGCAGCACGCCGCGGCTTAAAAGGACGAAGTGCAGCTCCGGATTTTCGCGGATCCATGCGCAGAGCGTTTGCTGGTCTTCCGGGTCTTTGAGCGCGGGCAGGGAATCGATCACAATCGCATCTACATTTTTCGGCACGGGCTCGCGCAGGAATTCCGGGTCTTCTGCCGAAAACACGCAGGTTTTGTGATTGCTGAGCAAGGCGGTGGCGGCTGTAGACTTGCCGAAGCCGCACGGCGCGCTGAAGAAAATGACGCGGCACTGAGCCCAACCCTGTAAGAATTGCTCGCGCAGCGATGGCTTGATGACGACTTCATTCATGTGCTCTACTCCCCTTTTATGGTTTATAACCACAATATATCATATTTCGCGCGAAATGTAATCCATCTAAAGATGGATTTTTGAAAAAAATTTGGTTTTGTCGAGGAGAAAAGGTGGAAAGGTAGTACGATTTTGCGGAAATGAAAAAAGCCCCTCGAACACCGGCACGTGCATGCGGTGTTCGAGGGGTAATTTTGTTGTATTTTGTACAACTGTATTTCATACAGCTTTTATGCGGCTTTTTCCTGAAGCTTCTGCTTTTTTCTCTGCGTCTTCGACGAGACGGCTCTTGGAGAGGTCGGCGTGGCGATAATAGAGCAGTGTGAGGGTGCTGCACACGAGCCAACCGGCAGGGTAGCCTAAGGCGATGGGAATGATGGTGTTGGAGATGAAGTTCGCCATGATAAAGAGGTAAATCTGGCGGAAGACGACGAACGAGCTCAACATGATAATCATCGGTGCGCGGGAATTGCCTGCGCCGCGCAGCACGCCGGAGTAGACCTGATTAACGCAGCAGAACACGTAGAACGGCGAGCAATAACGCAGCAGCATGGAACCGTATGCGACAACCTCTGCTTTGCCGTTGAAGAACGAGACGAGCTGCGGCGCGAAGATGAGCAGCGGGATTGTCAGAATGACGGTTGCGACGACGGACATGATGAACGCCGTGCGTGCGCCCTTCTTGGCGCGGGCGACCTGATCGATGCCGAGGTTCTGGCCGACGAATGTGGTAGACGCGAGCGCGAGAGACTGCATCGGCAGGAAGAGAAGCTGGTCAATCTTACTGTATGCCGTCCAGCCGGACATACAGTCTGCGCCGAAGTAGTTAACATAAGACTGTACAAATACGTTCGAGAACGCGGTGATCGCCATTTGGATGGCGGCCGGGATGCCGACGCGCACAATCTTCGCGAGCATTTCTTTATCGAGTTTCAAATATTTGATCTCGACCTTGATGCAGGAATCCGTGCGGAACAGCGTAATCATCGTAAGCATGGCGGAGACGCCCTGCGAGATAATGGTCGCATACGCAACACCCTTAACGCCCATGCCGAGCGACAGCACGAAGACGAGATCGAGAATGATGTTGAGCACAGCGGAGACGACGAGAAAATAGAACGGGCGCTTGGAATCACCCACGGCACGCAGAATGCCCGATCCCATGTTGTAGAGCATAAGGCCGATGACGCCCGCAAAGTAGATGGTAAGGTACGCGGAGGACTCCGGCATGACCTCTGCCGGGGTCTTCATGAAATCGAGCACGAAGGGGATCATAGCGATGCCGATGATCGTAAAGAGCACAGCCAAAATGAGCGTCATGACGATGGAGGTGTGGACGGTATCGCGCACCTTATCGTACCGCTTTGCGCCATAATACTGTGAAATAACGACGCCGGCGCCGCTGGAAAGCCCTAAGAATATGCCGATGAGCATGTTGATAACAGGACCGACCGTGCCGACCGCCGAGAAAGCCTCGTTGCTGACATAGTTGCCGACGACCCACGTATCGACCGTGTTGTAGAGCTGCTGGAAAATGTTGCCGATGAGAAGCGGAAACGCGAATGTGATGAGGTGGCGGAAGATGCTGCCCTGCGTCATATCCACATCGCGCTTATTTTTCTGCTTCAGGATGCTGAGTTTAGACATAATAATATCACCTGCAACTAATTATACACGCTCTGTTTGAGATAATCAACTAAAATCTTAAAAATATGGAATATCTTTTACTTTGATACGCACAATAAACCCGGTTAAACGGAAAGGGTGGTCGTATGAAAAAGAAAACACCGCAGCAATATGACGCGATGGTGCAGAAGGCTTCGCCGCACTCCCCCGTACTGAAAAACTGCCTGTTTGCGTTTTTATCCGGCGGGGCCATCTGCACGCTGGGACAGGCGCTTGCGAACACGTTCATGCTGCTGGGGCTCGATTTAAAAGACGCGCGGACGTGCGTTTCAATCTCGCTCATTTTCATTTCCGCCGCGCTGACAGCCTGCGGCGTATACGACAACATAGCGAAATATGCCGGGGCAGGCACGTTGGTTCCGATTACGGGGTTTGCGAACTCGATGGTCTCCCCTGCGCTGGAATTTAAAAGCGAGGGCTTTGTGACGGGCCTCGGCGCGAAGCTGTTCACGGTGGCGGGGCCGGTACTGGTGTTCGGCATTTCGGCTTCGGTTTTGTACGGGATCGTGCTGTATATCATCGGGCTGTTTTAAGGAGGGCTTATGAAAAGACTCGGACGTTACACGCTTCTATTTGAGCGCCGCCCGGCGATTTTGGGCCACGCGGCGGTGTGCGGAAAAAAAGAAGCCGCGGGCCCGCTGGCGCGCGACTTTGACCAGACGTTTCTTGATTCTTATTTGAATCAGGAAAGCTGGGAAAAAGCGGAAAGCATGCTGCAAACGGAAGCCGCGAACCTTGCGATACGCAAGGCGGGGCTTCAAAAGCAGGACATTAACATGGTATTTGCTGGAGATCTTCTGAACCAGTGTATTTCGAGCACGTTTGGTCTGCGCGGAATGGACATTCCGTTCCTTGGGCAATACGGGGCGTGCTCCACGATGGCGCAAACGCTCATCATGGCCTCCATCATGGTGGAATGCGGCGCGGCGAACTACGCCTGCGCGGTGACCTCTTCCCACTTCTGCACCGCGGAGCGGCAATTCCGCACGCCGCTGGAATACGGCAGCCAGCGCGCGCCGACTGCGCAGTGGACGGCGACAGCTTCGGGCAGCGCGGTGCTCGGTATGAGCGGCGACATTCAAGTGCGGCACGCGACCGTGGGACGCATCACCGACCTTGGTGTGACCGACATGACGAACATGGGCGCGGCGATGGCCCCCGCTGCGGCGCAGACTTTGCTGGATTTTTTTAACGATACGGCGACAAAGCCTGAGGACTACGACCGCATTTACACAGGCGACCTCGGGGCGGTTGGCACAAAATTATTATACGAACTACTGCGCGAAAACGGGATCGTTCTGCGCAACCACGAGGACTGCGGGCTGATTCTATTTGACCGTGAGGCACAGGACGTGCACGCGGGCGGCTCCGGCTGCGGATGCTCAGCCGGTGTATTATGCGGGCATATTTTGAACCGCATGGATCGCGGAGAGCTGAAAAATATTCTCTTTATGGCAACTGGCGCACTGATGTCCACAACCTCTTCGCAGCAGGGCGAGAGCATACCGGGCATCGCGCATTTGGTACATGTGGGAAGGGGATAAAAAAACTCGGCACAATCTGTACCGAGCTTTTACGGCGGATGATGCAATTAAGCTACGTCATCCGCCTTATTTTTTCTTTTAAGTTTTGAAAGTAACCCGAACACAATCTCTTTTACGAGCGGTTCTTTGAGCAACAGTAAGACGATGCCGTAGAGGCCAAAAAACAATATTGCTGCAAACACCAGCAACCAGAATGTGCCGATTTGCAGATGACTGACCCAAACTGCGCTAAGCACAGCCGGAATGAGTGCTGCAAAAATTTTAAAATAATGTATATCCAGAAAAGCACCGCGCACTTCTGAACGCAGCGCAATATACTGCACCGCGAGCACCGCAAACTCGGCGGCAAGCGTACCTATAGCCGCGCCGGACGCGCCGTACTGCGGAATTAAAATCGCATTTAATATTAAATCGGTAACAGCACCGACGATTTCGGAAACGAGCACTGTTTTTTCACGCCCAAGCGGCACAAGAATTTGAATGCCCAACACATTTGTGATGCCGATGAACAATAGCGTCGGCATAATGATCTGCATAGGCAGGGTTGCCGATTCATACAGTGTGCCGCCGGTCAGGAAACGAATGCTCTGCTCGGCAAATAGCATGAAAAAGATCATCAGCGGCAGTGCCACCAGCATGACAAAGTTCAGAGCCTTTGCACTGATACGCCTGAATTCACCCTTCATCTCCATCTCAACGTAATACGACGCACGCGGCAGCAGTACCGTGCCGAGGGACGTCACCAGACTGACCAAAACCACTTTCACCTTCACGGCGGCATCGTAATAGCCGACCTGTGTCTTTGTCGCCATGATGCCCAACATCACGTTGTCCAGATTAGTATAGATGGTTGTCGCGCAGGACATGGCGAAAAAGATCAGCACCGGCTTTAAGTGACGGTGTATGCTGTAATAACCAACTGAGTGAAAATCGATGTACTTTCGCGCATGAAACAAATTGATGATATTTGCAGCACTGGATGCAAATACGGTGATGCCTCCATAAACTACATAATCGCTTTTTTGGTGGATCAAAAGAAACATGCCAACCATGGCAATCAGCTTAAAGATGATGGAACGGATAGCGATGTATGTATACTGCTCCAAAGCCTTATACAGCCACTCCATGCCGATGGCGGAAAGGAAGATTGTGGAACTGACGATGATATAAAGCGCTCTGTCCTCCTGCAGCTTCGGCACAAACAGGATCGCCAGCAAAAGCACGAAGTAAGACACCGCGCCGACAATGAAATTCAGCACCAAAAGCTCATGCGCCGTGCGCGTCAGCTCTTCTTTGTTGTCCCGCACCATAGCGCAGATGCGGATACCGTAAATCGGAATACCAAGCTGCGCGAACATATTGAAATAGGTGATGAGTGAAACAGCAAACGAAACCTTACCCATGCCCTCCGGCATCAGGATATTGGAAGCGTAGCGGAATGTAATCAGCGGAAAGATGATGGACGACATCGTTAAGATGGCGTTCATTATGAAATTCAGTTTTAGGGATTTTCCTTTCATAGACAGTACCTTTGCCCTTTCGGTTCGGTTTGAACCGTGCCATGAAAGTACCGCAATTCTTTCGGCACGCAGATTTTACGGAAACAAATATTTACCGACATACGGAAGCTTTTGCAGCAGCTTTACCGCAATCAGCGCAATGCAATAAACGGCAAATGCACCGAACAGCCGCCACCAGCCGCTCAGTGTATTGATGGAAAAACGATATGTAATCTGCTCCATGATGAACACATGAATCAGATAAATGCCAAAACTTGCGCCCGACAGCCACTTCACAAGCCGCACGAATTTCTCCCTCTGGAAAAGCGGATAGCGGCAGGCATATTTTACAAATACAAAAACCGCAGCCGCAAGCAGGACAGTCGGCCAATTTGTGTATTCCCAAGTCAGTTTATTTATAGCACCCTCGCGCACGGAGAAAATTACCGTGTGAAAATACCGAACCGCCGCGCCTAAGATTCCCAGCACATAAATTGCACTGCGTTGTAACCGGGAAAGCTCCGTTGTATGGAGAAGATAGCCAAGTACCGCAAAGAGTAAATACCCCCCCATCATGGGAAAAGCAAAGCTGCCCCAATATGTAAGTCCCAGTGCCGTACAAACAAACGGAAATACGGAACAGGACGCAAAAGCCAGAACTGCCATATACCAAAGGATTTTCCTATTTTGTACCAACAATGACAAAACCGGCAAGGAAAGATACACCATAAAAAGCGGCGGAAAGAACCAATACACCGGTACGATGGAGAAATTAATCACACTATTTGAAAATGCACGCCATCCTGTCCACGCGATCGTCCCCCGTGTGCGATAGAAAACATAAAAGAACACAGTCCAAATCACAAGCGGAACACCAGTTTTCAGAAAGCGCCGTTTTAAAAATACCTTTGTGGAATATCGTCTGCGGTAATTCATCAACGTGGCACCGGAAAGCATAACAAATACCGGTACTGCCCAATACGCCAGAACATCCACAAGCAGACTCTGCCGCCACACATATGTATCCGCGAACACATGCACCGCACCGTTGCAGTGCATAGCGATAACGCTGAGACACGCCAAAATATTTAAAGCATCAAAGCAGACGACCCGCTTTGGCACAGCTTTGTTCTCCATATCTGCCGCTCACCCGTTTGCAGCTTCCCGCTTTTTTGCAGCGGAAAGAACCGGAAAAAGCAGGAAATCAGAAGACGTCAAGAGCTTGAAGCTTTTTGCCGAATTCACTTCGGCATAAAGCGTTTCGCTCTTGCTTTTCAGCATCTGCGTCATGGCTTTTGCAGCCTGTTTTGCTTTTTTGCCATCTTCCGCTGTCAGATAAATGAAAAGCTGCATACCGGCAATTCGGGCGATATTTCTGCGCAGGAATGCGGCAATTTTCGGTTCTGACGTACCGCTGTTTTCATACGCCGCATATGCGTCGGTCAAATGACCGAGGACAAGCTCGTGCATCGCGCAGTTGCGCTGCAAGCTGTTGATATTCATGCTCTGTGTGGAAAGCGAAACACGATACATATAGATTGTTTGCGGTGCAACGGTGACTGTTTTCACATACGGGATGGGGTACAAAAGGTACTCTGCATCTGTATAGAAACAGTTATCAAGATGAATGTTATTCTTTTGCAGAATATTCGTGCGATAGGTCACATTATGCATCGCCACGGTGAGTTGATCGCAAACAGAAAAAAACGGCACGTCCATACACGGAGCAACGTTCGTTTTCTCTTCTTTTTTTTGCCCTGTTTCATGGTCTACACAGCAATGATCCGCACAGACCATATCGGCATTTGTCTTTTCCAGTATATCCAGAAAAGCGCCCATCTGCGCTGTGTTTACCCAGTCATCACCGTCTACCATACGAAAGTATTTTCCGGTAGCGTGCTTGATGCCGCTATTTACAGTGGAACCGGGTCCTGCATTTTTTTGTGAGATCAAACGAAATGTTCCGGGGTATCTCTTTTCATACGCCGAAACGATTTCCGGCGTGCGGTCTTTGGAGCCGTCATCGGTCACGAGGACCTCCACACGATCTAAAATTGCAGGATCGATAAAGGAATCAAGACACTGTTCGATAAATTTTTCTACGTTATACGCTGCAACTGAGACGCTTAGCACTTTTTGCATAATGTTCCCCCTCTTCCTTTTTTACAGTCTGCATCAATGCACCTAAGGCCATCCAGAATATGAAGGACATCGGCGAGCAGACATACAAAATTTCAGACATGAAACAGCTTGCACACACCATGGCTGCCAAAACGGCTAAATACGCCGGTGCGATTCCTTGCAGCTGCATAGAAATCTGTTTCCAATTTTTAAATACGGCAATGATGCACCACACGGCTAACGTTAAATATAGCAGCAAGCCAACCGCGCCCTGTGCGACTAAAATATCAAAGAAGGCGTTGTGCATACTGGAAAAGTGCATGTGGTCGTTATTGATTAAATAGGAGTCTTCCTGTTCGGCTTCAACGTAAGCCAAAACTGTGTTATGCCCCACACCGAAAACCGGTTTTTCTTTAAATATCTCGATTGCGCTTTTCCAAATATCTATACGGCGATTTGATATATCTGCCGCGTTCGTTTCTTTGGGGCGGATTGTCACCTTTGTTGCGTCGGGTTCAGCGCTTGGCTTTGCTGCTGCACTTGGTTTCGCTGAACTGCTTGCGCTCACAGTTTCTTTTTTCTCCATAACTGCCACACTGTTATTATAAACTGTCTTTATAGCCGTCGGCAAAGCTACCGAGGCTACAACCGCTACAACAGCAAGCAAAACGGTAACTCCTCTTCTGCGGCTTTTAACCATATAAAGCACGGCACAAACCGCCACGCCGACAGTGAGCGCAATGCGGCACGCGCGGGAATCTGAAAACGTGATATACAACACATCTAATGCCACTAAACAGCTCATTGCAATACGCAAAATGATGTTGTGATTTTTACTGAAAACACCAATTGCAAGCAAAAGTGAGATGCAACACATTAAAGCGCCGATATTCGGATCCCAATAGACGCCGTAGAGGCGTCCCCAGTAAAAGCCAGTATAGTAAAGCGGCATTTCCGGTGTTTCGGGATAAAAGATCTCATTTTTTCCGAGAAGCATATAAGCAAAGCTCATAACGGTCAGTACAGCACATACACTTAAATAAAATCCAATCCAAACGCGCCGCTTTCTTATATCTTCCGCGGAACGAACCTCCTTATAGCAATACACCATTAAGAATAAGATTCCCTGCATGATGAGTGTTCGGATATTCTCATACCAACCATACTGGCGATTCAAAAAGGTTGAAAGCAGATAGGTTACGCAAAGTGCTGCGATCAGCCAAAAGCCACGGCTTTTACTGTACGTCTTAAAGTGTAAAAGTCGATATACGCAAACTGCGGCAGATAAAAACAGTGTTGGCCATAATGCTAAAGAAATGATTGCCGTACCGAATGTCAGCGAGCAATCCTGAAAGAAACCGACGGTCATAAACCCTAAGCCGGCAAATAGTTCAATCCACCAAAATGTGCGATCGGCGAGTTTTTTCATAACAACTTCTTCCCCCCCTAACCCAATATGGATAATATCTCTTCTTTTTGTGCATCTAAGTCAAACGGACGAATTTGTTCGCGGAACGAGTGGACATCCTTATGAACACACGGCTGTGCATTTACGATCGCATTTGCCCACGTTCCTCCGTTGTTTTCGATATCAAGAAAAACACAATCATCTGTGAGCTTTACTTCATCCGTGATACGGTCGCTTAAAAATGTTTTTAAGCCTGCAACTTGTGCTTCGATTGCAGAAACAGGTAACCCCTCGAAAAGTGACGGCAATAAAAATGCGTCCATCGCCTGCAAAAGCGACGGTACATCGTCACGAATTCCCAAAAACTGCATATGTTCAAATAGCTGCATTTCTTTTGCCTGTGCTTCCACTGCCAGACGATCAGGCCCATCACCAATCAAAAGCAGCTTGGCATTCGGCAGCTTTTCACGTGTTTTTTGCAGGATTTTTAAAAGGTAAGCGCTATTTTTAGCCGTGACATAGTTACCGATATGCCCGAGCACAATGTCTTTCTCCGAAAATCCGAGTACACTGCGCATTTTTGCGCGTACAGCAGAATCAAACGCATAGCGCTCTACTTCGATCGGATTGTATAGAATTTTCACCTTGTTTTGTTCAACCAATTCCGATGGGAACAACCATTTTGCTGCGGCTTTGGAACAGGCGTAATAATCATTGGCGTACTTTGGCAGCTTGTTGCGGCTTCTGCCATTCATGAAAGACTTCAAAAACGCTTTTACTATGCTGCATTCTCCCTGGGACGTGCTGTGACTATGCAAAATCACGCGCGGTACACCGGCATCGTGTGCGGCTTTGGCACCAATACAGTGCATCGGCTCTGAAATATTGAAATATGCTGCATCATAAGATTTTTGAGATAAGATTTTCCGCATCGCTTTATACTGCTTTTGCGGGTGCATCAATCCGGGAATCTCGTGAATTTCTGCTTTAAACGGCGCTAAGCAGGCACGTAAATCTACATTATCCTTTCCTGTGAGAATGTCCGCGTGTATACCTGCATCATAAAAGACACGCAGAACACGCAAAAGATATTTATCAATACCGCTGTTTCTGCCGTCTATCATATATCCGATCAGAACTTCCATACTTTCTCCTAAAAACAAGCAAATTCGGTCAGTGCTGTTGTTTGAGTGTCGAAAAGACCGTGGGAAACGTGCTTTTTACTGCAAAAATACTGCGAGCAATCATCAGACACAACGGGATATTGCCTGCACAAAACGCCTTTGCCATGCAGTTGAAAAGCGTGCCGCTTGCCTGAACCGCCGACAGCAGTTCTTTGCACAACGGCGTTTTATACTGCTGCTTGAGCCATTCTTTGCGCTGCGCGTGGTTCATGTCAGAGCGTTTATCACAGTTGCGCTGCAAGGCGGAAAACAGGTAGCGCACATAGATATTGGCTAAAATTCTGCGCACCTCTTCTGTGCACATGCCCCAGTTTTTATACTGCTCCAGCACCAAGAAAACCCGCTCCGCGTTGAGTGTGAAGTAATCCGGCAAAAATTTATTCGTCAGGCTGCCGTCTATACGCTTCAAGTAATGATACGGTGTTGTGTTCAGCACGTTCATGGAGCACACCGAATCAAAATAAGAAACGTTGAATTTGATGTCCTCGATCAGCGTGATCTTTTCAAATACCACACCACTTTCACGCAGGGACTGAACACGGTAGACTTTGTTCCACGCATAGCCGTACAGCGTTTTTTCCTCCAAATGAATAACCTCACGGCGCACGTCTTCCGGCGTATACAAATACAGCGTTTTTTCCACTGCGACCGGGAAAGTCTGCTTTAAAACACCTGCGCGGTCATAATACTGCTCTAAAAGTCCGAAAACAACAACGTCTGCCCTGTTTACTTCCAAAGAGGCTTTTACTTGCTCCAGCAGATTCGCATCGATCACATCGTCGGAATCCATAAAGAACACATACTCTCCTCGCACATGCGGGAAACCGGCGTTGCGTGCGTTGCTGAGGCCGCCGTTTTCGGGCAGATGCAGTACGGTCATACGCTCGTCTTTTTTGACCCACGCATCGCAAATTTTCGGAGAATCGTCCGGCGAACAGTCATCAACCAAAATGACTTCAAAATCTTCAAAAGTCTGTGCAGCCACACTTTGTAGCGTTTGTTCCAAATAATCTGCAACGCCGTATACGGGCATTACGATGCTGAAAAACGGAGTTGTCTTATCCATTTACAGCCTCCGTTATCTACCGGCCTTCAGCTTAGCAAAAAGCTCTGTATTACCGGACTTTACCTTGGAAATAATGCGACCTTCAAGATACGTCAGCCCAGTGCTGTGCATTTTAAGCGGCACAAGCATGAGCTTCATATAGGCTGAGCGCGCTTTGGTGAGCTTTACAGACTGCATAGCTGTCGGGGTAGAAATCATTTCACGGATTTTCGCTTTTTTCTCTTTTGTGGTGAGCGTACAGTTGCGGTTTGTTACATTTTCGATACAGCCGATAAGGCGCTCGGAATAACGGCGTGCGAGGAATTCTTCTGTTTCCGGCGTATGAATATTCCAGTGCTTATAAAGGTCAATCATCCAGCCGTGTTCTTCCTCGCGCTTATCGTACATATCGCTTCTGTAACGCGCAGTCTCACTTTCCTGACGCTTGCGGATAAAGTGATAATACTTGCCGGAAAGCACCGTAACGCGCTCCACATCGCGGATAACGCTTAAAATAAATGGGAAATCATCCCAGAAGGTCTGCGGAAAATAAATACCGTTGCCCTTTACATACTCTGTCAAAAAGAGCTTATTCCACGGAGAATACAACAAATTCAGATCAAACAGATGATGGGCGTCCTCACGGAACGCCTGTTGTGTGGGATACACACAATCCTTATACGCCTGCTCCTGCACAAATTTTTCCGAATCCGTGTAATACGTATCAATATAAAAGCCCGTTACAACAAACTGGGAACTGTTCTTCTCTGCTGCCGTCACCATATCTTCCAGCATGGTCGACTCCGCCCAATCATCGGAATCCATAAAATACAAATACTTGCCGGTAGCTTGATCGATTGCGACATTTCTTGCGCTTGGCGCACCGCCGTTTTCCTTGTGAATGACTTTGATGCGTGGATCTTTTGCTGCATATTCGTCACAAATCTCACCGCTGCGATCCTTTGTGCCGTCATCTACACAGAAAAACTCCCAGTTTTTATAAGTCTGTTTCTGTATGCTCTCTATTGCTTTGCCAACGTAAGCTTCTACGCCATACACAGGCATGATCACGCTGATTTTTGCATTTTCCATCATAATGTCTTACTCCGCAAATTCTTTTTCCACAGCCGAAAGCGCTGCCTCAATAACCTTATCCATATCATAATATTTATACTCTGCCAATCTGCCGCCGAAGATCACGTTCGGTTCGGCATCGGCCAGTGCCTTATACTGTTGATAAAGCGCGCTGTTTTTTTCGTTATTGACAGGGTAATATGCTTCCATCCCCTGCTGCCAAACCGCAGGATATTCGCGCGTGATGACCGTTTTTTCCTGCTGACCGAACGCAAAATGCTTGTGCTCAATGATGCGCGTATACGGCGTTTCACAGTCCGTATAGTTGACGACCGCAACGCCCTGATAATTCGGTGTATCCAAAACTTCGGTCTCGAAGCGCAGGCTTCTGTACTCAAGCTCACCGCATTTATAATCAAAATAAGAATCAATCGTACCTGTATAAACGACTTTTTCCGCAAGCGCATCATACGCTGCACGATTTGCAAGATAATCCACATCAGTGCGCACTTCAATGCCATCGAGCAGCTTATCAATAATCTCATTATAGCCGTTTACCGGGATGCCCTGATACGGATCGTTAAAATAGTTATTGTCATACGTATAGCGCACAGGGAGACGCTTGATGATGAATGCCGGCAGCTCCGTGCAAGGTCTGCCCCATTGCTTTTCCGTATAGCCCTTGATGAGCTTTGTGTAAATGTCTGTGCCGACCAAACGAATGGCCTGCTCTTCCAGATTCTTCGGCTCGCCCGTGACAGCGCCGCGCTGCGCTTCAATCTTTGCGCGGGCCTCGTCCGGCGTCACAACGCCCCAAAGCTTGGAGAATGTATTCATATTGAACGGCATGTTGTAGATTTCGCCTTTATAATTTGCGATTGGTGAATTCGTAAAACGATTAAACTCTGCTAAATCATTTACATATTTCCATACGCGGCGATTTGCCGTATGAAAAATGTGTGCACCGTAACGATGTACGGTGACTCCTTCGATCTCTTCGCAATAAATATTGCCGCCAACGTGATCGCGGCGCTCCAGCACAAGGCATTTTTTGCCGCGCAGTGTAGCTTCGTGTGCAAATACGGAACCGAAAAGGCCGCTGCCTACAATGAGATAATCATACTTTTTACACATACTAATTCTCCTTCCAATTATTAAATCAAGAATTTATTCTTCAATTTCATTTATACTCTTGGTTTTCTCCGTCATCTGAGCAGACTTCTCTTCTGTGAAGCCTTCTGTAGATTCCGGCACGAACATGATCTTGATTGTCAGCAGAATCAGCTTTAAATCAAGCAGAATTGACTGTTTTTCGATATACTGAAGGTCGAGCCGCAACTTATCGTAGGGACTCGTATTGTATTTGCCGTAAATTTGGGCATAACCGGTCAGGCCGCCTTTGACGCGCAGGCGGTAGGAAAACTCGGGGATTTCTTTTGTGTACTCTTCCACGTGTTCGATGCGCTCCGGGCGCGGGCCGACGATGGACATATCACCTTTTAAGACGTTAATAATCTGCGGAAATTCATCGATGCGCAGTTTACGGATGACGCGGCCGACACGTGTGATTCGGGGATCGCCGGAGCGACACGGAATGGATTTGCCGCCTTTTTCCGCATCTACGATCATACTGCGGAACTTGAGAATTTCAAAAACCTCGCCGTTTTTGGTGCAGCGCTTTTGCTTATAGAACACAGGGCCGTGATCTTCGAGCTTGATGGCCAAGGCTGTAAGAAGAAGCAGCGGGGAAAGCAGAATAAGTGCCGTAAGGGAAAGCAGAATATCGACCACGCGCTTGACAAGGTTGTACCAGAAACGCTCGCTTCGGTACTCATATTTCATCATGGGCGTATCGATCAGATGACGCGCTCCGAAGCCTTCCATGGTGATCTCACTGAGCTGCGGCGTGATATAGAGGCTTTTGCGGCTCTGCATGCAGTACCAGATCACCTCTGAACGTTTTTTAGAGGAAACCTCATAGAAAATGACAGCCTGATAGGGAGCGACTTCTTTTTTCCAGTCGGCCTTCAGAATATCCGCAGAAACGACCTTTTCGATGGTGAAAATATGACCAATCTTATCAAATTTTTGTAGAAACTCATTCACATTATCCGCGCCGGAGATGACGAGGGTCTTTTCCGGCTTGCCGAACGCGATGGTAAAACGCTTGCCGACAAGAGCCCAGCACGCTGCCGCCAAAAGCTGGCAAAGCACCGTGAGAATGCCGGGAATTAAGTTTACATAATTATGGCGAATCATGCAGAATTCGCCATAGAGCAGCAAATCTGCCATGCCAAAGGACAGGAACTGCGAAAAAATAGTTTCTGCTATGGAATAATCTGTAATTTTAAACGCACGGAAAAGATTGCCGAGTGCTACGTATACGATGGCATAGAGAATCAATGTGACCGCATATCCGATGCTATCTGCTCTACGGAAAAGTCTTGGGCCGTAATATTGGAACAAAACCATGGCAAAAAAGCCGAATTGCAATGCAAAAATGGAGAACTTCATGATCATAGAAAGCGCAAACTTTCTGTTATTCATTTATATTCACGCACCTTATATTCTTAATAAATATTGTTACACATTTTTAATGATACCATTCGACACGCTTATTGTCAATTCGTTTTTTAAATCCTGTGCAACGCACTAATTACCCCCCATAATCTCTTCTTTTTTTCGTAATTGTTACTAATAATCCTACAATAAAATTAATATGCTTAGAACAGATCCATCATGGAGCACTTTTTGGGGTAGAAGACGTTGGGAACGGTGGGAGCTTGACGGAGGAGGCGGACGTCAGGCATCCAGGGGATATCGGCGGCGGCGCGGGCGCCGGTGATGAGGGCAGAAAAGGCGCGGATGTTGAGGATGAGGTCCGGTACGGCATCGGTTTTTTCAACTTTATTTTGCTCGCCGGGGGCAAAGTGCAGGCGCCATGTGCCGTTATTTTCCGTGATGATATCGTCTTCGATACTGAGGGTGATCTCCCCGGTGCCGCGGCAAGCACAGTTTTCCAAAATGCGCTCGACGTTGACAACGCGCAGCATGCCGTTTGGAAACACGGAGCAGAACGCATGCTCATTTTCGCCGATGAGCTGCTCTAAGTGCATATCGGACGGGACGGTGAAACGGAGCTTCTCGTAATCCGACGAGAAAGCGGATTTTGCGAAGAACAGCAAGCCGTTGAACGCTTCGGCATCGCACGCGAGGAAACCGCCGGGGCTTTGGAACGTGTGGGTGCAGTCAAGATATGTGACGCCGTCTTCTTCGATTTTATGGGTAATCATCAGGCCGCGCGGCTGATTTTCGTTATTGTACCAGACGAATACGTAGCGCTTATCGTTCCAGAGGTTCGCTTTTTCGAGACCTTTATCATACGTTTCGCGGACGGCGGAGAGATTGTGGTCTGCATAGAACGCGTTATAGACAGTGAGGAGCGGAGTGAAATCGCCGCCGGGGAAGATCTGCTCAACGTGCCCGCCAACATCCTGCGGCTTCATCGCTGTGAACGGCACCGACCAACGGTATTGCGGCGCACCGGCTTCAAAGCCGAACTTGCGGTAATACTGCATGCTGAACGGATACAAAAAAGCGAACGTGAAATCGTTTGCGTACATGTCTTTGAGAGAGGCCGTCATGCAAGCGCGGATAATGCCGCCGCGGCGGTACTGCGGCAATGTAGAAACACCGCCTACACCGCCGAGCTTATACGTGCCGCCGTCGAAGCGACAGAGGTGCTCGCGGCTGTTCACAACACCGCAGATGGTCTCATCGTCGTCTAAAAATGTGCCGAAGCAGCGGTTGCGGGCGTCTTCCCTCTTTTCTTCTTCGGTGCGCTCACGGGCGGCGCTTTCTTTGGCTTTTTCGAGGTCGTAATCTCCCTCAAAGGCGACAGCCATGGTGAGATTTGATTTCCAGTTTTCTTCCGGGCGCAGTAATCTTGTTTTCATACAACTTTCCTCCGTTTTGCAAAAAACCGGCAAGTGAAAAGGAACTTGCCGGTTTTTGCCTTTATATTGTGATATATATTAAATATATTATAGTATACGGGCTTATTCTGAAAGGGCATGGATGATTTCATCCATGTGCATGCCGCGGGAACCTTTGCACAGCACGGCATCACCGGAATGCAGACGGTCTTTCAGATACGCGATGGCTTCCGCATTCGAGGCGAACCACACGCTGTTCTCACGATTTTTAAAGCCCTCGACGATGTGCTTTGCGAGCGGGCCGACGCCGATAAGAACATCGGTGCCGTTTTCCGCCGCAAACGCGCCGGTTTCATAGTGGCCGCGCTCTGCGTAATCGCCGAGCTCCAGCATGTCGGCAAGTACGGCGTACTTTTTGCCGGTCGCTTTCAGGCCACCGAGAATTTTCAAAGCGGCACGCATGGAATCGGGGCTGGCGTTATAGGTATCGTCGATCAGCGTGACGCCGTGCGCTTCTTTAATCTGCTGGCGCATGGCGGGCGGTACATAGGTGCGGATGGCCGCGACGGCTTTTTCCTCCGGAACGCCGACTTCCACAGCGACCGCGACAGCGGCAAGGGCGTTGCGCACGTTGTGCTCGCCGGCAGCGGGGACGTACATTTCTACGCGTTTACCGTCGTGCACACAGATAAACCTTGTTCCCTCCGTATCGGCTTCAAGCTCTACAGCGCGCCAGTCGCAGTTTTCACCGAGACCGAAGCGCACGATCTGCTTTTCCGGGGTGCTTTTTAATGTAGAGAGCAGGTCGTCATCGCCGTTTACGAACACCTTGCTGCCGTTTGGCAGGTAATCCGTGATGCCGAACTTCTCTTTCATGATGTTCTCGCGTGTTTTCATGAACTCGATGTGCGACACGCCGATGTTCGTCATGACGGCGATGTTCGGCTTTGCAACTTTTGCGATGCGCGCCATCTCACCGGGCATGCTGACGCCCATTTCGACAATGGCGGCTTCGTCCTCCGGCGTGATACGCAGAACGGTCATGGGCAGGCCGATCTGGCTGTTCGCGTTGCCGGCGGTTTTCATCGTTTTGAGGCCGGCGGAAACAGCTAAAGCAACCATTTCCTTTGTGGTGGTCTTGCCCACGCTGCCCGTGATGCCGATAACCGGGATATTGAAGCGCTCGCGATAGCGTTCCGCGACCTTTTGCAGTGCCGCGCGGGTGTTTTCAACGTAGACAACATCGCCTGCGGGGGCATCGAGCGGCTCTTCGGAAAAAGTCGCTGCCGCGCCCGATGCGAAGACCTGCGGGATAAAGCGGTGTGCATCGGTGTTTTCGCCGCGGATGGGCACAAACATTTTGCCGGGCGTCGTCTCGCGGCTGTCGGTATAAAACGACGTGACGGTATTTTCGCCGCTGCCGACGAGCCTGCCGCCGCACATTTCGGCGATCTCAGATACCTTCAAATTCATAAATGCAGTAGTTTCCTTTCGTTTAGCGCACCGAAGCGAGGGAGCCCATCGGATCCCACGGCTGGAGCGTGATCGGCTCTTGCTCAAGCGCTTTGCGCTGTTCTTCTGTGAGGTACTTTTTATCGACGACGACCTGATACATGTACTCGTCGAACCAAGCGTCGCTCATGATGTAGTAGCCGTCTACACCGGCATCCTTGCCCCAGCTGTTTTCGACTCTCCAGCGGTTCGGCTTACCGTTATCGTCGATATTGACGCCCTGGAAGACCATGGCGTGCGTCATGAGGCTCTGGCCATAATCGAGGCGCTGAGCTTTATCCATGGTGAACTCGGTATTAAAAAGCGTTTCGAGGTCGAGAGCGTTCAAATCCATAACGCCGCCGTCGCGAACGCTGCGCTTGCCGACATCGCAGCCGAACCAAACCGGCAGTCCGTCCTTCATCTGGGCGATGGCTGCCGCTTTCAGGTCTTCAATGGGCAGGTTGAGGTACTTGACGGGGCGGCCCTCTGCGACGTTACCGAGGAACGCGACAGTGTAGGTCTTGCCGTAGGGCTTATCGGACGTCGGCGCATTGATGAGGCTGATGTACCGGGAAAGATCCATGTCGACGTACTTTTTGAAGAACGACTGCGGAGTGATGCCAAGGTCGCGCACGAAGCCGTTCGGGGTCTTGACCTCGAAATCGAACTTCACAGGCGGCTTGCCGAGGCTGATGCACAGCATGTTATAGATGGTCTGCATCATGCCGTCCTTCTTTGTGCGGAGCTCCTCCATGGAAGCACCGTTCTGATACGCGGTGCGCAGCGTGCAGGCGAACTCACGCAGCTTTTCGGTGAGGTAGCCGGTGATCTCACGCGTGGAGGAGGATGCGGCGGTTTCCGGCATGACTTCCTTCGGCACGACGCCGTACTTCTCTACGAGGTTTGCGAACATATCCCACTGACCGCCGTCGCCGAGCGGACCGGAAAGCAAATATGTAACAAGGCGGCCTGCGGTGGGCTCGTTGAGCGTCTCTAAGATGCTCTCGAGGAAATAGTTGCTCTTTTCAAGCTTATCGAAGAACAGCGCGTAGTTCTGAGAGAGCTCAAACGTTTTGACGCCGAGCTTTTTGATGATGCGGAAGCGCATGGTATTGAGCGCCGCGAACATCCAGCAGCGGCCGCTCTGCTTCTGATTCGTGATGTCGCCCTGCTCCAAAGAAATGTTGAACGTATGGCGCATTTCACGGGCATTCTCAAAGCGCATGGCGGCGTTGTTGACCCCATTCTTCGTGGCAGCATCCATGGCGATGCGGTTCGCGCGGTCACCGTCGAACGCGGTCTCATAAGAAGCGAGCTGTTCCGGTGTGATTTCCTTATTCATTTCTGCACAAGTCCTTTCCCGAAAGTAATTTATGAGCTTTATTTCATGGAATCAAGGATTTCCCGAATGACGACACGCTCGTCAAACGGGTATTTCTTACCCTCGATCTCCTGATAATCTTCGTGACCCTTGCCTGCGAGGACAATAATGTCGCCGGGTTGTGCGTTTTCAATGCACCAGCGAATGGCTTCGCGGCGGTCGGGAATTTCAATGTATTTGCCGTCGGTCTTTGCAAGGCCGACCTTGATGTCCGCTAAAATATCGAGCACATTTTCGTAACGGGAGTTATCTGCCGTGATGACGGAGAGATCGGCTAAATTGCCGCTGACCTCGCCCATCTCGAAACGGCGCACCTTGGGGCGATTGCCGCCTGCGCCGAACATGCAGATGAGGCGCTTCGGGTGATAGGCGCGCAGCGTTGTCAAAATGCTCTGCATGCTGACGGCGTTGTGCGCATAATCGATGAGCAGGGTGAAATCGCCGGGCATCGGCACGGGCTCCACGCGGCCCTTGACCTTGACGGTTTTAAGCCCCTGCTGCATGGCAGTGACGGGGATATTCAAAACGCTGCACGCCGTGATGGCGCACAGGGCGTTATAGACGTTGAACTTGCCGGGGATGGCGACATCCGCGGCAAAATTCAGCTTGCCTGTGACGGAGAAGCGCACGCCGAGAAAGCCCGGTGTGGTAACGAGTTCTTCCCCATGCGCAACAAAATCGGCCGATTTATCGTAGCCGTAGGTAACAATATTGCACGTATGATTTTTGATGATGCCGGTATAATTCGGGTCATCGATATTGATGATGCCGGTGCGGCACATGCGAAACAGCATGCTTTTGCACGCCATGTACTCTGCCATATCTTTATGCTCTGCGCCGCCGATGTGATCCTCAGAGAAATTCGTGAAGAGGCCGAGCTCAAACGTGAAGCCTGCAACGCGGTGATCTTTAAGACCGATGGACGAGACCTCCATAACGCAGTATTCGCAGCCGGCATCGACCATTTGGCGCATGAACTTCTGCACCTCGTAGTTTTCAGGTGTGGTGTTATCGGTTTGAACGAGGGTATCGCCGTACAGTACGCCGATGGTGCCGATGACGCCGGTTTTATGGCCTGCAGCCTCCAGAATGGAGCGCATCATGAATGCGGTGGTCGTTTTTCCCTTGGTGCCCGTGATGCCGATGACGTGCATCTGCTCTGCGGGGTGGCCGAAGAACTCGGCGCTCAAATATGCGAGGGCAAGGCGGGTATTCTCCGTTAAAATGACCGGCACGGGCGCTTCCACGGGCTCCTCTGCGATGATGACGGCGGCACCTTTTTCCGCTGCCATTTTCGCGTACTTATGGCCATCTGCATTCGCACCGCGCAGGCAGACGAACGCGCAGCCCGGCACAGCCTTGCGGGAATCGTACACAAGGTCGGTGATGTCGACGTCCGGCACCTGCTCCGCGCGATACTTGATGGCGGTTAAAAGTTGTTTCAGTTTCATTTTTATCCCATCCTTTTTCGTGAATTCGGATGATGTATACCGACATGGTATACTATGTGCTTATTATAGTCCGTCTGCGTGGTTCTGTCAAAGAAAAAAGAGAGCTGCGCGTAAAAATGTGCAGCTCTCTCACTCAATTTTCGGTATTTGCGGTTTCGTCGTTCAAAAGACGCTCGTACAGCTTGACGCTGTCATTGCGGTAATCGATCTTTTCCTGCTTTTTGAACGCGGCGCCGTCTTCTGTACGGACGGCGACCTTGAGCTCGCCGAGGACGGAAAGCACGCTTTCTTTCGTTGCGCCCTCCTCATTATAGTGGTTGAGCTCTAAGTTGTTCAGCGCCGGAATATCCTTCCAGAGGTAATAGTCATTATCGGTGCCGTCTACCGGGCCGAAAAAGCCGTCTAAATCGTCCTGATCGAGGTATTTATAGCTTGCGTCGTCGTAGGCGAAAATCATGCTGTCACCGGCGGAGGCATCGGTCGCGAACTTGACGAACGAGGCCTGCAGCTCTGATGTTTCAAACTCCGAGGTGCCGCTTGTATTGAAGCGGCAGAAATTCATGGCGACGTATGTTTTGCCGTCACCGTTGCGGTCGTCTGCATATTTCTCGAAAAGCTCCTGAATATCGGTTTGCAGGTCGCTCGGCACGGTATACTGCGTCATGACGGTGATGGTATAATCGGGTTTCGTTTTGGATGTAACCGAATATATGAAATAGCCGACGACGGCTATGGCGAGCGCGACGAGCAGGACGTGCACCTTGTGATAATCCCACCAGTTTTTGCGTTTATCCGCCGCGGTCTGCGGCTTGATTTCGTTTTTATGAATGGTGTCTTCCGTATCGTCCAGCAGATACCGCTCTCGTGCCATGTGATTTCCTCATCTCTTCTTTAGTATTCTTTGGCTGTGTGGTTTTTGAAAAGACGGCTTTGTGCCGCCTTTCAGGGAACCCATGCAACTGGGTTCCCTACGGTTCAACAGTCCACCGGACTGTTGAACCTACCTTCCTAGTTTTTGGGGAGGCAAAAAGGTTTCGTCGTTTGCGAACGACGACCAAAGGCGCTGCCTTTGGAATCCGCCGCCTTTGAAAAAGGCGGGCGAAACTTTATCCGTTTGCTTTACGTTAGCTTTATGTTAATTCTACGCCGCTATTCTTTCTAAAAAGCCAATTTGCTGTGAACAAATTGTAAAATGCAAAAGCACTGCCCGCAAACACAGACAGTGCTTTTATTGTAACACAGATTAAATTTGTGTCAAGCTTTATCGAACTCAGTCTACGACCTCGTAGCCCTTATCTTCGATGGCTTTCTTGAGCTCGGCATCGGAAATTTCGGCATTGAGCTGAATGACCGCCGTGCCCTTTTCGTGGCTGACTTCTGCAGATGTGACCTGCGGGAACGCCTCCAGACACTTTTTAACAGTGGCTTCGCAATGCGGGCACATCATGCCGTTAATCTTAATTGTTTTTTCCATGGTTTTTGTCTCCTTTACTTCGATGGTTTTCATTTCGGCGGGTTTTGCCGATTTTATTTTTTTATCGTGCTTCGTGCTGCGGATGTTCAATAAATTCAGACGAAGCGCGTTTGTGACGACACAGAAGCTTGAAAGGCTCATGGCTGCCGCGCCGAACATGGGGTTCAGCTGCAAGCCAAGCAGATGAATGAACACGCCTGCCGCGAGCGGGATGCCGATGATGTTATAAATGAACGCCCAGAACAGGTTTTCGTGGATATTGCGCAGTGTGGCGCGGCTTAAACGGATGCCCGCAGGAACATCGGACAGGCGGCTCTTCATGAGCACGACATCCGCGGCGTCGATGGCGATATCCGTACCGGCGCCGATGGCGACACCGATGTCGGCTCTGGTAAGTGCGGGCGCATCGTTGATGCCGTCGCCGACCATCATGACTTCGCCCTGCTCTCTGAGCTTGCGGATGACGTTTTCCTTGCCGTCCGGCAGGACGCCTGCGATGACTTCATTAACACCTGCCTGTCGGCCGATGGCCTCTGCGGTGCGGGCGTTATCACCGGTGAGCATGACGACGTGAATGCCCATGTTCTGCAATTCGCGGATGGCCTGCGGGCTGTCTTCCTTGATGACATCCGCTACGGCGATGACGCCGATAAGCTTACCGCCCCTGCTGAAATACAGCGGGGTTTTTCCGGATTGCGCGAGGGCTTCGGCCTTTTCTTTAAAATCTGCGGGGACATCTGCCTGCGTGGAGATGAACTTCAGGTT
>ERZ894191.593-NODE-593-length-28032-cov-12.308146_pt1 | contig 28032 bp, 16 predicted proteins | sample MGYA00380282_ERZ894191 | MGnify/ENA primary metagenome ERZ894191 (study PRJEB32331, sample SAMN06328485) | human gut metagenome | biome: human gut microbiome; feature: stool | host: Homo sapiens | collected 2013-02-21 ...
CATCCACACCGGATATCGTGCCGGTGCAGATGAACCAGACGGACGCCGGCAACGCGTCTGCCGCGCCGACGATCCGCTTTGTAAACTCCGTCATTGAGCGCGCCTTTTTGGAGCGCGCGAGCGACATTCACCTTGAGCCGCAGGAGGGCGAAATGGTGGTGCGCATGCGTATCGACGGCATTTTGAGAAAGATTTTGACCGTGCCCGCAAATTTGCAGAGCAACGTTATTTCCCGCCTGAAAATCATGGGCGGCATGAATATTTCCGAGCGCAAGATTCCGCAGGACGGCCGTGCCATGGTGCAGGTGCGTCACCACGAGATTGACCTGCGCATCTCGTCCATGCCGACGATCTACGGCGAAAAGATTGTTTTGCGTTTGCTCGATAAATCCGGGCATAATATCACGAAGCAATCCATCGGACTTGAGGGTACAGACCTGCAAAAGTATGATGCGCTGCTCAAAAACAGCAGCGGCGTGATTTTGATTGTGGGCCCGACCGGTTCCGGTAAATCCACGACGATGTGCGCCATGCTGCAGGAGCTTGCAAATGAGGAAACGAACCTCATGACGCTGGAGGACCCGGTGGAATACAACATTCCGGGCGTTAACCAGTGCCAGATCAACGAAAAGACCGGCATGACGTTTGCGACAGGACTGCGCGCCATTTTGCGTCAGGACCCGGATGTCATTTCCGTCGGTGAGATTCGCGACGGAGAGACGGGCGCCATTGCCATTCGTGCTGCTATTACGGGCCATTTGGTGCTTTCTACTTTGCATACGAACGATGCCATTTCTGCCATCGACCGCTTGGTCGATATCGGCGTGGAGCCGTACCTCATTTCCAGCGCGCTGCGCGGCGTCATCTCCCAGCGCCTTGTGCGCAAGGTCTGCCCGCACTGCAAGAAGGCGTATAGGCCGGAGGCGGAGGAGCTTGCCATGCTCGGCCTGCCGGAGAACGGCAACGTGCAGTTCTACCGCGGCGAGGGCTGTCAGGAGTGCTACCACACCGGCTACAAGGGTCGCCGTGCCGTCTTTGAAATCTTCATGCTCAACGGGCGCATTCGCCGCATGGTTACAGAAGGCGCAAAGTACGATGCGCTTTTAAGGGCAGCAACGGAGACTAACTTTGTCACGATGCGCGAAAATTGCCGTAACCTTGTTTTGCGCGGCGAGATCAGCGCAGCGGAAGCCGCGCGCGCCATCAATTCCACAGCGGATTGACATTCTGCTGAAAACCTGTTGAAAACTTGCTCATAACTTTCGGAAAGGACGCAGTCGCCGCGTTTCGGCGATGGTTTTAATATGCTTGAAATCAGCGAAATCATCGCGCAGGCGCAGCAAAAAGGCGCTTCCGATATTCATATTGTCACCGGCCTGCCGGTGAAATTCCGCATAGACGGCAAGGTGCAGAACCTCACGGAGAAAGTCCTCACGTGGGAAGACTGCGAATACTACGCAAAATGCCTTGCGGGCGACCTTTTCCACGAGATTGAATGCATCGGCGAGCTTGATTTGGCGCGGACGTTTCCGTGCGGAGCGCGAACCAGAATCAATCTGTTCCGCCAGCAGGGGGCGGTTTCGGCGGCGATCCGTATTTTGGCGGATACCATCCCGGAGATTGAGGCGCTGAATTTGCCGCCGGTCGTTTCCGAATTCCCGGAGTACCGCAGCGGCATCATTTTAGTCACGGGTGAAACGGGTTCCGGCAAATCCACAACGTTGGCGGCGATTTTAAATCGCATCAACCATACGCGGCGCAGCCACATCATCACGCTGGAAGACCCGATTGAGTACATTTACGAGCCGGATCAGTGCATCATTAACCAGCGCGAGATCGGCAAAGACACCAGAAACTACGCAGACGGCCTGCGGTCTATCCTGCGTGAGGACCCGGACGTTATCCTCATCGGCGAGATGCGCGACCTCAATACCATTGAGACCGCATTGACGGCGGCGGAAACGGGCCACTTGGTCTTCGCCACCCTGCACACAAACTCCGCGGCGGATTCCGTTGACCGCATGGTGAACGTGTTCCCGGAGGGGCAGCAGCGTCAGATTCGATTGCAGCTTTCCACTACGTTGCGTGCGGTGCTTTCGCAGCAGTTGTTGCCGAAGCGCGCGGGCGGCCGGGCGGCGGCATGCGAAGTCATGATGGTGAACAGCGCCATCAAGAATTTAATCCGCGAGGGTAAGACCCCGCAGATTGACAGCTTCATTACCATGAACGCGCAGGACGGCAGCATTACGATGGATAATGCCCTGCTGAAAATGGTGCGCGAGGGCACCGTAACGTATGAAACGGCGCTCGGCTACGCCAGAGACCGAGAAGCGTTTTCCAAGGGAAGACGCGGCTAAATTTAGGAAGAAAGCGAGGGAGCGGGCTTGACGACCTATAAATACAAAGGGCTTTCCCCGGACGGCGCAAAGCTTTCCGGCGTCATCAAAGCGTATAACGAGTTTGAAGCGGTCGCGCAGCTGCGCGAGACCTGCTCCGTCATCACCAAAATAGAAGAAGTCAAAGAGACGCAGAGCTGGAACAAACAGATCGGCACGAAGAAGATCAAAGACAAGGAGCTTGCCATCATTTGCTCGCAGTTCGCCATCATTTTGACCTCCGGTCTGCCTATTGTGCGCTGCGTGGAAATGGTTGCGGCGCAGGCGCGCACCAAAGAACTGCAAAGAATGCTGAAAAAGGTCGCGGAGGACGTCTCCGGCGGTTACAGCCTTGCGCAAAGCTTTGAAAACAACGCTACGGGCTTTCCGACCACGTTTATTGAGACCGTCCGCGCGGGCGAACAGTCCGGCACATTGGAAGCCTGCTTTGAAAAACTACATAAATACTACGATAAAACCGCTAAAATGAAAGCGAAGATCATCAGCACGCTCACATATCCGGCAATTGTCATTTGCGTTGCCGTCATCGTGTTCATCATCATTATGGTGGTAGCCGTGCCGGCGTTTACAAGCGTGTTTCTGGAGCTTGATACCGAGCTGCCGGGCATCACAAAGGCGCTCATCGCAACGTCGGATTTCCTCACGAACTACTGGTGGTCGCTTATTTTGATTGTGCTCGCGTTCTTCATCGGCAGGCTTCTGCTGAAAAAGAACGAAAAGGGGCGTGCGTTCCTTGCGGAAAACAAGCTAAAGCGCTCACCGCTCAAAAAAATGCACAGTCTGAACGCCGCTTCGCAGTTTGCAAGCACCATGAGCACCATGCTCACGGCGGGCTTGCCGATTACAAAAGCGCTGGAGGTTACGGCAAATGTGGCAGATAACTACATGTTCGCGGTGTCCATCCGCAAAGTGCGGCAGGGCGTGGAGCAGGGCCGCAGCCTGGTGGACTGCATGAACGAGATTCCGTATTTTCCAAAGCTGCTCACCGAAATGGTGGGCGTGGGCGAACGCTCCGGCAACATGGAAGAAACGCTCACCGTTATAGGCGATTACTTCGATAACGAGGTCTCGGTGTTCACACAGCGGTTGCTCTCTATGTTAGAGCCGGCCATCACCATTGTTTTGGCGGTCGTTACCGTCATTTTGCTGCTGGCCGTTTACCTGCCGATGTTTACCATGTATGGCAGCATCGTTTGATTTATTTCGTTGTACCCCGTCGGCAACCCAACCCGAACCGGCGGAATACATAAATTCGATGGTAAACCCCCAAAAGCACATCTTTGGGGCGAGCAAAATTTCAATGAATTGGAGAATGGTTCTTATGATGAACAAAATGCGTAAGATGAAGAATAAGAAGGGCTTTACGCTCATGGAAATGCTGATTGTTGTTGCAATCATCGCAATCCTCATTGCTATTGCAATCCCGACCTTTGCTTCTTCCCTGAATAAGGCAAGAGTTGCAACCGACGAAGCGAATATCCGTTCCGGCTATGCTACTGTTATGGCAACCGTTATGACTTCTGATAGTTATTCTGCTGAAGGTACGACAGAAACTAAGACATATTATCTTAATAAGGATGGTTCTGTTGCAGATACTGCTACTGGTACTTATACCTGCCAGGGTAACGCCAAGGAAGCTGTCGATATTGCAGGCCAGACAATTACTGGTGGTTGGAGCAAGGGCGCAACTGTTTCTTATGAGTATGCAGGCGCTACAGGTAAGGTTACGATTAAAGTTACTAATCCTACCACTGGCGGCTAATCTCATCTAACCACAAAAACAACTCATTTTGAATGAACCGGATCTATTGAGGGGCCGGGGGTTGCGGCTCCCCTATGATCTGTTCTTTTGATTTTTCACTTTAGGTTTTCATAAAAAAGGGGACGCAGTATGCTTTGGGTTTCACCCGTTCTCACGGTTTATATTTGTGTGCTTACGGTGGTGCTCGGCGCGTGCATGGGAAGCTTTCTCAACTGCATGGCATGGCGTATCGTCCACGGCGAATCTGTTTTACACGGGCGCTCGCACTGCGACGTCTGCGGCCACGTGCTCGGCGCGGGGGATTTAATTCCCGTTTTAAGCTACATCATGCACAAAGGCCGCTGCAAATACTGCGGCGCAAAGCTCTCTGCGGGACATGTCTTTGCAGAAGTGTTAACGGCGCTTACGTTTTTGCTGCTCGTGCTAAAATATGATATTTCGCTCCAAGCCCTTGAATACATTTTGCTGGCGTGCCTGCTGCTCGCCGCTGCATTCACGGATTTGGAGGGGTATATGATCCCGGACCGTTTCATCGTGACGGGGATCGTCGTGCGTGTTGTTTTCCTGTTTTTGCAGGGGGACATGCTCGAAAACCTTATGGATGCGCTGCTCGGCGGCTTCGCCGTTGGCGGCGGTTTACTGCTCATCGTGCTCTTATATGAAAAAGTGCGCCAAAAGGAAGCCATGGGTGGCGGCGATATTAAACTGCTGTTCCTCACCGGCTTGTTTCTCGGTTGGCAGCGGAATATTCTGTGCCTGCTCATCGCGTGCGTGCTCGGCATCGTTTTCGCGTTCGTCTTCCCGGAAAAACGCACAACGGAAGACGGGGCAGAGGAAGAAGACGGAAAGCTTTTTCCGTGGGGGCCGTCCATCTCGGCGGCGGCGATTCTCACGCTCCTTTGCGGCAGCGAAATAATGAATGCGTATTTGAGTTTGTTTTAATGCAAAGAACAAAAGCTTTACAGCTTGATGGATAGGGATAACGAAGAAAGCGAGGTGTCTGTATCATGTCCGGACAAATCACGGCATTCGACATTGGCGAGTGCATGGTAAAAGCCGCATGCTTTACAGGCGGCAAACTGAAAAAGGTTATGGCGAAAGAATTGCCGGATAACATGGTCTCCGGCGGCGAAATCGTCTCCATGGACGCCATGGCGGATTTTATCAAGGAAATGGCGAAAGAAAACGGCATTTCCCGCGGTGCGGCGGCGGTCATTCTGCCCGGCACGCTGGTGTTCACCCGCAACGTGACCGTGCCTGCCATGACGGACGGCCAACTGTTGTATAACCTGCCGTTTGAATTTAAAGATTACCTGACGCAGGAAAAGAATAAGTATTATTTTGACTACGCCGTGCAGGATACGGTGAAAGACGAAGAGGGCAATGTGAAGGAATTGCAGCTTTTCGTCTGCGCCACCTTAAAAAGTACCGTGGAAGAATACCGCGCCATGCTGCGCCGTGCGGGCTTCAATTTGAAGGTCGCCATGCCGGAGGAATGCGCCTACGCTGCGCTGACAGAGGATTATATTCAGCGCACAAATGCGCCCGCGGGCAGCGATTACTGCTTTGTAGACCTCGGCCACAACGGTATCCGTATGTACATTTTGCAGGACGGCGATTTCACCACGAAGCGTTCCGTCGACCTCGGTCTGCGTGACCTTGAGCAGACGATTTCCGATGTGCGCGGCGTGGATATTCACATGGCACACGCACACATTTTGTCCGATTACAACGACGTGCTTTCCGAAGACGTGAGCGCCGAGCTGTTTAGCCGCATGGCGATCGAAATCATGAAGGCCGTCAACTTCTATAACTACAATAACCGCGAGCGCTCGCTCCGGAGAATTTATCTTTGCGGCGGCGGTGTGGCGGTAGATCAGATCCGCGCGGCCATCTGCCGTGTGACGGATCTGGACGTACATAACGCCGAGGAGCTGCTTCCTCAGCACGACGCATTGGAAGCGGCGTGGCTTTACATCAAAGCGATCGGCTGCGCGCTGCAAAAGTAAGGAGGCGTTGGAATGAAGCTTGAACTCGGTATGGGGAACGGCGCCAAAAAGCCCGTAAAATACCCCACCAAAAGAACCGTCAACCTCGCAAAGCGCGAGTCGCACTCCCAAAGCGTCATGACGCTTTCTATCGGCACGGCGGTCATTATCGTGCTTGTGGTACTCGTCGTGAAATTCGGCGTACTTGACCAGCTTGCGCGCCAAAGCGCCGCAGAAAGTGCTTACAACACCGTGCATGCCCAGTATACCGAAATGCAGAGCGCCGTGGAGAAATACCCAGAGGTCGAAGAGGAGTACCGCACTTATTCCAGAAAATGGATGCAGCAGGAGGATTCCGGCGCGTTCGTTTCTGTGGACAGACAGGAAGTGCTCGACCTCATGGAGAACTATCTGCAGCCCTACGGCACTATAAAGGCCGTCACCATTTCGGACGACGTGATGATTGTTTCCATGTCCGGCATGAATCTGCAGGAGATTTCCGCTATGTTTGAGATTTTACAGCAACAGCCCATTGTAAAGGCTGCTGACCTTACAATCGCCTCCACCGAAAAAACGGCAGGCGAAGACCTCGATTTCTCCGTGACGATCACATTACAGCCGGCTGACACGGCGGAAGGGGAGGCCACAGCATGAAAAGAGCCTTTACAACGCGCGAAAAAGTGATGCTGCTCGTCCTCACCATGCTGCTCATCGTCATCGCATATTTTAAGCTCATCTTGGAGCCCATCAACAATTCCATCGACGAGTATCAGTCCGAAACGGCCGCGGAGCAGGACGAGATTTTGCAGAACACCGCGCTTTTGACGCGCATGAGCCAGATGCAGAAGGAGCTCGAGGAAATCTATGCCGCGGGCGACCCCACTCCCATCCCGAATTATGACAATTCCGGCAAGCTGCTCGTTGAGCTGAACAGCATTCTTTCGGCTTCCGTCGATTATTCGCTGGATTTCGGTCAGGTCTCGGCACTGAACGATGGCTACATCATGTGCCGCCCCATCCACATGGCCTTTACAACGAACACCTACGCCGAAGCGCGCGCCATCATTGATGCGCTGCACAACAGCGATTTTACAAACCAAATATCGGACATCAGCGTGCAGTTTGAAAATTCCGGCAGCTCCGGCAATGTGCAGGTAAACCTGTATATTACGTATTTTGAACTTCAAAAATAGCTGGTGCAACACAGGCCGGAAGCTGTTTTTTGCTTGCCGGTTTTCTGTGTTTAAAAAGACTTATACTGTTTTACGGTTTCCATATTTTTCTCAGGAGCAAAACGCATGAATTTTTCACGGGATATGAAGAATTTGAAAAACAGAAGAAAGGGGAAAGCCGGCTTTACCATGTCCGAGCTTTTGATTGTTGTGGCCATTGTCATCGTGCTGTTTGCCGTGGCGGTTCTCTCGCTTGTGACGATTCAAAAGAATCTGCGCCAAAAGGAACTCGACAGTAAAGCGGAGATCCTTTACGTTGCCGTGCAGAACCGCATGTCCGAGCTGCGCGCCGGCGGCTACGAAAGCCTTTATCAGTACGACGAAAACAAGGATAACGGCGTTGCAAAGGTTGGTCTCATTCCGCTGGATGCTCCCGAAGAAGATGCGGAAGACGCCATCACAAAAGACACGCTCTGCTACGTCGTTTCCGCAGACCGCGTGAAAGTCGGCAAGGCGGCAGCTTCCGTTCTGCCGGAATCTTCCGTAGATGCCGAGCTCTGGAACAATCACTGGGTTATCGAGTACGACCCCGAAAGCGGCAGTGTGTACGGCGCGTTTTACAGCGAAGAGGCGATCACAAGCGGTGATGTCTCCACTACGCTGCCCACATACTTAAACCGTATGCGTGTGCGTCAGACTCGCCTGCACAACGGTGCGAAGATCGGCTACTACGGCGGTGCGCGTGTGATCTCCGGCACAACCGATACTCTAAAGCCGGACATCTCCATCGATAACCGCGAGAAGCTGACGGCAACGTTCTACTGCAACAACCCCTATGCCGATGAGCTGACGTTCAATATCAAGGTTTCGGACGGCCAGAACGAATATGTAAAGGTCGTAAAATACAGCGAGCTTCGCCAGCTGAACAGCAAAACTTGGTACTACACGTGGGTTATGGATAGCTTGGAAAGCGAAAAGACGCGCTTCTATAATCAGACCGACCATAAGCTTGCGTGCGGCACAGACATCACCGTCACGCTTTCCGTAGAAAGCCAAAACGCCAATGTGGACGGCAAAAGCTACACCCGCAAAACGAACAGCCTGTTCCGCTATACCGAGGACACCCCGGCGGGCACGGCGCTCATCGCCTACGGCCGCCATTTGCAGAATTTGGACAAGGCCTCCCATGTTTCCAAGACGATTACCAGCGCCGTGCAGGTCAGCGACCTTTCCTTTGCGGATGATACTGCCGACAACGAAGACTGGTATTCCTTTTACCGCGACGACACCTTTACGCCCATCACAAATAAGAATCTCAAAAGCTATGACGGCTATTCCGAGGTCGATAACGTAAAGCTGTATTCTTCCATTTCAAACCTGCATATCACAAAAGCTGCGCAAAACGGAGATGCAGGTCTGTTCAGCACATTTAACGGTGAGATCAAAAACGTGACGCTTACCGGCATGAGGATTGATAATGGAGGCCAGAACGTCGGTGCGCTCATCGGTTCTGTTTCCGATACCGTGAAAATCACAAATACCCGTGTATACCTCAGCTCCAAAAAAGGCGACCTCGCAGATATCGAAACGGTCGATTCCCCGGAAAAAGTGAAGCCGTGGCTCGAGGGTAAAATCGTCGGCGGACTTATCGGCATGGTGACGGAAACGGGCAGCGTATCCGTTACGGACAGCTCCGCGTCTACGGTCATTCGTGCAGACGGCGGCGCAGCAGGCGGCCTCATCGGTGCCGTGTATCATGCGGCAACGATAACCGATTCCTATGCGGATTGCTATTTGACGGCAGACAGAACGGGCGGCCTTATCGCAAAGGCAGAGGGCGGGTCTGAAGTAGCCGCAACGGGAACCTCTATCACCTTAAAGGATTTCTATGCAGCGGGTTACCAAACGGCGACCGTCGATGCTTTCGGCTTAGTAGGCGGCTCCAATGTGATCGCCACAGGCGGTTATTCTGCGTGTGTTTACAATGTTGGAGAAAACGCAAAGGTTCATTCCACGGTCAAAGCAATGGGCAGTGCCTCAAACGTATATTATCTGACCGACGGCGGTCTTTCCGGTGACGGCACAAGCAAGTGGGAAAACGCCGATCAAACCACGCCGAAAACCTATAAAGAACTCAGTGAATCGGGCTTTGCAAAAGGAATCTCCAAGGCGTTCACGTCGTCCTCCGGCGCGGCTACGTTTCCGTATAACTTGATGGATCAGGGCCTTACGTATTATACGTATCCGCGCCTTGAAAAGCTGAACCACTACGGTGACTGGCAGGCGGAGTTTGAATCCGGCGCACTGGTTTATTACGAGCGCTACGAAGACAAAACCTACGGCTTCTACGGCGCAAACCTTTCCACGCTCAAAACGAGTAAGTTTGTCGTCGGCGACGGCTATGCGCTGGCGTATATCGAAAAGAAAGATGCGACCGATAACGTTACCGTGACGTATGCAAACGACCAACCGGTACGGGTATTGTTTGATAGCGCAATTGAAACGACCGACGACACGACAAATACGAAATATTATCTCTATCCGCTCTCAAAAGAGGTCGTCAACACCGATTATATCGACACCGCAGAGCCGGATACGTTCTACCAGAAGATCACGATAGAAGACACCGCAAACAACACGAATACGGAGTATTACTACAATCCGCATTTCGCAAAAACGGTGACGGTCAACGAAAATAAGCCGCAGGCGCCGGAAACGGTCTGCATCCGCTCCGCCCGCCAGCTGTATGCGTTGAGCCTTTACTACCCGCAGTATGCGGATGCCGTAAAGGACAGTGTGTTCCGTCAGGAACTCAACATCGATTACAGCAGGTATGATTGGACAAAATATGACGTTGTGCCTGCAAAGATTGACACACAGGCGCCGATCGGCACAGGGGATAAGCCGTTTACGGCTGTGTATAACGGCGGCTGCAATACGATAGAGGGAATTTCCTTTAAAGCAAATTCCCTTTACATCGGCATGTTCGGTTATACGTCGTCCGCTGCCGCGGTGCGCAATGTGTTCCTTGTCGGCAACGGCAGTAACACGGTGGCCTATGTCAATGCGCAGGGCGGTAATTCAGCTTCCGGCAGTGCGTCGCGCGTCAGCATGGGCGTGCTCGTCGGTTATAACCGCGGCACGGTTTCAAACTGCTCGGTTTCCGGCTATACCATGGAGTATTACGGTTACAGCGCCAGCACGGCTTCGCTCGGCGGCTTTGTCGGCAGCAACTACGGCACCATCCGCAACAGCGCTTCGGACTGCCCGTCCATTCGCTTTGCAAATACGAACTCTAACACCTATGCGGGCGGCTTTGCGGGCGTGAACCACGCCTCTATTTCGGATTCCTACGCGCTTGGCAGCATTCAGGTGCGCGGCGCGCGAAACAGCACCGTGTGGATCGCGGGCTTTGCGGCGAACAACGCCAGCGGCATGATTCGCCGCAGCTACAGCGCCACGGCGCTGACAGCTTCCGGTGATGCAGAGTCCTACGGCTTTGCGCATACCGGCGGTTCGGCATACCAGTGCTATTACCTGGACGGCGGCACGTATTCGTACAGAGGCACGCTTTATGCTTACAACACCTCCACGAATGAATTCAAAGATAACGCGGAGGGTGAGCCCCTTACGGGCAGCGAGCTGCAAAACAAAACAATCAGCAATTTCAAAACGGCAGATTACACCTATAATGCCAAAGAAACGACCGGCGATTATATCTACCCGGCAGTCGTGCGCAATGCAGCAGGGAAGACCGTGCATTACGGCGATTGGCCCGTGCAGAAGGACATCGGTACGCTCGGTGTGTTCTACTGGGAATATGAAGACAGCGGCAGCAACAGCGGCTACCACTTCAGCTACGTGGGCACAAGCCAGGGTAATGAAATTTCCAGCGCAAACAACGACATCTTAAAGGGCGATTCTCTCTGTGAAGAGCATGACGACGGCGGCGTTGTAACGCATTACGGCTACGGCTATTTCTATGCGAACAGCAATAATTTGAAGACTTCATTAAGTGCTGCATACTTCAATGAAAGCTTTATGAACGTCGCGAAAAACACAGATGCCGGCGAAGCGCTCGGTAAGCAGATGCCCGGCTATACGTTTGTCGCATATGAAACCGGCGAAGACAAAATGTATTTGACCGGCAGCAACGCAAACGGCACATGGTGGCTGGATTACGGCATCGGAACGGATGCTACCGTATACACCTACACCGTCAACCCGTTCTTTGCAAACTCTATGAGCCTCGATAGCTCCAAAGTGCAGAGCAAAACGACAGAAACAGGTGACGCCAAACCCGGCACCAACGGCAACGCTTACGAGATTCGCTCCGTCTCGCAGTTACAGTTTATCAACTGGAATTCCGGAAAGTGCAATACAAACACCTCCATTGTGTCTCAGAACAAAGGGGATTGGAATACGTTTAAGGATAAATACACGTATCAGGTTTACGGCGATACTCGCACGGTATCGGGAAGCGGCAAAGAGCTGTATTGGAATCAAACACACGATTTGAATGCTTCCTCAGAATACCGTACACTTGGTAAGACCAATAACTTCACGCCTATCGGAAGCATGCATGATAATGCAGGCAGTACAGCAAACGCTGATCCGACAATGTCATATTTTGCTTCTCATTATGACGGACAGGCATATACGATCAAAAATGTTGAAATTCACAGCAATGCGGAATGTGTTGGTATTTTTGGCATTACGGTCGGTGCAACGGTTAAAAATGTGGTCGTATACTCGGATGAAGGCAATGTAATCGAAGCTAAAAAGGACGGTGAGAGCTGGTACTGCGTTGGCGGTCTTGTCGGCTTTGCGGCCGGCAGAGACAATCCTGCAAGTGTATTTACAAACTGTACGGTTTCCGGCTATACCATTCAGGATAACCATGCAAACGCCCCGGGTTGGGGCGGCGGCAGTGTCGGCGGTCTTGTCGGCATGACAAACATGGATATTACAAACTGCTCCGCTGTAACAGATATTATCATCAATATCGGCTATAATGGCCCTTATCAAAATCTGCGTGTCGGCGGTATTGCCGGTGTTTCTCGTGGCGCAGTGCGATATTGTTATGCTGGCGGTTCTATGAGAAGCACAGCTAAATCTTGGTATAATAGCTATGATCGGGGTGCGAATATCTGGATGGGCGGCCTTGTTGGCGGTATTGTCATGCGAAACAGCGGCGGCTTAGCAACTTTGGTTGGTGATGTGAGTCGTGTGCTCAAGGTTGAAAACTGCTACAGTTATGTTGAGATGCCAAAACGTGGTAAAGCCAACGAGCAAAATATTATAAAGAGTACGCAGGCAATCGCCTCCAATGGCGAAATGCAGGAAAATTTCGCGGATGTTAAAAACGACTATATTGAGATTCATAACTGCTATGCACTTGAATCCGCCGTATTAAATACAGATGATTACCGCAAATATGGCGGCAATAAAACTCCCTCAAGTTGGTATAACCTGAACCTGAACATGACACATCAGGATAAGTGGGGGCGTGAGATCAAGTTGTTCAATGATTCCACCCCATACGTAACGTATGCCGAAATGCAGAGCAGCGATTTCTTAACGAAACTGAACAAGAACTACCAGTCCGGCCCAAGCTATAAGAGCTTCTCCACCGTTACCGTCACCGAGCAGGGGCAGAACATTGACGGTAAGTATAGCTTCCCGGGCAACGATACGGCGCTGCAGGGGCTTAACTATCCGTTCCCGACGGTTCTGACACAGACCGATATCTTCGGCAGCACAGTCAATTTGCATTACGGTCGCTGGCCGCGCATCGGTCTCTTATGGGAAGAAAATTCCCAGAAGCTCGACCTGCTTGCGGATATCAAAACGAAAGCGGAAGACAGCACTTTGAACGACAATGAAGACGGCAAGGCGCTTTTGCAGACACATTTGCTTATCGCCAGCAGCGACGTAAATACGAGCGCAGTGCCGCCGGAAATCAAGCTGTACGATGAAGACAGAAACGAGCTCACAAACGATAAGGCCGCAGCAACAGTCAGCCGCATTGCGTATAATGGTGCGAATAACTGCTACGATGTCACATTCATCGGGCAGAATGTCGGCACGGTCGTCGCAGAGGCGAAGCTCGGCAATTACATCGCGCGCCTTACAATCGAAGTTACGGCATCGCTCAAGCTGGAGGCTTCTTCTACGAACATTTCGGTTTATTCCGGCGACACCGATACGATCACGCTGACCGTAAAGGACGCAAACGACAAGCAGCTGCTTGCCGAGACCGAAAAGACGCTCAAATGGGAAATCACTGTCGATAACAACGGCGTGCAGCAGGAGGTCATCGAGTGCAGTAAGGACGATATCAAGCTGAACGCAGACGGCACGTTCGCCTTGCCGCTTACCGGCTTTGCCGCGGGCGAAGCCACGGTGAGCATCACGTGCACATATCCGTACGGCGCGGCAACTGCCGCGGAGCCCGCAAAAGAGGTCACGGCTACGCTGTATATCAGCGCTACAACAAAGCCAAGTGATGTGCTTGGCCTGACAAACGGCAGCGTCTATAACCAGATTTCTCTGCCGCACACGCCGAAAAAATCCACGACTTCCTACACCGGTACGACCGTTGAATACCCGGAAAACGGCCCCGCCATGAAGGAAAGCGCGCTGTTCCTCTACGCAACGGACGAGTATACCGATTTGAACGGCTTTACGGTCGATCAAATCGAGATCACCGCAGGGGAAACGACCTACACCGTGGGTGAAGACGGCATCACGACCGATGAAAATCACACCTACAAAGTAACGGTAAGCGATAAGTGGACGACAGAAACGAACGACACGAAGTTCCGATACCGCGCCGTAAAGGTGGAATCCGCCGCGGCAGGCGAGATCACCCTAAAGATCGTCCTCAAAAACGGCGATGTGACCTACAACCTCACCACCCCGTACACCATCGCATCGAACACGTATACAGTGAAGTTCCTTGACACAAAGGACAATATTCTTCTCACCAAAACAGTCGATTACGGTAAAAAGCCGGAGCTGACCGAGGAGGATAAGGCTAAATTGAAAGCCGATGCCGAGTTGGGCTACACCTGCACATGGGCGTTTTCTGAAATCTACGCAGATACAGAAATTCACCCGACATTAACGCCGAACACCTATACCATCAAGTTTGACGCCAACGGCGGTTCGGGTACGATGCGTGCTGAATCGTATGCTTATGATACGATTCAAACGACGGACAGCCTTCCGAAAAATACATTTACAAAGGGAACATCCACCTTTAAGGGCTGGGCGTTGACGGCTACGGATGCAGAGCAGTATGCAGATGAGGACTCAATTCAGAGCATCGTAAACTTTATGGCGATGGAGAATAAGACCGAACTCACTCTTTACGCCGTTTGGGAAGATACCGCAGCAGGCGGCGAGACCGTTGAACCGTAAATCAACAAAAAGGCAGGTGCCGAAAATGCAGGCGATCCGCAGAAAACTGAATAGCCAAAGGGGCGCTTCCATGCTGATGGCGCTGCTGCTCATGCTGGTCGGCATCATGGTGAGCGCGGTCATCATCTCCGCCGCCACCAGCGCCGCCGCAAATAAACGCTCGGAAAAAGAACAGCAGCAGGCCTACCTCGCGGTCAGCTCTGCCGCCGAGCTCGTGCGCGACGATTTCCAAAGCCTTACGGGCCGGTATAAAGATGTTACGACCACGGTGACGCATGCGGATGGAACGACCACTACGACGAATGATACGATAAAGGCCACATGTGCGGTGGGAGATATGATCAATGACATCGGCGCATGGTTTATAGATGTGAACACGACGTCCACTTATGCAAAGACCTACACGTTCTCCGTAGACGGTTATGAAGATGTATCGGCAGAAATCCTTGTATCAGTCGACACCGGCAGTGACGGAAGCAGCAAGGTGTATAACCTCACTGCAACATTCACAAACGGTGTGGATTCCGAACACCCCTGCCGCATGGTGTTGACTATGGAGGGCAAATTGACGGAGGAAAGAACCTCCGGCGATACGGGCTCCACACAGGTCGTCACCCAAACACTCGAATGGAATAAGGCGAAGCTGCAAAAGGGGGTAACGGGTTGAAAAAGCTGCGTTCACAAAAAGCGGAAACACTGGTGGAAACGCTTATGGCCATCGTAGTCGTGGTGCTCGTCATGCTTTTTCTTTCCACCGCAATCTCCACGGCCTCCAAAGTAAACGCCAAGGTGCGCAAAACCGATGTGGCTTTAACGTATGAAAATGCCGTCAAGGGCAGCGAAACCAAAACGCTGACCATCAAGGATAACAGCAGTGCCACAAAAATCATCAATGTTCAAGTCGATGAATACACAAGCGAAAACGGCTACACGTATTACAGGGAAAGCAAAGAGCAGGGGGCGGGAACTTGAAGCTGAAAGATAAAAAAGGCTTAACGCTCGTGGAAATGCTCTGCACAGTCGCCATTTTGGTGCTTGTCAGCATGGTGATGGTGTTGGGTGTGCAGCTCGGCGTGCGCTCCTACGCAAAATCCGTTTCATATTCGGAAGCGCAGGTGCTGTGCTCCACGCTTACGACCACCATCAGCGATGAGCTGCGCTATTCCGGCACACTGAAAGTAGACGACAGCAGCAACGTTACGGGCTTTTTCAGCCAGCAGTTCGGCAGCGGCGATTACACCGCGTTTACCACTACGCCGGAAGGGCATGTGCAGCTTGGCGGCAAGGACATTCTACCCGCAAAGGCGTACCCCTACGGTATTAAAGCTGAGGTGAAAAGCTTAACGTATGACGATGTTTTCTCCCTTTTCACAGTGCAGCTGAGCGTAAAAGACAGCGAAAATAAAAACACGCTGGCCGAAACCACCTTTGAAGTGGAAAAGCTCAATGTGACGACCGAAGACACCGCAGAGGGCCGCGCCCGCGCCGAAGACATCCGCAATACAGAAAACTGAGAAACACCGCGCCAAACGGAATGCTCCGCAGGCGCGGTGTTTTTGCAATAAAGAATTTGTATACGCTTTGTTTTTAAAAAGTATGATTTCATGCGATTTTTCTTGCACGTAAAAAGCAAATATGATAAAATAGAAATACAGTGTATTTAAATAGTGTTCTTTATTGTGTAGAATAGATAGAATTGCTGCTTTTTATCCACTTTTTGACGAATTTGCAGAGAATATAGCGAATTCTGTCTTTGGCAAGTCATTCTATCGGTAAAAATGAAAGCGCTTTCCGATAAAAAATAAATTGTGAGACGAAACAGAAAGCGCTGCAAGGAGAAATCTATGAGTTTAAAGGAAAAAATACTCATCGCGGACGATTCGGAAATGAACCAAATGCTCCTTGAGGAAATACTCAGCGATAAATACGAATATGTCATGGCAAAAGACGGCACAGAAGCCGTCGATATCCTCGAAAAAAACGATGATATCGACCTCGTGATGCTCGACATCAACATGCCGAAAATGGACGGTTTCGGCGTGCTGGAGATTATGAATCTGCGGCATTGGATCAGCGAGGTGCCGGTTATCATCATCTCGTCCGAAAGCGATGTGGATTTCATCCGCCGCGGCTATGACCTCGGCGCTTCGGATTACATCAGCAGACCGTTCGATCTGACGGTCGTCCGCCGCCGTGTCGAAAATACGCTCATGTTGTATGCCCGCCAAAAGCGCCTTGTGCGCCTTGTGGAGGAGCAGGTCTACGAGCGTGAAAAGACGAACAACACGATGATCAATATTTTGAGCCATGTTATCGAATACCGCAACAACGAAAGCGGCCAGCATATTCTGCATGTGCGCATGATGACGGACATTCTCCTGCGCCGCTTGATTGCAATCACGGATAAATACCCGCTGACGGAAACGGATATCTCTATGATCGCTTCGGTTTCCGCACTGCACGACATCGGTAAGATCAGCGTTCCGAAAGCGATTTTAAATAAGCCCGGCAAGCTCGACCCCGAAGAGTGGGAGATCATGAAGAATCACGCCGCCATCGGTGACTCGATGCTGTACGACCTCGGTACGCAGCAAGCCGAAACGCTGATGAATCTGGCACATGAGATCTGCCGCTGGCATCACGAGCGTTGGGACGGCCGCGGCTACCCGGACGGCCTCAAGGGCGATGAGATTCCGATTTCCGCGCAGGTCGTCGCCATGGCAGACGTGTACGACGCGCTTACAAGCGAACGCTGCTATAAAAAGTCGTTCGACCACGCGACCGCTATTAAAATGATTACAAACGGCGAATGCGGCGCCTTCAATCCGCTTTTGATACAGTGCCTGCTGGACGTGCAGGATCAGCTTTTCGAGAACATGCACACAGACCCCAGACGGTTCGATTACCGTCAGGAAGCAAAGCGCCTTTCCGATGAAATGCTCGAGCAAAAAGAGCTTGTGCCTGATAACCGTGCGCACAGCCTGCTCATTTTCGAGCAGAAAAAGGCGGAATTCTTCGCAGAGCAGTGCGGCGGTATCCAGTTTGAATTTGACCGCTGGACAAATACCGTACGTTTCAAAGATTGGAATGCGCCGGTCGATCAACGAGAAAAGTCCATGTACCTGACGGAATGGAACGACGTTTCGCTGCTCTCTGAAAAGGATTGGCTCGCTCTGCATGAAAAGCTGAAAGCAACAACACCGGAAAGACCGGAGGTGAAAATGATTGTGCAGATCCCCGTTAACGGGGAATATCGCTGGCAGCGCCTTACGGTAAAATCGCTTTGGACAACTAAGTACAAAAATTATGCCGGCGTGCTCGGACACTTTGAAGATATTCAGGATGAAATGGTACGGCGCGGAGAAGAAGCGCTTAAAAAGTGCACGGAAGACAACATAGCGCACCTCTTGGGTGACTTGAGCCGTGTGTTTGAAGTGGTGCGTCTTGTTGATCCGAAAACAAACGAGATCGTCGAGCTGAATGAAGGCGGCAAAGTAATCCCTACACCGATACACTGCTATGAAATTTGGGGCAGAAACGAGCCGTGCGAAAACTGTATTTCTTCCCGCTCTCTGGAAGGAAAAGAGTGGGTCACCAAACTTGAAATGCGTGACAGGCAAATGTACTTCGTGCTTTCTAAACATATCAACGTCAACGGACGTACCTGCACACTGGAGATTGCTTCGCATGAAGACGAAGCGGAGTGCGCACGCTGCGGCGGCGACAACGATGCGCCAACGCGCTCTTCGTTTATGAACTTTTACCGCGATACCCTGACCGGAACGTACACGAGACTGTATCTTGAGAGTTTCCAGTCCAATTTGGAAAGCGCAGACGCCGTGGCAATCGTGGATGTTGACCTTTTTAAGCAGATTAACGATACATACGGCCACCCTGTGGGTGATGAAGCGCTGAAAACCATCGCGAATACAATCCAGTCCGGCATCCGAGGCAGCGATACGCTCATCCGCTACGGCGGGGACGAGTTTCTCCTCATCTTCTCCAAGATCGGCGAAGAGGTTTTCTATGAGCGTTTAAAGCAGCTCAGACGCGCCGTGCAGAAGACAAAATTGCCGGATTACCCCGAGGTGAAGCTTGATGTCAGCCTTGGCGGCGTATACCGCGTACACCCGCTCTCCGAAGCCATTCGGCAGGCAGACCTGCGCATGTACAAAAATAAAGCGAAACACGCGAATGTAAATCCTGCGGCATGCAGATAGGAATTGCAGAAAGGTGACAGATTATGAAGCTTGAAGAATTATATCAGAAAATCGGCGGCGACCTCGAAAACATGATGAAGCGCATTCCGAGTGAGGCAATGATCGGCAAGTTCGTGCGCAAATACGCAAACGACCAAACCTATAACCGGCTTGCAGCAGCTGTGGAAGACAAAAACTGGAAAGACGCTTTCCTTGCGGCGCACACCTTAAAGGGTGTGGCACAGAACCTCGGTTTCGACCGCCTGCAAAAATCGGCATCCGCTTTAACGGAGGCCGTGCGCGGCGCCGTTCCGCTGACGGACGAATCGCTTTTTGAAGAGGTCTGCAAAGATCAGAAGGAGATCGTGGAGGCCATCGAAAAGCTCGATTGATATGACTTAACAGATATGCCGGTTCTATGGACCGGCTTTATTTGCGTTTGGTTCCCTGTGTAATGCGGCGGAACGGTTTGGGGGAGAATAGGCCGCGCGCTGCGGCGGCAGCTTACAATAGAGGAAAAAAGGAGAATGCCGCATGAATATGTTCACAAAACTTTTGGAGACGCTCGGAAATAATTTCTGGCTTATCATCATTCTTTGCCTTGAGGTTATTCTGGCGGTTTGGCTGCTGTGCTTTGCACGCGGTAAAAAGAAAAATCGTGCCGCAGAGCCGGATGGCCACAGCGTGCAGGACGTGCTCATGCGCGACTTATCTAAGCAGGATGACGAAGTATGTCTCCTGATGCGCCGTTCAGACAAAATGCCGGTCTACGAGATGGGCGATATCGAAAGTCTGCTTGGCATTTCTCTTGTACGTCTGCAGGAGGACATTGCGAGCCTTGAGCCGTGCCTGCACGACCGCAAAAGCGGTCGCAACATTTGGCGGGACTATCTCGCGTGGGACGGAAAAGAACCGATGACCGCAGAATTCCGCGTGCAGAACGGCGAGTGGATCACTGTGCACGTTATGCAAAGCAGCACAAAAGGATACGACCTTTTCGCTTTTCACAAAACGACTGAAATGCACCGCCGCATACAGGGCTATGAAGAGCGCCTGATGCAGGCGGAGGAAGCCAACCAGTCGAAAACTACGTTCCTTTCCCGCATGTCGCATGAGATCCGCACGCCGATGAACGGCATCATCGGCATGCTTACGCTGGCAGAGGGCAAGCTTGAAAAAGATAACCCCGCGATGCAGTATCTTGAGAAGGTCGACGAGCTTTCCGATCACCTGCTTTCGCTCATCAACGATATTTTGGATATGTCCCGTATTGAAGCGGGCCGCGTGCAGCTTGAAAGCAAGCCGTTTAGCCTGCGCCAGCTCGCCGACCGCCTTTATGATATGTTTGCAAAGAACCTCGAAGCCCGCGGCGTGCACTACGAGGTGCGCTTTGAAGATATGACCGTCGATTACGTGATCGGCGACGAGCTGCGCATCAGTCAGGCCATCATCAATTTCCTTTCAAACGCCGTAAAATTCACAAGCGAGGGCGAGATTATCGTCACGTTCCGCCAGATGATGCGGAGTGCAGGTCATGTAGACCTCATGGTTCGCGTGCACGATACCGGCATCGGCATGGCGCCGGAATTTATCAACCGCATTTTCCGTCCGTTTGAGCAGGAAAGCATAGAAACCACTAAGCGCTACGGCGGCACCGGCCTTGGCATGGCCATTACTGACCACATTGTGCGTTTAATGGGCGGCGAAATCGTTGTCGAAAGCGAGCCGGGCAAGGGCTCCGATTTCTCCGTGTACCTGCACCTGCCCGAAGCCGAAGCGCCGGAGCAGACTGCAAAGGTCAAGGCGTTGTCCGAAGACGATGCAGAAGAGAAAACGCAGGACAGCTTCAAGGGCCGTCACATCCTCCTTGCGGAAGATAACGAAATCAACGCAATGATCGCCGTGGAGATTTTGCAGGAGATGGGTGCCGAAGTGGACGTTGCCGAAAACGGCGAAATTGCGGTAGAACGCTTCTCTGCGCAGCCTGCCGGTCATTACGATTTCATTTTAATGGACGTGCAGATGCCGGTCATGGATGGCCGCACAGCTACACGGCATATTCGTGCGCTTAATAGGGAAGACGCGAAGACGATTCCGATCTTCGGCCTTTCCGCAGATGCTTTTGTGGAGGACGAGCGTCTCTCCAAAGAAAGCGGTATGAACAGTCATTTCTCAAAGCCGGTCGACTTTAGGCGCCTGCAAAAAGAGATCGGTGCGTTTTTGAATAAGGATAGGTGAACGCATGGATAAGAGAAAGTCCATAAAGACTGCGGCTGCGGTGCTCACCGCGGTGGCACTGTGCATAAGCAGTGTGGCGGCGTATCAGCGGCTTGGGAATACTTATGTGCCGTCCGATCAGAAGAGAGACCTGCAAACGAATCAGGTGTTGTTTCCGGAAGATAGGGATACGCAAAACAGCGATTCCGGCACGCAGGAGGATGAAAGCGCTTACTGGGAAAAAGACCAGAACTCCGATGCGCAGGGTCGTCCGCAGAATTCGCAGCATGCAGATTATCTTTTTGAAGATCAGCAGGTACCCGATGCGGAAAACCGGAATTCGCTGACAATCAATAAGCCGAATACGGAGACAGATACACAGCCACCGCAGCAGAGCAATGCGCAGCAAACGACGGTGCAGCAGCCGGAAAACGGCAATACGCAGACCCCCGGCTACGACATCATCGAGGATAAGGATAATGCCGATATCATTATCAATAATCCTACGCAGGTGCCGAACCCGCTGCCGTCAAACGGTGGCAACAATAATAACGGGGACAGCAATACCCCCGGCGAGGATAATAACGGCACCAACCCGGGCGGCTCCACGGCAGAGCCGGGCGCTTCGGCAACCCCGACGTCTGTTCCGCAGCCCACAACTTCGCCGAATGAAACGGAAGAACCGCAGCCTACCGCTGCCCCGACTCCGGCACCTACACCGCGTCCGGCAGATACCGCAAAAGACCCTGTGCTCGTAAAGCCGACACCGCGCCCGGGCTCCGGCTCCGACCATATCATAAATAAACCGTATGACGAGGATCGCGTACCGGGTATCGGTACGGATGATACGACCGGCGAGCCGATAATCACGATTATGAAGCCATACGATTACGGCGTACCCAGCCTTTACGCCGGTCAGACCGTTTCGGCGGAAGATATTTACTGCCTGCTCGATACCTATGTGATCGGCTCCGATATGGTCACGTATTACTGGGATGCCGATGCTTACGATAAATACGTGCGCGTCACCGGCATTTCATACGATAACGGCAAAACGTGGATTAAGGACTTCCCGGTTACGCTGCCGGAAGATGTATCCGATCTGAACGTTGTGATCCGCACAGAATATCGTTTTTCGCAAAAAAGTGCATGGCGCGAGTATCTCGTGCCGTATACCGTTGAGCAAGTGCGTTTCTTTCTGCTTTCCGAGCAGATCAAAGAAGAAAACGCCACCATCGATTCGTCTGTCGTCCTTAACGAAGACCAGTACCCGACGGTCGGTTCCGAAGAAAACCTGTTCTCTTATCAGAAAACGTTCCTCGGCTTTGATGCCATGGTTTCCATGGACAAGCTTTTCCCGGGCTGGATGGAGCACGGCGAGCTTGTATCGTGGTTCTACCCCATAGAAAAAGGCCGCCACATTTTGGAGCCGGCAGATTTTACAGATGTGCCGCAGGGCTTCGATATCGCGCTCAACTCCTACTGGATGGACCGTGATACCTATGACATAAATTTTATGTATAACACACTCGTCTATCTTCAAACCATGAAATCCTACACGCCGCAGTATACGCGTATGGTCGATTGGTGGAAGAACGAAACAAGCGAGAACATGGCGGTGCATCGCCTCTCTGTACCGCAGTATGTGCAGGCCATTGATCTCGATTGGAGCGAGAAGCTTGAGGTAGATTACCTCGAAGTGCCGGATACCGTCCTTTATATCAACAGCACCGCCGGTAACCTTCTGGTTGGCGAAGGCTATGTGGTGGACGAAAACAACCCGGTCTACGTCTCCACGGAAGACGGCATGCTGCTGAATAAGAACAAAACAGAAATCCGCGCTCTGCCGTATAAGGTAGAGGAAATCTCCGTGCCGAATACCATTCAAAGAATGGATATTCCGGCAAACAACAGCCTGAAAAGGATTCATCTGGAGGCCGAAACAGAAGACGAGCTGCCGGATATCGATTATACATACCTCACAGACTGCGAAGTCCTCGTGCAGGACAATCTTTTCGAGCAGATGCTTTTAACCGACGGCAAAGCGTTTTCGCCGGAGTCCGGCAACACGCTCGCCAAGGCTTCGGCCCCCGATACGATGTATATGGTCTCGGGCGGCATGGTGTATACCAAAGAGGGTAAGCTCGGTGCAGTCGTGGGTGCAGGCAGCAGTCTCAAGCTCACAACGGCCATCAAGAGCATCGGCGAAAACGCCTTCGCGCTGTCAAGCGACCTTGATACGCTCGTTATCCCGAAAGAAATGACGAGCCTTACGCTCGATAAGAACTGCTTTGCGGAAAGCAATATCAAACGCGTTCTGTGCAGTACACAGGCGCAGGTGGATATGCTCTCAAAGCAGCTTGCGGATTCCGGTGCACCGGAAGACCTTCTCCTTTCGCTGCTCACAACGACGAAAGACGGCTACGAGTATTACACCGAAGTGAACGCAAACGGGGAAAAGTCCGGCACACTGCTCTCTGTACCGGCCGACGTCACGCGCTTTGACGGCACCGTTACAGCCGATGACGGCACCGAAGTCATCATCACGACCGTCGGCACCTCCGCATTTGAAAACTGCGATTCCTTACAGTGGGCAATTCTGCCGGAAGCTGTCACCGAGATCGGCAACCGCGCGTTCTACGGCTGCGATGCTCTCGAGGGCGTCATGATCGAAACGACGGGCACGGTTATCATCGGCGATGAATCTTTGGATAATTGTCCCTCGCTGCGCTTTGTCGGCTCCAGAGCCTATTACGGCTATATGGTGAACGGCTACGACCCGGTTGTAAAAGATAGCCATTACAGTTCTGCCTACGATAACTATTACTTCTATGTGCCGACAGATAACATCGGTTACAGCAGCCATTGCACCAGCTTTACGGCAGAAAGCGGTGTGGCGGATTACGAATTGGTCGATATCGGCGGCACCTATATGCTGTATGGCATGGACGCCGGTTCGGAAGATGAAGACGGAAACAGTACACCGCCTGCACCTTGGCTTGCATTGCGCTCCGGCAAGACGGTGAACAGCGAAGTCACGCTGCCAAGCACCACAACGGAGATTTTCAACTACGCCATGGCAGATGTAACGAGCGAAAGCGGCGCGTTCACCATAAACTGGGAAGACCTTTCGGATCTCTATTACTTCGATGCGTACAGCTTGTATAAATCCGATTTAAGCGGCAATGTGTCCGTCGGCTCGGAATGGAACATGTGGTCGATTCAGATAGCGCAGGGTGCGTTTGATAGCTGTGCGGGGATTACCTCTGTCACGTTTGTCGGTACGCTCGGCTCCATAGAAGCCACCGCGTTTGCATATTGCTCGAACCTTGAAAAAATGGAGTTCAACTCTGTGTCGTCCTGGAGCAGCGCGGCTTCCATACCGCTGTATGCCTTCAACGGCTGCAACGCCCTGCGTTTGCTGCAGTTCAATTCGTATACGCCGCCGGAGCTGGAACTTGCCATGACCGGCTATGACTTCCGGTTTAATCCGAGTTGGACAGAGGAGGAAGAACTTCAAAACCTGCATATCTCCATCCCGGAAGGCTCCGAAGGGGATTTCATCAAAAAGTGGCGGTATCCATTCTTAGGCTATCTTGATATGTTGGACAAGAGCGCTTACCAGTATATGTGGGATGACGTGCAGATGAAGCTGCTAAATGAGACAATGCGCTATCCGTCCGATGAAGAGGTCGATGCTGTAATGTATGACCGTCTGCTCACGTCGGAGAACCGCATGCGTGCTTATTTCGGTATTGAAAACGCCACAGAGCCTACAGAGTATTTCCCGTACCGCGTAAATGAAGGTGCCGGGACGATCACGCTCATCGGTTCGCCGAGCAATTTGCAGAACATTTTTGTTTCCGGCGATAATATGGGCCTGCCGTCCGGTTGGGCGTTCGACTACATCGCAGAAGGTGCGTTTTCCAATGCGAAAGCGCTTGAGAAGCTATATCTGCTCGATGATCTGGTTGGCCTCGACCAGAACATGCTGGCCGGTGTAGAGTCTGAGAGTGTGACAATCTATTCCTTTATGAACAGTATACCGGAGCTTACAGGCTTTGAAGTCGGCACGCCGTTCACTTTTGGCATAGAGGACGAGAGAGTTTCGTTTATGGTCGTAGATTTTAACGGTGACGGCGAGCTGCAGGCACAGTACATTACGGAGTGGACTTTCCCGTTTGCAGGCTACCATGACCTTGCGGAAATGCGCGGTATCATCGCCAACCGGCTTTTGGAGGAAAAAGGCGAGGAGCCCACCGATGACGAGATTGAAGCCGTTATTTATGAAAAGCTGCTCACGGCAGAAAACCGTCTGCGCGGCATGATGGGTCTGGAGCTGCTCAGTGACGGCGATACCCTTACCTGCGGTGTAGAGCCTGTCAAGAAGGATGACAGCGATAAAGACACCGACACAGAGGACAAAAAAGGCGAGAGCGAAAATCCGGAGAAAGCGAAAGACGCAGAACCCTCGGAAGGGACAGAAGAAAACGGATTTACCGGCAAGGACGCAGGCGGTACGGAGAACCCGGACACCAATGTACCCGGAACGGAAGGTACTTCCACCACCGCGGGAGAAACGGAAAGCGACTCCGAGCCCGAAGAAAAAGCAACAGAGCAACCGACGGAAAGCGGCAGCGTGTCGAATACGGCGGATACAAATGAGGAGGAACTGTCAGAATGATCGTAGAGCAATCCAAAGCTATCCTTGCAGAGGTCAGCAAAGCCTTTATCGGCAAGAACGAGATCGTAAAAAAAGTTTTGATGACCATTTATGCCGGCGGCCATATTCTTTTGGAAGACTGCCCGGGTGTCGGTAAAACGACCCTCGCTGTGGCATTCTCCAAAACGTTGGGCCTTTCCAGCAAGCGTATCCAGTTTACGCCGGACACCCTGCCGTCCGACATCACAGGCTTCACGGTGTTCAACCGCGAAACAAACCACTTTGAGTACCGCGACGGTGCGGCAAACTGCCAGCTGCTGCTCGCCGATGAGATCAACCGTACCTCCCCGAAAACGCAGTCCGCACTGCTGGAGGTCATGGAGGAGCACACCGTTACGGTAGACGGCGAAACGCACGTGCTGCCCTCGCCGTTTATCTGCATCGCAACGCAGAATCCGGTCGGTTCCGCCGGTACGCAGTCTTTGCCGGAATCGCAGCTTGACCGTTTCATGATCTGCCTTTCCATCGGCTACCCGAGCCTTGAAAACCAGATGCGCATCATTAACGCACAGCGTTATTCCAACCCGCTTTCCGATGTGCGCCCCGTCACGAACGCGCAGAATCTTTTGGAGGTGCAGAATTACCTCACCTCCGTGCGTGTTGCGGACAGCGTGCTGAGCTACGCCATCCGCCTTTGCGAGGCCACCCGTGTGCACCCGCTCGTTGAGCTTGGCATTTCGCCCCGCGGCGTTTCTGCACTCGTCAAAATGGCGCGTGCCGGTGCCGTTCTGCGCGAGCGCAACTACGTGGTGCCGGAAGACGTGCAGAGCGTGTTTTTCGATGTCTGCGCACACCGTCTCATTCTGCGCCCGCAGGCACAGGTGGACGGCATAACGGCGCGCGATATTCTGGCTGAGATTTTGCAGCAGATCAAGCCCGGTACGGAAAGGTAAGCGGATATGTGGAAAAACAGACTGGCCTATGGGCTTGTCCTATTGACGGCAGCAGTGCTGCTGTTCCTATACAGTAAGCCGTTTTTGCTGACAGTGCTGATCGTTTTATTGCTGCTCATGGTTATTAACGGTATGCTCGTTTTACATGATGCGCACAGCATTCGCGTTTCTATGCGTGTCCGCCCCGGTGGTCAGCAAGGCAAGGACGTTAACCTGAACATCACCGTAAATTCCGATAAAAAGCTGCTTGCCGCGCAGGAGATCTTTTTGGAGCTTGAAACGCAGAGCACGCTGCTTGGCACCAAAAAAGAAGGGCGCTTTTTGCTTCCTCTCGCATCGGGGCAGAGCAACTACACGGTCAAGGTGCCCGCAGAACAGTGCGGCGAGCTGCGCTTTTCCTGCAAACGCATCTGCGTGCGCGACGTGCTGAATCTCTTTAACGTGCAGACAGCACCGTTTGCCCCTGTGCGCACGGTCATTTACCCGCGCCGCATGAAGGTGCAGCTGTTGCTTTCGCAGGCTTCGGCCGGTACGCCGCAGCCCGAAGGCAAAATGCAGAACCGCAAGGGCAACGACCCAAGCGAGATGTTCGATTTGCGCGAGTATGTGCCGGGCGATGACGTCCGATCCATTCACTGGAAGCTTTCCGGCAAGACCGATACGCTCATTCTGCGGCAGGCAAGCGACCCGTCGCTGTATAACATCGTGCTGCTTATGGATTTCGGCATAGAGAAAAACGGCGAACCGACGCCGCTCGAAGAACTGAACGCCGCGGCAGCCGTAGCAGCGGCCGTGGGCGCGCAGCTTGTGCAGCAGCACATCACGTTCAGCGCCGCCGTGCCTACGCGTAATGGCCTCGGAATTTACGAGGTGCGCACGCAGAAGGATTTCCAGCAGATGCTCATGCACTGGATGTGCTTCCCGCTGCAGCAAACCGAGGGCGCCGGCATGCGGTATTTCCTCACACAGCAGATGGATCGTCAGTATGCGCGCCTGGTGCTGCTCACCGCGGGTCCATACACCGCGTCCTTAAAACCGCTTGAGGGTCGCATCGGCACTACCGTCATCAGTGCGGTATCCGGCGGCAAATTGCAGCATATTGCGGTGGGCGGCGGCTGCGAAGTGGTAGAGCTGCCTGCCGAGCGAATCGAAGATGAAGTTTACCGCATTTTGTGCTGAGAGAGGGGACGCGCATGAAACATCCGCAGACCGTTACGGTCTACCCGGAAAAAAACGAAAACAAAGCAGCGTATCTGC
>ERZ894191.598-NODE-598-length-27919-cov-11.845894_pt1 | contig 27919 bp, 20 predicted proteins | sample MGYA00380282_ERZ894191 | MGnify/ENA primary metagenome ERZ894191 (study PRJEB32331, sample SAMN06328485) | human gut metagenome | biome: human gut microbiome; feature: stool | host: Homo sapiens | collected 2013-02-21 ...
AACATACACGGTGAAGCAGTAAGTAGAACTCGTGAGAGTCTACGTTATCTCGATGCGAGTATATTTACACACATTTTGAGTGGCAGGTGAAACAATGAGACCGAAAAAACTGACCATCAGTGCCTTCGGGCCCTATGCGGACAAAACAGAGATTGATTTTTCAAAGCTTGGAGAGGGAGGTCTCTACCTGATCACCGGTGACACCGGAGCGGGAAAAACCACGATCTTTGATGCGATCACCTTTGCGTTATATGGAAGAGCCAGTGGAGAAGTAAGGGAATCAGCCATGTTCCGGAGTAAGTATGCAAAAGATTTCACAGAGACTTTTGTAGAGCTTGTTTTTTCCTATCAGGGAAAAACCTATCACGTGCGCCGGAGTCCGGAATATATGGCTCCGAAAAAAAGAGGCACCGGACAGACTCTTAGGAAAGCTGAGGCACAGCTGATCTATCCGGATGAACGTCAGCCGGTGACAAAGGCAAAAGATGTTACTGCGGCAGTGGAACAGCTTCTGGGACTGAGTTATGATCAGTTCACACAGATCGCAATGATCGCACAGGGGGATTTTCAGAAATTACTTCTGGCAGGAACTACACAGAGAGGAGAAATCTTCCGACAGCTCTTTCATACAGGGCTTTATCAGCAGGTTCAGATGAAACTTAAGGATGCGTCAATAGCCAGATATAAGGAATATGATGAAATGCGCCGCAGTATTGCCCAGTATTTGGATGGAGTGAAAACGGAGACTGCTTCATGGCAGGAGGCAGAGGAATTTGACGAACTGAAAAAGATAAAATTCGAGGGAAAACTGGAGCGGAGTCTGGGACTTCTGAAGCAGTTTCTGGAATATGGCGAAGCACAGGAAAAAGAGCTCCGGGAAAAAGAAGACTCGCTTAATCAGAATATACGAAAAGCAGAAGAGGCACAAAATCTCGTGGCTCAGAAACGAAATCTGGAGCTGAAAAAGAAAAAAGCGGAAAAAGATCTGGAAGAATTAACACCACTTCTGCAGCTTGCAGTAGAAGAAGCGGAAAAATATAAAGATGCAGATCACAGATGTGAAGAGCTTGGAATCAGGATCCGTGAAAAAGAAGAAAAGCTGAAAAAATATCAGGAGCTGGAAAAGCTGAAAAAAGAGCTGGAAACAATCGAAGGAAAGCTCGAAACAGTCAGTGAAAAAAAAGAGAAGGATATTTCCGAAGAGCAGCTTTTGCAGAAAAAAGAGGAGGAAGAAAAAAAACGCCTTTCAATACTGGCAGATGCAGGAGAAGAACTACAAAAATATAAGTTTGAGTACAATAAATTGGACAGTGAAAAACGAAGCTATGACAGCTGTCTGCTGACGGAAGAAGAGATCAAAAAAGAACAGAAACAGATAGATGGATGGCAGGAAGAAATCATCCGGAAAGAAACGCAGCAGAAGGAAGAGCTGGAGCAGCAAAAGAAAGACAAGGCGCTGTTGGACAGCGCGGAGCTGGAACTTCAGAAGGCAGAGACGAAAAAGACAGAAGGGCTTCGGAAAAAGAAAGAATTAGAAGGACTGATTGCCCTGGTCAAGGAGTTTCAAGGGGCTTATAATGCCACGAAAGAGCAGCAGGAAAAATATAAGATTTCCATTGAAAAAGTACAAAAGCAGAGAGAAGTTTACCAGAAACTGTTTCAGAGTTTTCTGGACGCGCAGGCAGGGCTCCTGGCGCAGGAACTGAAAGAGGGCTGCCCATGCCCGGTATGTGGTTCTTTCGAGCATCCGCGTCCGGGAATACTTCCCAAAGGACAGGTTGTGGATCAGGAAATCCTGGACAGAGAGAAACAAAAACTGGACAGACTGGAGAATGACGCAAATACGCAGAGTGTGGAAGCAGGAAAACGAAAAGAACGCCAGAAAACATTATGGCATCAGATCCAGAGGGAGGCACAAGAGCTTTTACATGAGACGGAATGGAAAAAGCTGATCCCTTTGCTGAAAGAAAAACAGGACCAATGTGAAAAGCAGCTGGCAGACAGCGAGGAAGAGATTCGCATAGCAATAGAACGTAAAAAAAAGAAGAACGAAACAGAAACGTGGATCGAAAAGCTGGAAACAGAGATCGTTCAGTTACAGGAAGAGAAAAATCAATGTGACAGAAAACAGGCCGGTCTTCAGACAAGAGACGTGGAAAACAAAAAGCAGCAGCAGATAACAGCAGAAGAGATCCGAAAACTGATTCAGAAAAGTCTGGTGGCAGGAAATGGAGAAGTGACGGACAACACAGCTGCAGGATTTGAAAGACAGATACAGGATATGCTCAGCTGCCTGTCAGAAAAAGTTCAGGGAAAGGAAAAAGAAGCAAAACAGAAACAGGATCTTGAGAAGCTGATCATAGAAAGAGAAAAGACTCTGAAAGAACTGGGAAGAGTTATCAATGAAGCTGCACAGGACATCGTACGTCTGGAAACAGAGAGGAAGAACAAAGCACAGAAAGTGGATGAGCTGAACGAAGAGATCGGAGAAGGTGGAAAAGAATCTCTGGAACAGGAAATAAAAACACAGAGGAAGCTGTATGAAGAGCTGAAAGAAAGCAGCAGAAGAGCTCAACAGAAATTACAGGAGATCCGGGCGGAAAAGGAAAGAATAACAGCGGTTGTAAAAAACTTTGAGGAGCAGAAAAAAGAAATCGGAGAAGTAGATGAGGATGCGCTCAGAGAGCAGTACAGCCGTTTTAGGGAAGAGAAAACACAGCTTTCGGAAAAACGAAAAGCACTTTTTTCTGTTCAGAAGGGAAATGAGGAAATATATCATAAAGTGCAGGTGCGTCAGACGGAAATGACTGCGGCGGAAAAAGAATATGTCTGGATGAAAAATCTTTCGGATACAGCCAATGGAAAACTGAACGGAAAGGCAAAGATCGAGCTGGAAACTTATATCCAGATGGCATATTTTGACCGGATCCTGCGAAGAGCCAATCTCCGTCTTATGACCATGAGTAGCGGTCAGTACGAACTGAAACGCCAGGAGCAGAGCAAAAATCAGAAAGAAAAAGCAGGTCTCGATCTGAATGTCATAGATCACTATAACGGAACAGAACGAAGTGTAAAGACATTGTCCGGCGGGGAATCCTTCCAGGCATCTCTGTCCCTTGCACTGGGCCTGTCTGATGAGATCCAGGCCTGCGCAGGGGGAATCCGGCTGGATTCCATGTTTGTAGATGAAGGATTCGGATCCTTGGATGAGGAATCCCTGGAACAGGCCCTGAAAGCCCTGACAAGTCTGGCCGACGGAAAACGTCTGGTAGGAATTATCTCACATGTGTCAGAATTGAAAGAGCGGATCGAAAATAAGATCATCGTTACCAAAAAATGTGGTGGGGATAGTGTGGGAAGTAGTATAAAAATTCAGTGAAAACGGCAGGAAATCTTCCGGTAATCATTGGGAGTCATACCGGTCTGCTGCTTGAAAATACGGCTGAAGTAACGAAAATTGGGATATCCTACCATGTGGGATATCTCATTTACGTGATAGGAAGAAGTTTTCAGCAATTCTTTCGCTTTCTGAATACGCAGATCGGTAAGAAGATCCGTGAAATTTTTGCCGGTTGTTTGTTTGATCAATCTGCTGATATAAGGAGTACTTCGGTTAAATTCATCGGCGATACTGTATAGGCTCAGAGGTTTTTCATAATTTGCACGGATATATTCGATCAGCTGACTGGTCAGGTAGTTGTTTTTATTAATTTTATCAGTATTCAGAAGACCTGCAATCTGAAACATCCAGTCCCGAAATATTTCAGTCTTTTTTTCCGGAAGTAAGGAGGTTGAAAAAAGCTCTTTCTTTGTTTTTGTGATCTGACGTACCGAATCTGACAGTTCCGTGGAAGTTGACTGAAAAAAAGAAAGAAAAAGAGTCATAAAACTATACATGAAACTGTTGAACTCATCAGGAGTTTGCCGGGTGAAAAACTGGGAGATCTCATCAAAATGCTTTTGAATCATTGTTTTGTCACCGGAAGACAGGGAATTGAGAAGAACCTGAAAATAGTTGGATTTTTCATACATGACAGCAACGGGGTTGGTTTCCAGATCACGGTAGAGCATGACAAAATGACTGGAATTTTTCAGGGTGTTAAAAATTTCTACAGTCTGGCTTCGAAGCAGGGGAATTTCAGACAGATTCTCAGAGTGACTGCTGATGGCTGCGGACATGAGAACGTGATTCTTTTTCAGTTCCCCGTGTATGAAATTAGTTATTTTTGTAAGTTGTTTTTCATCAATGTCCGGACATAAGGAATACAAAGCGTTTCCATAAGAAAAAATAAGAGCTCCCGGAATCTGTTCCTGAAGATAATGTTCGGCGATATGCGTAAAGTAATATTCTTTTTCCAGATCTTTTGAAATTGTTGTAGAACATTTGCAGTATAAAAGGTAATAGCTTTTAATATGATCCAGGCGGAGCATGGTGACTTCTTCATGAAAAGAAGAAGAAAGGGAAGTGGTGTTCCTGAAAAGCAATCGTTCAAAAAAATCTTTTTGAAGATTTCTGATATTTTCTTTTAGATAGGATTCATATTTTTTGCGCATGATCGCCTGATTTTTCCGTTCTGTGATAGTATGTATAGCTTTCAATACGGATTCTTTCAGGACATTTTCGTCTACTGGTTTTAGGATATAATCGAAAACATGGTTTTTAATCGCTGTCTGTGCATACTTGAAATCAGAAAAACCGGTAATCAGTATTACGATCTTATCTGGAAAATTATTATGCACGAAAGAAGAAATATACAGGCCGTCTTTTCCAGGCATACGGATATCCGTAAGAATGATATCTGGTTGCCGGGAGGATATGATCTCCAGTGCTTTTGCTGCATTGTCAGAAGTAAAAATATTCTCTTTTTCTGTAAAAATCTGTGAAATATACATTTTAAGTTTTTCCAGGATGATCTTTTCATCATCAACGATCAGAATTTTCATTTTGTTAGGTCCTCCCTTTGATGTATTTGTGGAATACGGATCGTAACACATACAGAAGTACGGTCTTCCATATTTTCAAGAAGCAGTCCATAGGAATTTCCGAATTGGGACCGTAGCCGCATCTGAATATTTATAAGCCCAATGCTTTTCTGGTCGGAAAAAGAAGTTTGTGATACAGAGTGAATCTTTTCAATTACCTGGTGAGAAAACAGGGGGCCGGTGTTATAGACTTTGATCAGTACATCGTCTTTAAAAGTAAATAATTGAATAGAAAGAAAGCCATTTTCCACAGATTCACTGATACCATGTATGATAGCGTTTTCAACGACCGGCTGTATGATCAGTTTTGGGATATACAGATCTTCCATGGGATCGTTACATTCGATCAGAAAAAGAAGCCGATCCTGGAAACGCATTTTCTGAATATCCAAATATTCTCTTACGTAATTAAGATCTTCTGAAATAGTAAGAAGATCAGGGCCTTTGATGCTCATTCGCATGATATTAGCCAGTTTTGGAACGATATCTGTGATTTGCGCTGTTTTTTCAAGAGATGCCAGGCTTGAGATACAGTCCAGGGTATTGTAAAGAAAATGTGGGTTGATCTGTGCCTGAAGCGTTTTCAGCTCTGCGTTTTTCAGAAGAATCTGTTGTTCCGTGATCTTCTTTCCGGATTCCTGAAGGCGCAGGAGCATATGGTTGTATTCCTTTGTCAGCTCAGAAAATTCGTTGCTGGAAACTGTGTGGATCAGGGCGGTTTCATCGGCAACAGAAGTTTGTTTTAACTTAGTGATAAAAACCTGAAATTCCTGGGATATGGTTCTTGAAATCTGAATAACAGCGAAAATCAGTATCAAGAGAAAAAATATGGAAATAACCAGTAGCTGACGCCATACACGATTGATCGAATGAAATGCGCCGGTTGTGTTGAGAAGCCCTCCGATTTGTAAGAAATCGTTTACAGAATAGCGGATGGCATAAAAATTACTATTCCCCCTGTGGGAGTGATAATTCATATTCATGCTGGCTGTGACGGATGGGGCATAGGGGGAAGTTGTATATACCAGGTCACTATTTTGAAAAAGGGAATAATAACTATATTCAGAATCCTGATGCTCCGTGATCATATCCTCCATAAACCGGATATTGATCTCAGTCAGTAAAATACCGATCTTCTTTTCCGGTTTCTGAATGTCAAAAATATTTTTGGCAGCAGTGATGGTATAAGGTTCCTTTGGAGAATAGTAATAACAGAGAGTTCCCTTTGGTTGTTTTAGATACTCACTGAGCTGCTCCAGTTTTTGCTCCTGTTGTTCCAGGGTGGAATTATAAATAGTCTGATTGGAAATGATCCCATTATCGGTCAGAACAATATAAACCCGTTGAATTTTAGACTGAGCACCTAAAAGATATGTGGAGAAAAGGGTGTTACACTGGGACTGAACTTCTTCCGGACTGAGCTTTTTATCTGCATAGGAATGGATCAGAGACTGAATTTCTGTTCCGTAAAGCAGCAGATCAATGTTGGAGTTCAGTGAGGAAAAATAACTGGCTGTATTTTTGGCGATAGACAGAGTATTCTTTTCATGTTCCAGAAGAATATTGTTACGGGATTCTTTTACATAAATCATATAAAAAGAAGATAACAAAATGATATAACTGAGGATCACAACTGGAAGAACGATGACAAGAATTCGAAATTTTATAGAGTGTTCTTTAAATTTTGCAGTAATAGAAAACAATTCTTACCCCTCCTTTTGGCATTATTATATAATGATGAGTGAAAAAAACCAATACATATTATGAAAAGTGACACATAATGTCAAGAAGTGTGCACTGTTTTGATATTAAAAATTATAATATAATGAGTTCATCAAAAAAGAACGGAGGGTTTACAAATGAAGAGAAGAAAGGTGACAGCGTGCGCAATGGCAGCGCTCATGGCAATGGGGCTTGTTGGAACAGTGATGCCGGTTTACGCAAAAAGTAATCTGAAAAATGCAGACGATGTAGTTGAGATCAAGATGGCAGTGTGGACTTCCGGAGCTGCGGATATTTACAATAAAGCAGCGGAAGGGTTTAATCAGACTCATGATAATATAAAATTATCTGTGGAGATGCAGTCCGGAGATTATAACCAGTATCTTGGAGCAAAGACAGCGGCAAAAGATCTGCCGGATCTTTTTGAAGTAAGTTCTTATTCTCAGGTATATGATTTTGCACAGAACGGGCTGCTGGCAGACGTAAGCGATCATGAGTTTGTGGACAAACTTTATGACAATGCAAAAGAAGCAGTTACTTATGATGGCAAAGTGTGGGGATTTCCACAGATGTATGAATGGTGGGGTGTACTTTATAATAAAGATCTTTTTAAAAAAGCAGGAATTGAAAAAGTGCCGGAAACTTTTGATGAGATGAAAGCAGTCTGTGAAAAACTTCAGGCTGCGAATATTACACCATTTACCGCTATTTATAAAGATAACTGGACAGTAAGTCAGGAATTCTGCTCCTTATTCGGAGGAGTACTTGGTGGAAAAGATAAGATCGACAGCTGGCTGGATTCCATGAATAAGGGAGAAGGGAGCTTTAAGGTGGATGGCGTAGACAGAGTCTTTGATTTTATGGATCTTATGAAAGAAAATTCCGGACAGAATTATATGGATTCGGATGCGGCCACAGGATTTTATGCATTTGCAAACCAGGAAGCAGCAATGATCTTTCTTTCAGATGCGGCAACGATTTCTGTAGGAAGTGTAACACAGGATCTTCCCATCGGATTTTTTGCAGTTCCAGTAAGTGATAACGCAGATGATGCAGAAGTTGTGGCATGTGCAACAGATGCGATCGTGGCCAACGCAAACGGGGAACACTTGGATGAAGCCCTGGAAGTGCTTGATTATATCGGAGATGGCGGGGACTGGCTGAAAACAGTGACCAACAGCTACGGCGGCTTTATGGCTTGCATGGACATTGAAGCAGATGATGAAATTGCAAGTAAGGATTATTATAAAGATCTGAAAGCGTATATGGATGCAGGAAAGGTCAGAAGTACTTTGTGGAATCAGCTTCCAAGCGGAGCAAGCGATGTTCTGGGCGATGATGTTCAGGGATATTTTGCAGGAATAACCGATGAAGATCAGACCCTGGATGCTCTTGATGAAGGATTTAAAAAGCTTGCAGAAGAATAAACACACAGGAAAACAGGCGGACTTTTAAAAGTCCGCCTGCTATATACGGGGGTAGGAAACATGTCGGACATTTTATACAGAAAACAGAAAAAATATTATTTCCTTCTTGTGCTGCCGGCACTGTGTATTTATACTTTTGCGCTGGCAGGACCGTTAATTTTTGGAACGATCCCGAATTCGTTTTTCAGTTGGAATCTGATCAAAGGAACGCATAACTGGATCGGAATAAAAAACTTTGTCGATTTGGTTCATGATAGAGATTTTATACAATCTATGTTTTTGACGTTTAAACTTGCAGTGGTTACGATTGTTCTGACCAATGTACTGGCTTTTTTTATAGCTCTGGCGTTGAATACACATATTTTCGGTAAGCCAGTGATCCGGGCGTTCTTTTTTATTCCGAATATTATCAGTGGAGTTATGATCGCCCTGGCGTGGACATTTATTTTTCAGAAAGTAACGCCAATAATTGGAGAACTTTTACATTCGGAAGCAGTAACAGGGTTTAGCTGGTTCGGGAGTTCAACGGCAGCATTTGCGGCGGTATCAGTGGTTACCGTGTGGCAGGGCCTGGGATTTTTGATGATCCTTTACATCACAGGTTTGCAGTCGATTCCTCTTGATGTGATGGAAGCGGCATGCATTGACGGATGTGTGGGACTGAATCGTATTATAAAAATCCAGCTTCCGCTTCTGATGCCAACGATTACGATCAATCTGTTTGTATCTATTGCAAATGCATTTAAAGCATTTGATATTAACTACGCTTTAACCGGCGGCGGACCTTCAAAAACAACACAGACGATCGCCATGAATATTTATGATGACGCATTTGGAACTTTTAATATGGGGTATGGCTGTGCGAAATCGGTGATCCTGTTTTTGATCATAGCAGCAATTTCCTTGATTCAGCTTAATATTACTAGAAAAAGAGAGGTGCAGTCATAATGACATGGAAAAAGAAAATTGCAGGTACCGCAGCAATGTTTATATTAGGCTTTATTTTTATTTTACCGGTATTGTGGATCGTTATGAATTCAATTAAAACAAGTCCGGAAATTGCGGCTGATTTTCTGGCATTACCAAAGTCTTTATATCTTGATAATTTTAAAAATGCCATGGAAAGCATGAATTTTTTAGTTGCATTAAAAAATTCTGTTGTGATTACATTGGGAGCTATGCTGGGAGGGCTGTTCGTATCGTTTGCCGGTGCTTTCGGAATCTCACATCTTCGTGGGAAAATCTCACAGAATCTGTATCTGTATTTTGTTTTCGGACAGATCGTGCCGTTTCATGCAGTTATGATTCCTATTTCTGTACTTGCTACAAATACCAATCTTACCAATTCCCTTGGAGGAATTATCATTCTTGATATTGGATTCTTCTGTGCGTTTGGAATTCTGACGTTTACGGGATTTTTGAAAAATGTACCTCGGGAGCTGGAAGAAGCAGCCGCAATAGATGGATGTGGAGTTTTTCGAATTATGACGCAGATCGTATTTCCACTTGTTAAACCAGCAACGGTTACCATTGGTGTATTGTTTTTTATGTGGTCCTGGAATGACTTTCTGCTTCCCAGTATTCTCATTGGAGACAGTGAACTGAGACCGCTGACGGTAAATCTTTTCATGTTCAGAAGTGCTACCAGCACACAGTGGAATCTGTTTATTGCAGGACTTACCTTGTGTATTATTCCCACAATTATCCTTTACATCTGTGCACAAAAATATATTACAAGCGGACTGACAATGGGAGCTGTAAAATAAAGGAGGAATGAAGATGCAGTTATTCAGGATCATTCCGTTGGAAAAAGATCTGTGGGCGATCAATGAAATAGATAAGACGGTTATGTATGTGATAAATGGAACAGAAAGAGCTCTTCTTCTGGATACGGGACTGGGACTTACCGATTTAAAAGAAGAAGTTTTGAAACTTTGTGGAGAAAAATTTCTGATTGTTGTAAATACTCATGCTCATGTGGATCATAATTCAGGAAATTATCAATTTGAAGAAGTATGTGTGGGAAGGTATGACGAACCTTTTTCCCATCAGATCGTAGACCAGGAGCTGAGAGAAATGTCTGAGCTCATGTTCTTTGAAATTCCTGAAAAAGAGGGATTTTCGTTTGAAATGTGGAATCCCGGACCGGCAAGAAAAATCTGTACAGTCAGGGATGGGGATATCTTTGATCTGGGAGATAAAAAACTTAAAGTTCTGGAAGTTCCCAGTCATACCCTGGGGTGTATTGCATTGTTTGAGGAGAAGAAAGGATGGCTTTTTACAGGAGATATCATGCTCACCTGGGAAGTGTGGGGACATTTGAATCCTGGAAAAAGTCCGCTTGCCCCATCTGCTTCTTTGCGTGTATACTATGAAAGCCTTTTAAAATTGAAGAAAATCAGAAAAAAAGTAAGCAGCGTTTTTCCTGCTCATGTCTGCGAAAAAGAAAAAGACTGTTATAAAAAGTATGTGTTATCTCCGGAAATTATAAATATATATTGTGACGGAATTGAGAAAATATTTTCAGGAGAACAGAAAGGTGAACCTTATTTTCATATGGTCGAAAACGGAAGTGTTGTGAAATTTACAACAGGTGGTATTGTCTATCAGAAAGATAGGATGAATTAAATAGGAAAATATCGGCAAGTTGATTGATTATAGATTCCCTCAAAAAAATCCCCTGTACGGTTCGGCGTTTGTACGTAGATCCGGCACAGGGGATTTTGGTGTTTATAAGATCAGACTTTCTGATATTCTTTCTTTTTCTCAGCCTTGGCTTCGCAGGTAAGCTCAACACCAAGCTTACGGAAGCTGATCACATCCACATCGGAAAGCATTACGGAAGTATGAGCCTGGCATCCACGGAGATTCGGGATCTGTTCCAGGGCAAGGCGTGCGGCATCGCTGGTTGCGGCACTTATGGAAAGGGCGATCAGGATCTCATCAATGTGAAGACGTGGATTCCTGCTTCCCAGATATTTGGTCTTCAGCTGCTGGATCGGATGGATGGCATCCGGGGAGATCACATGAAGCTCGTGATCGATTCCTGCCAGCTCTTTCAGAGCATTGAGAAGAAGGGCAGCGGATGCGCCGAGAAGATCGGAGGTTTTTCCGCATACGATCTTTCCGTCAGGAAGCTCCAGAGCGGCAGCAGGGCCATTGGTTGCTTTTTCTTTTTCGAGGGCAGCCGGAACAACCTTACGGTCAGTGATCTCTGCATGAGCCTGCTGGAGAAGAAGCTCGATTTTACGTACCTCATTCTCTGTACCGGAGCCGGAAACCAGAGCGTTCATGCTCTTATAATAACGGCGGATGATCTCCTGGCGGGAAGCCTCCTGGCATACTTCATCGTCAACGATGCAGTTACCTGCCATGTTGACACCCATATCTGTCGGAGATTTATAAGGACAGCTGCCCATGATCTTCTCAAACATGGCCTGTACAACAGGGAAAACTTCTACGTCACGGTTGTAGTTGACGGTAGTTTTGCCGTAAGCCTCCAGATGGAACGGGTCGATCATGTTGACATCGTTCAGATCCGCAGTGGCAGCTTCGTAGGCAAGGTTTACCGGATGTTTCAGAGGAAGGTTCCAGATCGGGAAGGTCTCAAATTTTGCATAGCCGGCTTTTACTCCTCGTTTGTATTCGTGGTAAAGCTGGGAAAGGCAGGTCGCCATCTTTCCACTTCCTGGTCCCGGTGCTGTGATCACGACCAGAGGTCTGGTAGTTTCAATATAATCATTCTTTCCATAACCCTCGTCACTTACAATAAAGGAAGTGTTGCTTGGATAGCCGGGGATCAGGTAAAGCTTGTAGACACGGATTCCCAGTTTCTCCAGACGTTTTTTGAAGAGATCGGCACTTTCCTGGCCGGAGTACTGTGTGATGCATACGCTTCCCACATACAGGCCACGGCTTGAAAACTCATCCATAAGACGGAGCACATCTTCGTCATAGGTGATTCCAAGATCGCCACGTATTTTATTCTTGTCAATGTCATTGGCACTGATAACAATAACGATCTCCGCCTGATCAGAAAGCTGCATCAGCATGCGGAGCTTGCTGTCCGGTTCAAAACCCGGAAGAACACGGGATGCATGGTAGTCGTCAAACAGTTTGCCGCCGAATTCAAGATAAAGCTTGTTGCCGAACTGACCGATTCTTTCACGGATGTGTTCTGACTGCATTTTCAGATATTTGTCATTATCAAAACCTATTTTCATTTGTCTGATTTCCTCTCCTCTTTAATTTTCCAATTCACTGGGAACAGTATACTACAACTTTACGTTCACTGGCAATATCCAATGCGGTGTTTTTTCGATGGTATTTTTGTAATCTCGCAGTTGATTTATATGGTTTTTCTCTTTATAATAAAGAAATGACAAGAGGAGGAAAAAAATGAATAATCAACTGAATAATGATCAGGACGGGAAGCGACCTGACAACAAAGATCCCAGGCAGGGATCAGGTAAAAATCATCAGTCGATTCTGGCTTTTCTGATATGCCTCCTGGTCACACTGGTGTGCTTCGCGTTGTTTACCAATATGCTGAAGGATAACAGCAGTGAGATCTCCTATGATAAATTTATCGATATGGTGGATAAGGACCAGGTTAAGGAAGTAACGATCCAGTCCAGTACATTGACGATCGTACCCAAGAAAAAGAATTCCAAGTACGAGGATATGAGCTATTACACCACGAAGACCGAAGACAGTACAGCACTTACCAAGAGACTGGAAGGAAAGGGAATCAAGTTTGAGACCGATCCGCCGGATGTTTTTGGTGAATTTGTTGCAATGATCCTGAGCGTGGTTCTGCCGACACTGCTTTTGTTCGGACTTCTGATGTTCTCCATGCGCCGCATGAACAAAGGCGGCGGGATCATGGGCATGGGCGTAGGCAAGAGCAAAGCCAAGGCATATGTGCAGCAGGAAACGGGCGTTTCCTTTAAGGATGTGGCAGGTCAGGATGAAGCCAAGGAATCTCTCCAGGAAGTTGTGGATTTTCTTCACAACCCTGGAAAATACACAGCCATCGGAGCCAAGCTGCCTAAGGGCGCACTTCTTGTAGGCCCTCCGGGAACTGGTAAGACATTACTTGCCAAGGCAGTTGCAGGTGAAGCACAGGTGCCGTTCTTCTCTCTTTCCGGCTCGGAATTTGTGGAGATGTTTGTGGGTGTGGGTGCCTCACGTGTCCGTGACCTTTTCGAGGAAGCCAAGAAGAATGCTCCATGTATCGTATTTATCGATGAGATCGATGCCATTGGTAAAAGCCGTGATTCCCGCTATGGCGGCGGAAATGATGAGCGTGAGCAGACATTGAACCAGCTGCTTGCGGAGATGGATGGCTTTGATACATCCAAGGGACTTCTGATCCTTGCTGCGACCAACAGACCGGAGGTTCTTGATCCGGCTCTTCTCCGTCCGGGACGTTTTGACAGACGTGTGATCGTTGACAGACCGGATCTTAAAGGAAGGGTGGATATCCTGAAGGTACATGCCAAGAACGTGCTTCTGGATGACACCGTTGATTTTGAAGCTGTTGCACTTGCAACTTCCGGTGCGGTAGGTTCTGATCTTGCCAATATGATCAATGAGGCTGCGATCCTTGCAGTCAAGAAGGGACGTAAAGCTGTATCACAGAAGGACCTGGAAGAATCCGTAGAGGTAGTTCTGGTGGGAAAAGAGAAGAAGGATCGTATCTTAAGCAAACAGGAACGCCGGATCGTATCCTACCATGAAGTCGGACACGCACTGGTAAATGCACTCCAGAAGGATGCGGAGCCTGTACAGAAGATCACCATCGTACCCCGTACCATGGGAGCCCTGGGTTACGTTATGCAGGTACCTGAGGAAGAAAAATATCTCAACACCAAGAAAGAACTGGAAGCTATGCTGGTAGGCTATCTTGGCGGACGTGCTGCAGAGGAGATCGTTTTTGACACAGTCACTACAGGTGCTGCCAATGATATTGAGCAGGCTACCAAGGTGGCCAGAGCCATGATCACACAGTATGGTATGTCTGAGAAGTTCGGACTGATGGGACTTGCCACACAGGAGAACCAGTATCTCAGCGGAAGAGCAGTTTTAAACTGTGGTGATGATACCGCAACAGAGATCGATCATGAGGTGATGAAGCTTCTCCACCATTCCTATGAGGAAGCCAAGAGGATCCTTGGAAGTCACAGAACAGAGATGGATAAGATCGCGGAATATCTGATCCGCAAGGAAACCATTACAGGTAAAGAGTTCATGAAGATCCTCCGTGCAGTTCAGCAGGGCCTGGATATCCCGGAGAATCTGGATGATCTGGTACTTTCCGAGGATGAAAAAGAAGTGTCCAATAAACAGGATATTGAAATGATTGCGAAAAATAACGAGGCTGCAAAAAGTACAGAATCGGTTCAGTTCAGACCGGAGATATCCGGACAGGAACTGACAGAGGATATGCAGGCACCGGAGAAAACAGAAGAATCTGCTCAGATAACAGATGCTGATCATACAGAAACAGAAGAAAAGCCGGGATCACAGGCATAAAACAGATCATAAGAAAACCGGGAGAAATCCCGGTTTTCTTATTACTGTAATAGCAAAACAGGAGAATAAAGTATGTTCATAATCGAGGAAGAATTAAAGAAGCTTCCGGCAAAACCGGGAGTTTATATCATGCATGGCGAGAAAGACGAGATCATCTATGTGGGAAAAGCCATAAGCCTTAAGAATCGTGTGCGCCAGTATTTCCAGAGCAGTCGTAATAAAGGTGCCAAGATTGAACGGATGGTTACACATATTACCAGATTTGAGTACATTATTACGGATTCGGAGCTGGAAGCCCTTGTGCTGGAGTGTAATCTTATCAAGGAACATCGTCCGAAATATAATACCATGCTCAAAGATGACAAGAGCTATCCGTTTATTAAGGTGACAGTTCATGAGCCATACCCGAGAGTGCTTTTTGCCAGGAGAATGAAAAAGGACAAGGCAAGATATTTTGGCCCCTATACAAGCGGCGGAGCAGTAAAGGACGTGATCGAACTGGTGCGGAAGCTGTATCAGGTACGCTCCTGCAACCGCAGTCTTCCGAGAGATACCGGAAAGGACCGGCCCTGTCTGTACTATCATATGAAACAGTGCAAGGCACCCTGCCAGGGGTATATCAGCCAGGAAGAATACCGGAAGAATATCAATAAGGTGATCAAATTTCTGAATGGAGATTTTCAGGACGCCATTAGTGAGCTGATGGAAAAAATGCAGAAAGCTTCGGAGGAAATGCGCTACGAAGATGCTATGGAATACCGGGACCTGATCAGCAGTATCCGGAAGATCGGGGAACGGCAGAAGATCACCGGCTACGGGCAGGAAGACAGAGACATCATTGCAGTAGCCATGGATGACAGTGAAGACCTCAGGGATCAGGATGCGGTTGTCCAGGTGTTTTTTATCCGGGATGGCAGGCTGATCGGCAGAGATCATTTTTATCTCCGTGTGGCAAAAGGTGATACAAAGGCGCAGGTCCTTTCAAGCTTTCTGAAACAGTTTTATGCGGGAACGCCATTTATTCCATCTGAGATCATGCTGCAAAGTGAGATCGAAGATGCAGATATCATCGAGGAGTGGTTGTCAGGAAGAAGAAAGCAGAAGGTACACATCCGGGTCCCGAAGAAGGGAACCAAGGAAAAGCTGGTAGAACTTGCCCTGGAAAATGCCCGTATGGTACTTGCCAAGGACAGAGAACGGATCAGGCGGGAGGAAGGACGAACTATTGGAGCTGTTCATGAGGTGGAAGAATGGCTGGGACTGAAAAACGTGGTGCGCATGGAAGCTTACGATATTTCCAATATCAGTGGCTTTGAGTCTGTGGGATCCATGGTGGTTTATGAAAAAGGCCGTCCCAAACGCAGTGATTACCGTAAGTTCAAGATCAAATGGGTACAGGGACCCAACGATTATGCCAGCATGGAAGAGATTCTGACCCGAAGGTTCACTCATGAGAGTAACGGAGAATTTGACAGCTTTGCAAGGCTTCCGGATCTGATCCTGATGGATGGTGGAAGAGGGCAGGTAAATATCGCTCTGAAGGTGCTGAATGAGCTTGGGATAAGCATCCCGGTCTGCGGTATGGTCAAGGACGATCATCATCGTACGAGAGGCCTGTATTTCAACAATGTGGAGATCCCCATTGACACATCCGGCGAAGGCTTCCGCCTGATCACCAGGATCCAGGATGAAGCCCATCGGTTTGCCATTGAATACCATCGTTCCCTCAGGAGCAGGGAACAGGTCCATTCTATCCTGGATGATATCCCGGGGATCGGTGATACCAGGAGGAAAGCCCTTCTGCGTAAATTTAAATCTGTGGAAAATATCCGGGATGCATCGGAGGAAGAACTGGCACAGACAGAGAGCATGAATGCCAGAAGCGCCCGTCAGGTCTATGAATTTTTTCATAAATCCTGATGCTGCATTGCAGTTTCAGCAGTGATTGTGTATAATTAAAGATAAGGTGTCTCACGCCCCGGTAAAACGGCAGTGAGAATGTAAACTTTCAGCGAAAAGGAGACAAAAGTATGAAGGGTGTACAGTTGACAAAGATGGTACAGGAACTGGAGCTTAATAATCTGACTCCGGAGATCGACCTGTCAGGCATCGTGATCAAGACTGCGGAGATCAACAGACCTGCGCTTCAGCTTACCGGATATCTGGAGCATTTTGCCAATGAACGAGTTCAGATCATCGGATATGTAGAGTATACGTATCTGATGCAGCTTAATGAGGAGGAGAGACGTTTTAAATATGAACGTTTCATTTCCAGCAAGATCCCATGTGTTATTTTCAGTACCATGACTCGTCCGTCTCAGGACATGATCGATCTGGCTGTTAAATATAATGTTCCGACATTCGTGACAGAAAGAACAACTTCCAGTTTTATGGCAGAGATCATCCGTTGGCTGGGCGTGCAGCTTGCACCATGTATTTCTATTCATGGTGTGCTGGTTGATGTTTACGGCGAGGGAATCCTGATCACAGGTGAGAGCGGTATTGGTAAGAGCGAGGCAGCCTTGGAGCTGATCAAGAGAGGCCATCGTCTTGTCAGTGATGATGTTGTTGAGATCCGTAAGGTCAGTGACGTAACACTGGTGGGATCTGCGCCGGATATCACACGTCACTTTATCGAACTTCGTGGTATCGGTATCATCGATGTAAAAACACTGTTCGGTGTTGAAAGCGTTAAGGATACCCAGTCCATCGATCTTGTGATCAAGCTTGAGGAGTGGGACAGAGACAAGGAATACGATCGTCTTGGACTGCATGAGGAGTATACAGAGTACCTTGGAAATAAGGTAGTATGCCATTCTCTTCCGATCCGTCCGGGCCGTAACCTGGCGATCATCGTTGAGGCAGCGGCTGTCAACCACAGACAGAAGAAGATGGGATACAATGCGGCAGAGGCTCTGTACAAGCGTGTACAGGCAAATCTTGCGAAAAAAAGAGAAAATCCGGATGACGAAGAATAAGAGAGGGTAAGAAATGGGAACATATTGTTTTGGAATCGATGTAGGTGGAACAACTGTAAAATGCGGACTTTTCCGCACGGATGGTACTCTTGTTGAGAAATGGGAGATTCCAACCCGTAAAGAAAACAATGGAGATCAGATCCTTCCTGATGTGGCAGCAGCAGTAAATGCCAAGATGGAAGAAAAGGGTATCTCCAAAGAGGAGGTGGAAGGCGTCGGGATCGGTGTTCCGGGACCGGTAAACTCCAAAGGCGAAGTATCACGTGCAGTAAATCTCTTCTGGGGATATAAGAACGTTGTGGGAGAGATGGAAGAACTTACAGGTCTTCATGCGGAAGCCGGAAATGACGCCAATGTAGCGGCATTGGGAGAGGCATGGAAGGGTGCTGCAGCAGGCTCCTCCGATGTGATCATGGTCACACTTGGAACAGGTGTAGGCGGTGGTATCATTGTTGATGGAAAGATCGTGACCGGACATCACGGAGCTGGCGGTGAGATCGGACATGCCAATGTGGATCATCATGAAACAGAATCCTGCAACTGCGGAAACAGGGGCTGTCTGGAACAGTATGCTTCTGCGACCGGAATTGTCCGCATGGCAAAAAAAGAGCTTGCAGCTTCCAGTGAGAACAGTGTTCTCAGAGATGCCGGAGAGATTTCAGCAAAAGCAGTTCTGGACGCATTTAAGGAGAATGATCCGGTAGCTGTAGCAACCATGGAAAAGGTCGGAGAGCAGCTGGGTGGTGCTCTTGCCATTATTTGCTGTGTGACAGATCCGGAGACCATTGTTATCGGCGGAGGAGTTTCCAAGGCCGGACAGCCGCTTATTGACTGTATCCGGAAATATTACAGAGAGTATGCTTTTGAATCCTGCAAGGATACTCCTATCGTGATCGCGACACTTGGCAATGATGCAGGAATCTACGGTGCAGCCAAGATGGTACTTTAATCGAACCAGGGAAGTCCCCTGCTTCAATTGCGAAAAGTAATAAGCAGTGGGTGGGACTTGCCTGAACTGATAAACTGCGAGACAGTAAGAAGTTATTAAAAGTAAAAAAAGTGGTTTCCATATTTCAGGAAACCACTTTTTTTATATGTTGTTTATGAAAGATACCTATAATGGAGATCATTCATAATATTCTACCGGATCTTCGCCGGTGTCATCGCCACCGGTATCATTGCTGTTATCATAGCTGCCGTCATCACCACCGGTGTTGTCGTCGGTTCCGGAATTGTCAGTATCATCACCGGTATTATCGGAACCGTCATCGGAATTGTCAGTATTGTCAGTGTCGGTGCTGTCAGTACTGTCCGGAGCTGCGCTTGGAATCGCTTCAGCTGCTGCATCGGTATCGGCGTCCGTATCTTCGTTATAATAATAGTCCTCTTCATCGTAATCGTTGCTGCCGTAGAAATGCTGATCACAGTATTCGGTGGGAAGACTGGAGATATCAAAATACTCTGTGATAGTCGGGCATCCGGATCTGGGAAGAAGACCGGTTTCTGCGCAGACACTGGCTTTTTCCACACTGGAAGGCATATCGAAATCTCTGTCCTCCAGGCCCTCGTGGATACGGGTCATAACCTTTTTCCAGAGATTTTTGTGGAAGTTACGGGCATCTTCCGGAATTTTTTCGTTGTTGTCATAGCCGGACCATACTGCACAGGTGTAGTACGGTGTGTAGCCTACGAACCACAGGTCATTGTAGTCCTCTGTAGTACCTGTTTTTCCGGCTACAGTCATATTGTCCAACTGGCAGGCGGTACCGGTACCTTTTTTTACAACGTCTTCCATGGCGCTTGTAAGAAGATAAGCGGTACTGTCTTTGATCACAGATCTGGAAACGGAGGAGTTCTCGATCAGAACATTTCCGTCATGATCAAGGATCTGTGTATAATAGATCGGTTTGATATAGTTCCCGCCATTAGCAATGGCTGCATATGCAGCACAAAGTTCCACGTTCTTGACACCTTTGGTGATACCGCCAAGAGCAGTAGCCAGGTTGGCGTCACTCCAGATATTTCCGTTGGCATCTTTATCTGCCTCAGTTCCGTGAGCTAGTGTGGTGAAACCGAAATCATCCAGATATTTAAGGCCGAGAGCCGGGGTAACCTGCTCCAGGCATTTAACAGCTACAACGTTGATAGAATTCTGGATCGCTTTGCGGATGGTGGTCTCGCCGCCGTAGCTTCTTGAGGCGTTGTTGACAGGAGATCCGTCCGGGTATTCGTAAGGCTCATCCATAAAGGTTGTAGCAAGGGTATCGCCTTTTTCGTTCAGCGCCGGTGCATAGGTGGAAACGATCTTAAAGGTAGAACCAGGCTGTCTGGTCGTATCAGTGGCACGGTTCAGAGTCAGGCTGGCTGTTTTTTCACCACGGCCTCCGATCAGGGCTTTTACGTAACCGGTATGCTGGTCAATGACAGTCATGGAAGACTGTGGCTGTGGCGCAAAGTTTACACGCTCAGATACTACGGTGCTTCCGTCTGCCAGGATGTTAGCCTTGTATTGATCCACATACTGCTGACCTTCTTCAGGAGAATCAAAGAGAAGATCAAATTCCGGATCCTGATCACGGAAATACAGCTGCAGCATTTCTTTGCTGTAGTTTGTCTGTTTTCCATCCGGGCTTTGTACAGTCAGTGCATAATCCAGTTCATACTGAACATTGGCCGGATAGTTATCAGGGTTTGCATATTCCTCATCAAGGATCTGCTGCATGTTGGAATCCAGGGTTGTCATGATCTTCAGACCACCGCTGTAAAGAAGATTGGTAGCCTGTGTCTTGGTATATCCTTTAATGTTCATCAGGTCGCTGATGACCTGATTGGTAACCTCATCTTCGAAATACGTGTAAACAGTACTTTCTTCTTCGGTGTTCTCAAGCTGTGCGGCCTGGATACGGGAATAAACGTCATCATTCAGTGCTGCATTATATTCATCCTGTGAGATGTAATTCTGATCCAGCATGTGATCCAGGACTTCCTTACGTCTCTTGGAGTTTGCTTTTGGATTGGTGATCGGATTGAATTTGGTAGGGTTCTGTGTGATGCCGGCAAGGGTGGCACATTCAGAAAGATTCAGATCCCATACGTCTTTGTTAAAGTATTTTTTGGAAGCGGCCTGTACACCGTAGGAACCTGCACCCAGGTTAATGGTATTCAGGTAATTCTCAAGAATCACATTTTTGTCATATTTTTTTTCAATCTGTACAGCAAGGTACTGCTCCTGGAACTTACGTGTGAAACGTTCCAGCTGTGTGGATTCGTTGGTCCAGTCAGTGAAAACATTATTCTTCAGAAGCTGCTGTGTGATGGTACTGGCACCCTCGGAAAAGTTACCGGTGGTGATCGCCTTCATTCCGGCACGTGCGATACCGCGGACATCAATACCGTTATGTTCATAAAAACGCTCATCCTCAATGGCTACCACTGCATGCTGCAGACTGACCGGGATCTGGTCCAGGGAGACCGGGAGACGGTTGGATGTAGGGGCTGAAAGCTGTCGGATCTGTGTTCCCTGGTCATCATACAGGAAGGTTGCATATCCGAGAGGTGAAATATCCACATCGTTGACGTCAGGTGCTCCGGCGATCACGCCCCGGAAGGAGCCGATACCAAGGCAGACAACCATGACGCAGACTGCGATCAGAGCTGTAAATAAAACCCGGATAAACGAAACATGTGCTCTTTTTTCCAGCATGGAAGTACGGGAGATCAGAGCATTCCGCTTCTTGGAAGTGGATCTTTTTCCGTAGTTCATAATATTCCTCCTTTATAATCCGTTTCATTATAACAAATATGAGATGCCAAATAAAGCCTTAAAAAAAATTTCACAATTCATGATATCTTATACATTGTGCAATGAAGATAATTATTATACAATAAAGAAAACTCTGCCTGAAACAGAGGGTTGGATATAGATAACGGAGGCGTAAACCATGCTGGAACATTATAAAACCATATACGAAGGCGGCGAAGGCGAACTTGTGGAAAAAAAATCCCGTTTCATCGCAACCGTCCGTCCTGTGGAAACAGAAGAAGAGGCCCTTGCCTTTATCGAAGAAATGAAAAAAAAATACTGGGATGCACGTCATAACTGCTATGTATATTCCGTAGGGATGAACCGGGAAGCCACCCGCTGCAGTGATGACGGAGAACCATCCGGAACAGCCGGAAGGCCTATGCTGGATGTGCTTCTGGGAGCTGGGATCTATAATGCGGCCATTGTGGTGACCAGATATTTTGGAGGTGTCCTTCTTGGGACAGGAGGGCTTGTGCGGGCATATTCCGGTGCAGTCCAGGCAGGACTGGCGGCAAGTACTGTCATTGAGAAGCATCATGGGATCTCTCTTCAGGTGACGACGGATTATACAGGGATCGGAAAGATCCAGTATATCGCAGGAGAAAGAAGTTTGCCGATCTTGGATTCCGAATATACCGACAAGGTTGTCCTGAAGCTTCTTGTGCCGGATGATCAGGTCGAAGAGGTGAAGAAGGCGATCACAGAAGGAACAAACGGAAGAGCCGGACTTGAGAAGGATGCAGAACTGTATTTTGCGAAAGTAAACGGAGAAGTGAAGACCTTCGAAAAGTAAAAGAAAAGAGAATGTCAGTATAAAAATACCCCGGGAAGAGGGCAGATGATCTGCGTTACAGTCTGCTCTTCGCGGGGCTTTTTTATTTCAGAAAATTATGCTTGTCAGCATTTCTCCGGTTCCGGATAATCCACACCAAAGGTATCAACAGTCATGGAGCTGATCTTCTGCTCGTCAAGAGGACGGTCACTGTAGTCCGTGTCTGTCTCTGCGATAGCATTTACAACGTCCATGCCCTCAATGATCTGACCGAATGCAGCATAGCTTCCGTCAAGATGCGGAGCAGCCTTGTGCATGATAAAGAACTGGCTTCCGGCAGAGTTCGGATTCATGGCTCTTGCCATGGAGAGAACACCTGGTGTATGCTTCAGGTCGTTTTTGAAACGGTTCTGGGAGAACTCACCCTTGATGCTGTATCCCGGGCCACCCATACCGGTTCCGTCCGGGCATCCGCCCTGGATCATAAAGCCGTTGATGACACGGTGGAAGATCAGGCCGTCATAAAAGCCTTTTTTTACAAGGCTGATGAAGTTATTTACTGTGTTCGGGGCAACTTCCGGATATAATTCCGCTTTCATTACATCGCCATTATCCATTGTGATGGTAACGATAGGATTTGCCATAGTTTTCGCACTCCTTTTCAAAAAGTATTGTATTTCGCTGTTCGCTCTATTATAATATGCAAAGAATAATTGTGCAAGAAAAAGGTGGAAAATATGGTCATAGAAACGCATGATCCTGAGGAAACATTCGAGGTCGGAAGGACGATCGGAATGAATGCGAAGCCGGGACAGATTTACACACTGACAGGCGATCTGGGAGTTGGAAAAACCGTGTTCACACAGGGAGTGGCAGCAGGTCTTGGAATTACAGAACCTGTAAACAGCCCTACGTTTACCATTATCCAGGAATATGAAGACGGACGTCTGCCATTTTATCATTTTGATGTATATCGTATCGGGGATCTGGAAGAAATGGAAGAGATCGGATACGATGATTATTTTTTCGGGCAGGGAATCTGTCTGATCGAATGGGCGGAGCTCATTGAGGAGATCCTGCCGGAAAAAAGGATCGAAGTTACCATTGAAAAAGATCTTGAGAAGGGGTTTGAATACAGAAAGATCACCATTGAGGAGAGAGGAGAAAAGACAGAATGAGAGTTTTGGCACTGGACAGTTCCGGAATCGTGGCATCTGTAGCCGTTGTGGAGGACGATACACTGGTAGCGGAATATACAGTTAATTATAAGAAAACACATTCCCAGACTCTTCTTCCCATGCTGGATGAGATCGTGAAGATGACAGAGCTGGATCTGAAGACTATTGACGCTATTGCGGTAGCCAAGGGACCGGGCTCTTTCACCGGACTCCGTATTGGCTCTGCCACAGCCAAGGGACTTGGACTTGCCCTTGACAAACCACTGGTCGGGATTCCGACAGTGGAGGCACTGGCCTATAATCTCTATGATGTAAACGGGCTGATCTGTCCGATCATGGATGCCAGAAGAAAGCAGGTTTATACGGGAATCTACCGTTACGAGAATCACAGGCTCATGACGGTAAAGGATCAGATGGCAGTGGGAATCGAGGAGCTTCTTTCCATGCTGAATGATATGGGAGAAGCCGTAACATTCCTCGGAGATGGAGTCCCGGTATTTAAAAATACCATCGCAGATATGCTTACTGTACCGTTTTCTTTTGCACCGGCCCATCTTTCCAGACAGAGAGCAGGTGCTGTAGGTGCACTAGGTATCCTTTATTATAAAGAAGGCAGAACCGAGACAGCGGCTGAGCACAAACCGGATTATCTCCGCGTCTCACAGGCTGAGCGGGAGCGTGCCCAGAAATTGAAAAAAGGATCAGAAGGGGAAAACGCATGATCTTAAGAGAAATGCTTGTGGATGACCTGGATCAGGTTATGGAGATCGAAGAGGAGCTTTTTTCAGTCCCCTGGACAAAAGAGGGATTTCTGACATTTCTTATGAAAGAGAATGGGATGTTTCTTGTTGTGGAAGAAAAGGGCCGGATCCTGGGATATTGCGGTCTTCTTACGGTGCTGGATGAGGGGGATGTGACCAATGTGGCTGTCCGCAGAGACCGTCAGAGAGAGGGAATCGGAAATTTCCTTATGGAAAGCATGATCCGTCTGGCAGAAGAGCGTGGGATCACCATGATCCATCTGGAGGTCCGGGCAGGAAATGAGACTGCGATCCGGCTTTATGAACGTCAGGGATTTGTGCGGGATGGCCTGCGAAAGGGATACTATACAGATCCCACAGAGGATGCTGTTCTTATGACACGCACTGCAGTTTCTGAATAGGCTTACCCGGGAGAGGTACTTGTCTGTACGGGATAAGTATGCTAAACTTTGCCACAGAACAGGAAAAGAGGAAAAATATGTTAGATGTTTGTTTACTTGGCTGCGGAGGAATGATGCCGCTGCCACGCAGATGGCTTACTGCACTGATGACCCGTTATAACGGCAGCAGTCTGATGATCGATTGCGGGGAAGGCACCCAGGTGGCCATTAAAGAAAAGGGCTGGAGCTTCAAGCCTATTGATGTGATCTGTTTTACCCATTATCATGGGGATCATATCAGCGGACTTCCGGGACTTCTTCTGACTATGGGAAATGCAGACCGCACAGAACCGCTGACTCTGGTAGGCCCAAGAGGACTGGAACGTGTGGTAAGCGCACTTCGTGTGATCGCACCGGAGCTGCCCTTTGAAATTAAATTTATCGAGATCACGAAACCGGAGGAAGTTCTGGAACTGAATGGTTACCGGATCACTGCATTTCGGGTGAATCATAATGTTACATGCTATGGATATACCCTTGAGATCCTGCGCCAGGGAAAATTTTCTCCTGACAGTGCCAGAGAGCATGAAATCCCGTTGAAATTCTGGAATCCGCTGCAGAAGGGACAGACCGTTGAGGATGAAGGAAGGATCTACACACCGGATATGGTGCTTGGTCCGCCGAGAAAAGGGATCAAGCTTACCTATACCACAGATACCAGACCGACAGAGTCTATTTTACGTAATGCAAAAGACTCCGATCTTTTTATCTGTGAGGGAATGTACGGTGAAGATGACAAGATCGAAAAGGCAAAAGGCTACAAACACATGACGTTTCGTGAAGCGGCTACTCTTGCCCGTGATGCGGAAGTAGGGGAAATGTGGCTGACCCATTACAGCCCTTCTCTGGTGCGTCCGGATGATTACATGGATACAGTACGTGAGATCTTTCCGAAGGCATGGCCGGGAAAAGACGGGAAGAGTGTGGAACTGAATTTTGAAGAGGACTGAAAAAAATGAAAGATACATTAATTCTTGGTATTGAGAGCTCCTGTGATGAAACAGCAGCCTCCGTTGTAAAAAACGGAAGGACTGTCTTATCAAATGTGATTTCTTCACAGATCGAGATCCATAAACTGTATGGAGGTGTTGTACCGGAGATCGCCTCCAGAAATCATATAGAAAGGATCAATCATGTCATCCAGGAAGCACTGGACGAGGCAAACGTCACTCTGGATGATATTGATGCTATCGGTGTAACCTATGGACCGGGGCTTGTCGGTGCACTTCTTGTAGGTGTGGCAGAAGCCAAGGCTATTGCCTATGCAAGAAACTTGCCGCTGGTAGGCGTGCATCATATAGAAGGACATGTTTCTGCCAACTATATTGAGCATCCGGATCTGGAACCGCCGTTTCTCTGTGCCATTGTATCCGGTGGACACACCCATCTTGTTATTGTGAAGGATTACGGTCAGTTTGAGATCCTGGGCCGAACCAGAGACGATGCGGCAGGAGAGGCATTTGATAAGGTTGCACGTGCCATTGGGCTCGGATATCCAGGAGGTCCGAAGATCGACAGGCTGGCAAAGGAAGGAAATCCAGATGCCATTGAGTTTCCACGTGCAAAAATCGGTGAAAATCCATATGATTTCAGCTTCAGCGGCGTGAAGTCTGCAGTTCTTAATTATTTAAACGGGGCAAAAATGAAAGGTGAGGAAGTAAACCGTGCAGATATCGCGGCATCCTTCCAGAAGGCGGTTGTTGATGTACTGGTAGAGCATACCATGCAGGCAGCAGCTGATTTTGGCATGAAAAAGGTTGCTATTGCAGGAGGTGTTGCTTCCAACGGGGCACTTCGCACTGCTATGGAAAAAGCATGTACAGAACGTGGATACAAATTTTACCGTCCGTCACCGATCTTCTGTACGGATAACGCAGCGATGATCGGAGTGGCAGCTTACTATGAATATATCAGGGGAACACGCCACAGCTGGGATCTGAATGCGGTTCCGAACCTGAAGCTTGGCGAAAGATAAAAGAATCCGGGGTAATTGATCATGGGAGAGTGCAGAAATACAGCTATTGTTCTGGCAGCAGGTCAGGGAAAGAGAATGCACAGTAAAATACAGAAGCAGTTTATGGAGCTTGACGGGATGCCGGTGCTCTGTTATTCTCTGCGCTGTTTCCAGGAAAGTCCGTTGATCAGGGATGTGATCCTGGTAACAGGGGAAGAGTATGTTTCCTGGTGCAGAGAAGAAATCGTGAAAAAATATGGTTTTACAAAGGTTTCTGCTGTAGTATCCGGCGGAAAAGAACGGTACGATTCCGTTTATGAAGGACTTTGTGCGTGTAAAGACACAGAGTATGTACTGATCCATGACGGTGCCAGACCGTTTATTGATCATGGGATCATTGAAAGAGGACTTATGGCAGCGGCACAGACAGGTGCCAGTGTTACAGGCATGCCTTCCAAGGATACAGTTAAGATCGCAGATGAGGATGGGAATGTCAGTGAAACTCCGGATCGCAGCAGTGTATGGATCGTCCAGACTCCGCAGATCTTTCAGTACTCGCTGATTTATGACGCATATACCAGTATTCGGCAGAAGGAAATGACCGGAATCACAGATGATGCTATGGTAGCAGAACATGAGACCGGGGTGAAGATCCGCTTTTCAGAAGGTTCTTATCGCAATATCAAGATCACAACACCGGAAGATCTGGTGGTTGCGGAGGCATTTTTGAAGGAAAACAGAGAGTAGAACCGGGTGAAAATCCCAGTAAATATGGACATATAGCAGAAATTGAAGCTATATGTCCAATTTTTTGAAAAAAATATCAAATTTGTTATTGACAGGGGGGAGATTTGGTGATAGAATACAACATGCGCTGACAAAACAGCACAAAAAATGTTGAAAAACATTATATGGAGAGATATCGAAGTGGTCATAACGAGGCGGTCTTGAAAACCGTTTGTCCGCAAGGGCGCGTGGGTTCAAATCCCACTCTCTCCGCTTGTCAAATACAAAATAAAAACTTTTTAAAAAAAGTTAAAAAAGTACTTGACAATACAAAACGTACGAGATATAATATCACCTGTCGCTGAGAACGACAGAGATAAATATCAGAACTACTTAGTGAGTAGGGCAATTTGGAGAAGTACCCAAGCTGGCCGAAGGGGCTCCCCTGGAAAGGGAGTAGGTCGTTAACGCGGCGCGAGGGTTCAAATCCCTCCTTCTCCGTTTTAATTTTTCTGGAGACTGAATGCTTCAAAAAAATTAAAAAAGTTCTTGACAAACAGTTGAGAATGAGATAAAATAAGCGAGCTGTCTGAGAGACAGACACAACAAACCTTGATAACTAAACAGTGAAACACA
>ERZ894191.609-NODE-609-length-27670-cov-12.554771_pt1 | contig 27670 bp, 24 predicted proteins | sample MGYA00380282_ERZ894191 | MGnify/ENA primary metagenome ERZ894191 (study PRJEB32331, sample SAMN06328485) | human gut metagenome | biome: human gut microbiome; feature: stool | host: Homo sapiens | collected 2013-02-21 ...
TTTTTGTTTATTTTTGACAAGCTTGTTGTTTGTATAATATATAACAAGCTTGTCATTTTTTAAATTTTTCTTGATAATTTTTAGATTTATTTGTAGAATATTACTAAATGGAACTCTACTGGTTTGAAGATAGGTTTTTTCAAATACATTTCCTATTTTAAAATCAGTCAGTAATGAACGTTATGGTAAAAGGAGAGGTTTAAAATGAGTAGACTTGAAATCCCAGGTCCAGACAAAGGCCAGCTCGTCGTTGAAGAGCTGTACAAAGATCTGGAACGCAGAATTGAATCCAGCCCTCCGGGATTATGTCCGGTTGACATGACTCGTGCATTTATCGAGATGTGTCAGACACAATCCTGTGGAAAATGTACCCCGTGCCGCGTTGGGCTGTGGCAGTTGAAGAACCTTCTGACAGATGTTATGAACGGTACTGCTACAATGGAGACACTTGATCTGATTGACACATTGTCTGAATCCATCCGCGAAGGATCTGACTGTCCGATCGGATATGAAGCCGGTGCCATGGTACATAAGAGCTTAAGAGACTGTCGCGAAGATTATGAAGAACATGTCCGTCAGGGACGCTGTACCTGCCACTATACACAGCCTGTACCTTGCGTTTCTCTCTGTCCTGCACATGTTGATATCCCTGGATATATCGCACTGACCGGAGAGGGCCGTTACGCTGACGCAATCCGTCTGATCCGTAAGGATAATCCGTTCCCGACAACCTGCGGTTTTATTTGTGAGCATCCTTGTGAGGCCCGCTGCCGTAGAAATATCGTAGATGATGCCATCAATATCCGTGGACTGAAACGTATGGCCGCTGATTATGCAGGCAAGGTTCCGCCACCGGAATGCGCACCTTCCACCGGAAAGCGTATCGCTGTCGTAGGCGGTGGACCTGGTGGACTCAGCGCTGCTTACTACCTGCAGTTGATGGGACATCAGACAACCGTATTCGAGATGCTTCCAAAACTCGGCGGAATGCTCCGCTATGGAATCCCGAACTACAGACTTCCGAAAGATCGTCTTGACGAAGACATTCAGGCAATCCTTGAGACAGGAGTTCAGGTAGAATTTGGAAAACGTATTGGTAAAGATATCACAATTCAGAGTCTCCGCCAGGAATATGATGCTGTTCTTATTTCCATCGGTGCAAGCACTGATAAGAAGCTTGGTATCGAAGGCGAACATGCAGAAGGCGTGATTTCTGCTGTGTCCTTCCTTCGTGATGTTGGAGAAAACAAGAGCCCTGATCTTACCGGACAGGAAGTTGCTGTCATCGGTGGCGGTAACGTTTCCATGGACGCCGTCCGCACAGCAAAACGTCTCGGTGCTAAAAAAGTAAGTATCGTTTACAGACGCCGTACTGCAGATATGACTGCTCTTCCGGCTGAGATCGAAGGTGCAGTTGCAGAGGGAATTGAAGTACTCACACTGAAAGCACCATCCAGAATCGAGACTGATGAGAACGGACACGTTTCAGGTATATACGTCACACCACAGATGATCAGCAAGATCAAGGACGGTCGTGCAAGTGTCTGTCCGACAGGTGAAGAAGATTTCCTTATCCCTTGCCAGACACTCATCGTTGCAATCGGTCAGGATATCGAATCCGAACATTTCGCAGAAGCCGGTGTTCCGGTTTCCCGCGGTAAGATCATGACAGAGCGTTATGGCGGTTTCGACAATATCCCTGGCGTATTCGCCGGTGGAGACTGTGCATCCGGTCCTGCTTCCGTAATCAAGGCAATTGCCGCTGCAAAGGTTGTTGCTGCCAATATCGATGAATATCTTGGTTTCCACCATATCATCAGCTGTGATGTTGAGATTCCGGAACCTCGCTTAAGCGACCGCGAACCTTGCGGAAGAGTTGAACTGACAGAACGCGAAGCATGTAGCCGTGTCTGTGACTTTGAAGGCGTTGAAAACTGTATGACAGAAGCCGAAGCAAAACAGGAATCCCACAGATGCCTGCGCTGCGATCATTTCGGTTATGGTATTTTCAAAGGAGGGCGGAAAGAAAAATGGTAAATATTACAATTGATAATCAGAAAATATCCGTACCTTCCGGAACTACTATCATGGAAGCTGCGGCAAAACTTGGAACTCCGATTCCGAAATTATGTTATTTAAAAGATATCAACGAGATTGCGGCATGCCGTGTCTGTGTTGTTGAAATTGAAGGGAAAGATCGTCTGGTCACATCCTGTAATAACGTTGTAACCGAAGGCATGGTGATTTACACGAACAGCCCGAAGGTACGCATTGCAAGAAGACAGACTGTACAGCTTATCCTTTCCCAGCATGACTGCAAATGTGCAACCTGTGTCAGAAGCGGGAACTGTACACTTCAGCAGGTTGCAAATGATCTGAACCTGATCGATCTTCCGTTCAAAGAACGCTTTGAAGATACACCTTGGGACAAGACATTCCCACTCATCCGTGATTCACGCAAATGTATCAAATGTATGCGCTGTATCCAGATTTGTGACAAGATCCAGGGGCTGAACATCTGGGATGTTACAAGTACAGGTTCAAGAACAACGATCAATGTAAACGGAAATAAAAAGATCAATGAAGTCTCCTGTTCTCTCTGCGGACAGTGTATCACTCATTGTCCTGTCGGCGCACTTCGTGAACGTGATGATACAGAGGATGTATGGAGTGCGATTGCTGACAAGAAGAAAGTGGTGGTTGCACAGGTTGCTCCGGCAGTCCGTGCCGCATGGGGAGAAGCTCTCGGCCTGTCCAGAGAAGAAGCAACAATCGGAAAGATCATGGACGCCTTGAAAAAGATCGGCGTAGACTACGTCTTCGATACTTCTTTCTCTGCTGACCTTACGATCATGGAAGAAGGAAATGAATTCCTGCAGCGCTTCACCAAAGGAGAATTAAAGCTGCGTCCGATGTTCACTTCCTGCTGCCCTGGCTGGATCCGTTTCATCAAATCACAGTACCCACATCTGGTGCCACAGCTGTCCACAGCCAAGTCACCACAGCAGATGTTCGGTGCTGTTATGAAGACTTATTTTGCACAGTCCATCGGTGTCGCTCCGGAAGACATTTACACCGTATCTGTCATGCCTTGCGTAGCGAAAAAAGGTGAACGCAACATGGAACTTTTCTACGGCGAGTATGCCGGACATGACATTGACACAGTTCTCACTACAAGAGAACTGACAAGAATGATCCGTGCTGCGCATATTGATCCAAAAATCCTGAAAGACCGCGAATGTGATCCGCTTATGAAAAAGTGGTCCGGTGCCGGTGTTATCTTCGGTGCTACCGGCGGTGTTATGGAAGCTGCACTTCGTTCCGCACACTATCTTGTAACAGGACGTAACCCGGATCCGGATGCATTTAAGATCGTCCGCAGTCCATCCTTTGAGACGGGTGTTGTAGAAGCTGAAGTCCAGATCGGTGATGCTACGATCCGCGCTGCTGTTGTCAGTGGTCTTGGAAATGTACGCAAACTGCTTGAAGCAATTGAACACGGTGAAGTACACTACGACTTTGTGGAAGTTATGGCCTGTCCGGGCGGATGCGTCGGTGGAGGCGGCCAGCCGATCCACGACGGCGAAGAACTTGCACACACACGCGGTGCAAACCTCTACTTCCTTGACAAGAACGCAAAGATCCGTTTCTCCCATGAGAACCAGGATGTTATGAAATTGTACAACGATTTCCTTGAGAAACCATTGTCACACAAATCACATATGCTGCTTCATACAGATCATACAAAGTGGGATATGCCTAGATAATAATTCCTATATAAAACAAGAGCCAGAACAGTGAGAAGATGCGGTGCTGTTTCTGGCTCTTGCCAAAATCAGGCAGGACGGATTCATTTTCCCGACCTGCCTGATTCATCATATTCTTATTCTACTGTTACACTCTTTGCAAGGTTTCTCGGCTTATCTACATCAAGTCCCTTTGCAACACTTACATAATATCCGAGCAGCTGCAGCGGAATCACTGCGAGGCTTCCCATAAAGTGCTCATCCACTTTCGGAACATAGACTGTAAAGTCTACCTTGTCTTCCATCTCATAATTGCCATAGTTTGTCACACCCATCAGATATGCGCCACGACTCTTACATTCCATCATATTGCTGACTGTCTTCTCATACAGCTTGCTCTGTGTCAGAACTCCGATTACGAGAATATTGTCCTCGATCAGACTGATTGTTCCATGCTTTAACTCACCTGCCGCATAAGCCTCAGAATGAATATAAGAAATCTCTTTCAATTTCAGACTTCCTTCCAGACACACTGCATAGTCCACTCCACGGCCTACAAAGAAGACATCATGTGCATTCGCATATTTGGCTGCGAACCACTGGATTCTCTCCTTATCCTGAAGAACCTTTTCTATCTTCTCCGGAATTGTCTGAAGCTCGGAAATGTAGTAGCTGTACTGCTCATCTGTGATCAGCCCTTTCACCTTCGCGAACTGAACTGCAATACAATCAAGAGCTACAAGCTGTGCGCTATACCCCTTTGTTGTAGCAACCGAAATCTCTGGTCCTGCCAGTGTATAGAACACCTTATCTGCCTCACGGGCAATACTGCTTCCGATTACATTTACAACTGCAAGTGTAGCAAGTCCTTTATCTTTCGCCATACGCATAGCTGCCAATGTATCTGCGGTCTCTCCGGACTGGCTGATCACGATAACCAGACCATCCTTCACAAGCGGCATCTCACGGTAACGGAACTCAGATGCAAGCTCTACTCGAACCGGAATCTGAGCCAGCTCCTCGATCACATACTGAGCCTCAACTCCTACATGCCATGCAGAACCGCACGCAACAATGTAAATCTGGCTGTATTTCTTAATCTCTTCCTCCGTAATATCAATATCCGTAAAGTCGATCACTCCGTCTTTCACAACAGAATTCAGAGTATCACGGATTGCTTTCGGCTGCTCATAGATCTCTTTCATCATGAAATGCTCGAAACCGGCCTTCTCTGCTGCCTCTGCATCCCATTTGATCTCTGTTGTCTCTTTCTCGATCTCATCACCATTGAGATCATAGAAATGAGCCTCTCCCGGAACAAGCTTTGCAAACTCAAGGTTTCCGATATAGTATACATTTCTTGTGTATTTCAGGATTGCCGGTACATCAGATGCAACATAAGTCTCGCCATCTGCAATACCGATGATCATCGGGCTGTCTTTTCTGGCAACCCAGATCTCTCCCGGATAATCCTTGAACATCAGCTCAAGTGCATAAGAACCACGTACACGAACCATAGTCTTGGCAATCGCATCGATCGGTCCTAAGTTATATTTCTTATAATAGTAGTCAACCAGTTTGATCACTACTTCTGTATCTGTATCACTGTAGAATGTATAACCATGCTTTAACAGCTTCTCTTTCAACTCTGTATAGTTCTCGATAATACCGTTATGTACTCCGACAACCTCAGACTCAACTGTACCGGATCCACTTCTCTCACAGTTTCCGGATACATGCGGATGTGCATTGATCTGACTTGGCTCACCATGAGTCGCCCAGCGTGTATGACCGATACCGCAAGTTCCCTTGAGTGCCTTACCACTGTCTGTCTTCTCTGAAAGATTACTCAGACGACCCTTCGCCTTAACAACCTGTGCAAGATGCTCTCCGTCACGCACTGCAAGACCTGCTGAATCATATCCTCTGTATTCCAGCTTGGACAATCCGTCCAACAGAATCGGAGCTGCCTGATGATTTCCTGTAAATCCTACGATTCCACACATAAATAATTCCTCCTATTAACTATCTGCATCCCTCTCTACAAATAGTTATATGCATTTCCATGTTGTTTTCCCTTTTCAATGAGCCTATCACTTTCGTAATTGTTACAAAAAAGTTAAATAACTCATTCGTTAGTGTAACACAGATAGGCGAAATAGGGAAGTAAAAAATGCATTTTCTTAATCACTTTCCCATCACTACAGTGGCCAGTCCGGGAACCTTCCGTTCACGATCGCATGCATGATTCTGTCCTTCGCCCCTGGCGTCTCCCTGTTGATCTGCTCCATCAACTGTTTTGCATACGCTCTTTTTGTTGAACCGTCTACCGGACAGGTATTCTTAACCACACGGATTCCCTGGTCTGCAACAAAGTGCGCTACACCTCGCTCCGGAACATACATCATCGGACGGATCACCGTCACTCCCGCTTCCGGCAATTCTGTCACTGGTGGGAATGCATAGAACCGGCCTTCATAGATCAATGACATCAATGCTGTCTCTATAAAATCATCCTTATTATGTGCATATGCCATCTTATTGATTCCAAGCTCTCCCAGCCGTTGATACATCGCACCCTTCCGAAGCTTTGCACACAAAGAACACGGTCTTGTATCCTTATTCTCCTGAAATACAATCTGGGCAATCTCTGTATCGACCTGCTCATAAGGAATCTCCAGGTGCTTACAAAACTCTGCTACGCCCGTAAAATCCATCCCTTCAAATCCTACGTTGCAGGTAATCGCAGATAATTCGAACCTCTTCGGGTAAAATTCCTGCAGCAGCTTCATCGCATAAAGCAGCGTCAGGGAATCCTTGCCGCCGGAAACACCTACTGCAATCCTGTCACCGTCTTCTATCATGTTGTAATCTTGTATCGCCTGACGGATCAGACTTAATAATTTCTGTTGTTTCATCTTTCCTCAACTACTACTTTGCATCTTTCTATGTTCATCACATAACCTTCCAAATATTAGTTTCATAATATCACTTTTCCATAATACTTTACAACAATTTTGCGAAATTCAGGTTGCGGATTTTGTAAGCACCTCTTATACTTTATTATTATGTATGATACAAGGGTCAAAAGGTCATGCGTTTCTTGCTTGCATGAAAAAGCATGACTTATTGACCCGCAAAACACCGAAAAGTAGCCATTTTTCGTAGAAAAATGAGCGGATTTGAGGTGTTTTAGGATTGCGAGAGCATGAAATGCGAAGCAATCCGTGTATCATAGGGGTCAAAATACCTTTTGACCCCAACATCTTATGTATGAATGCGGAGGGATGAAAGCATGAAGATACTTCTGATCAATGGGAGTCCTAAAGGTAAAAGAAGTAATTCGTTAAAGCTTGCATACAGTTTCATTGAAGGATTTAAAAATGGATGTACGGATGATGAAGGAAGCATCTCCATCGATGAACTCCATGTAGCTTCAATGAATATAGCTGCGTGTAAAGGATGCTTTGCGTGCTGGCAGAAAACGCCTGGCATATGCTGTATCAAGGATGATATGCAAAAGGTTATTGGAAAATTGATTGATGCTGATCTTATTCTGTGGTCTTTTCCACTGTACTATTTTAATGTCCCAGGTATCTTAAAGAATTTGATCGACCGTCAGCTTCCTATGAGCCTTCCTTTTATGAGTTCAAAACAGAACGGCTACGGAAGCGGAAGTCATGACTCCAGATATGATATGGAAGGTAAAAGGCATGTTCTGATTTCCACCTGTGGCTTTTATTCTGCTGCTGGAAACTATGACAGTGTATTGCGGATGTTTGATCATTTTCTCGGCAAAGGAAATTATACGACCATCTTTTGTGGTCAGGGAGAATTATTCCGTGTAAAAGAATTGTCTGCAAGAACAGATGAATATCTTTCCACTGTAAAATGTGCCGGCTCAGAATATGCAATAACCGGAACAATCTCTGAAGAAACAAATGCAATACTCCACACGCTTTTATATTCCAGAGATGTGTTTGAAAAAATGGCAGATGCCAGCTGGGGCATCAGTAAAACAACCGGAGAAAAAGAACCGGATGATCTTGTATTTACCCGGCAAATGGCCGCTCTTTATAATAAAGATGCCTACGATGGAAAAGACCGCGTACTTGAGATTCACTTTACCGATTTGGATCACACCTACCAGATTCAGCTTAGCAAGACAGGAAGCGAAGTATTTACTGATGGACGTCTTTCTCCAACTACTCGCATAGATACGCCTTTTACTGTATGGTCAGCTATTTCCCGTGGAGAAATCGGTGGCGCAGAAGCATTGGGGAAACAGATGTATACGGTATCCGGCGACTTTTCCTTGATGATTGATTGGGATAAAATCTTCGGAAGCGCATCTGTGGTCAAAAAAACAGAGAAAACATCTCAAAATACAATTAAACAGAAAAATCCTTCTATGACGACAATGCTGATACCATGGATTACGTTCTGGATCGCTGTTTCTATTCATCCGGAAGTCGGAGCTGTGATAACACTACTTGTGGTCGCAACAGTACCGTTTATTATGAGAAAACATAAATTTGTCATCTGGGATCAGCTCTCTATGGCAGCTGTTGCTATACTTTCTGCAGCGGCAAATATAACCGGAAACGGAGTTCTTCCAACAAACATCGGATATCTTGTATTTGGACTCTTCTGGCTGCTTTCATGCCTGACAAAAGAACCTTTATGTGCTGCATATGTAAAATATAATTATGGGGGTGAAAATGCGCATCAGAACCCTCTCTTTATGAAGACAAATTATATTCTTGCCGCGGCATGGGGCACGCTATATGTACTGACAGCAATCTGGACCTTTCTGTTTAAGAAAGCCGGGTTTGGAAATGTACTTATCCTTGTGAATAATCTGATTCCTATATTGATGGGGATTTTCACAGCATGGTTTGAAAAATGGTATCCTGCACGGATGGCAAGAGGCAAGAGAAAATAGTATTTTCTCTTGCCTCTTATGATTCTTAACTACCGCTTTCAATATATCTTCTGTACGCCCAAGCTTTGACAATTCAATATTTAACTGGTTAATTCTGTTTACTCCTTCTGTTCGTCCCTTTTCTCTTCCTTCCTCCATTCCAATCTTACTGCCAGCTTCGATTCCTCGTCTTTCTGCGGTTAACATTCCTATATTATAATCTCTGATTGCTCGTTGTCTTGTCTCGTATTCTAACCTCTTCTTTTCATCTGCGCTTAATTTATCCAACACATCATATGCTTCTTCCAATTCAGAATTTTTCTTTGCCATCTCTTCAAAATCCTTTCTGGTTTTTCCTCCAAGAAAGCGCATCCACTGCAACAGGCTTGTCTCATTTTTCTCTTCCGGCGGAAGTTTTGACAATTCTAAGATATGCATCTCCATAAGATCTGTATACTCTTTTCCTATCTTCGTGTTACAGAACATATCTTTGCTTTATGGGGGCAGACCACCGGTAACCTACTGTAAACCAAACTCTTCCAATAATTTTCTCTGATATTTCTTATCCGCTGCTGCTTTTACGATATCTTCTGTACGTCCAAGCTTTGATAATTCGAGAATTAATTGGTTGATTCTGTTTTCTCCTTCTTCCATTCCAATCTTACGACCAGCTTCAATTCCTCGTCTTTCTGCGGTTAACATTCCTATATTGTAATCCCTGATTGCTCGTTGTCTTGTCTCGTATTCTAATCTCTTCTTTTCATCTGCACTTAATTTATCCAATACATCATATGCTTCTTCCAATTCAGAATTTTTCTTTGCCATCTCTTCAAAATCCTTTCTGGTTTTTCCTCCAAGAAAGCGCATCCACTGCAACAGGCTTGTCTCATTCTTCTCTTCTGGTGGAAGTTTTGACAATTCTAAAATATGCATCTCCATAAGATCTGTATACAATTTTCCTGTCTTCGTATCACAAAATGCAATTCTCCGATAGCATTCTTTATCATCCGGGAAATGATCATATGCAAGAATACTCACATGGATACACTTCTTCAAGCAATCGTATCCCTCACCTTCTTTAATTTCACCTGCATACATCTTGCTCAGATAATACACAGAACGGTTTGCCCAACAATCAAAGGCTTCTACCTGCATCTCAAAATCGATTTGTTCTCCGTCCTTCAGTTTCACCCGGACATCTAAGATTCCATACTTATCATCTTTCGATTCTTTTCTAAGAATCGTAGGCATGAGTTCTGTATTCTCTATCTCACTGGACGGAACATTTAATAATGCTGCAATGATGTTCTTGCGGATATTATCATTCTGCATCAGTTCCTTAAAACAGAAATCTACCGTTGGAAGCATGATAAAATCTTCCTGCTTCTCTTTCGCTGTTTGGCACTGTGATGTTGCTTTCCTGGTTGATACACTTTTCCTGGTTTTTCTCATAGAATTCTCCTCTCTTCTGTGCAATGAATGATTGCCTAAAGAAGAGGATTCTAAAGTTATATTTATCTTAACACAAGATAGTTTTCTATGGAAGTAACTATCTCTTAAAATCAGATATTTGAGAAATTTACTACATCACATAATCTTCAAACAATATTCATCTTTTTGGTTTTGTCATCGGATTATCTGCTCGGAAATCTGAGCTTATTGAATAATTACCGATTTGGTTCATAGATCTTTTTGCAGTTCATCAGAATAATGACTGCGTGGTATTAGATTAACATGAGAATTCTATTATTGCAAGCTGATTTTTTAATGCTCTGGTATTCGCAGATTTGTGTTACTATTCTCACTACGTGCTACCGGTAGCATACCTTTCAATCCGCAAGTAGAAGAAGTGCTGGAATAGTCCTTAGATATTCCAGCACTTTTTCTACTTCCTTACTGTACTTACAATGCTTTGTCTGAAATTTAATAGTGCCTGACACCACTGTCCAATGTGGTTCCTCTTCTTCATTTTTCTATGATTCCTTCCATTTAATTTTATTCAATACAGTAATAACTATCGGATAAAAGGTATCGTCTCTTTTTACAGTCCAATAAACCAAACATGCTCCGCTGAAAAAAGCTCCACCTACTAATATCTCAATAACATTTCTTTTAAATAATGAAATGTTTGTAATATGCTCAGCTACTCCTCGCACCGACGCATACATTAGCACGCCTAAAATAATATATTGAAAATTTTTTCCTAGCATTTTTAATACATTTAAATACTTAAAACACACAAAAATCTGAACAAAACATACAATTAATTCTGAAATAAGAGTTGCATATACAGCTCCTACCGCATCAAATTTTCTTATCAGTGAATAGTTCAAAATCAAATTAATAAATGCCCCAACAAAAACTGATATAATATAATATCTTTCATTATCATTTGGAATTAAAATTTGGTTTACAATAACTGTCGAAATAGCTTTGAAAAAAATTACAAATGCCAAAAAAGAAATAAGCGATACACATGGTAAAAACTCACTTCCAAAGAAAAGTGGAACAAATTCCTGTGACACAGCAAGAATTCCAAAAGCAATTGCTGAACACATAAACATCACCAACGAAATTGATTTTTCCACCACTTTTTTATATTCCATTATTTTTTTTCAGAAATCAATGATACAATACGTGGCAATGATACTGTTCCCAATCCAGTAATAATTCCTAACGGTATATTAACTATTTTATCTGCGCTGGAATAATATCCCACCTGTTCATATGTACTCAATAAACCTAGCATTGTTTTGTCCATTTGCTGATAAATACTCATAGCAACAACCGGAATAAATAATGTAATACATGGTTTTATATGAATAATCATTTCATAAAAAGTTGTTCTTGTTCCTTTAATATATTTTTTCACTTGTGAAACAAGGTACAGATCACTCAAAATTGTTCCTATTACTAAAATAAACGCATATATCAATATATCTTTTCGAGTTTTCACAAATATAAATATACCCGACAATGTAATTAATTTTATAATCAGATTTCTGGTAACAGTCAATTTAACTTTTTCCAATCCCCAGAAAAACCAGTTTATATCTATGAAACAATTTATAATCCATAAAGATTCTATAAAATATAATGGTTTATTTTCTGGAATACACAAACTTACAAATAATAAATAGATGGCAACCACTACCGTTGCCATCAAACACTGTAATTTTCTAATACTAGAGAACGTATGAGCTAACTCATTTTCATTATGTTTTGTGGACGCAATCATTTTACTGCCATAATTATTGAAGCCAAGCATCGCAAAAATTGTAAAATAATTTGCAATGTTAGCAGCATATGTATACGTTCCTAATTGCTCTGCCCCAAGAACACGATTAATATATGGTGTTGTAATTAAAGGTAATGCTGTTGCCAACATCTGATATCCCGTCTGGTAGATAAAATTCTTCTTCAGACTAGCCACAATCTGTCCCTCACTTTATGCTTACTTTCCTATTATTTGAATTCTTTTTTTCTTATTTTTATAGCGTTTCACTATGTCTAAAAAATATTTTGCATTAGAATATTTATATACTTTATTTACACCTATTTTCTTTTTTAATTCTACTGCCTTTTCTAACCAAAATTTAGGATAATCAATTACAAATTGCTGAACCAATGCCCTTTCAAGTTCTAATAACTTCTCATATTCTTCTGGATGACTATTCAAATAATTAATTTTCTCTATTGCCTCTTCAGAATTAAATACCCAAGCTTCTTTCGGAAGTACCTGTCCACAAATAATATCACTCGGAGAAAGCAAAACAACCGTTCCTAATGAAATTGCTTCAATAGCTCCATTCCCTCTTGTCTGCCTTCCTCCAACTTTTAAGTAATATTTTGCTTTATACATTTCAATAAGATTATTCTTTATGTTTTGTTTATGAAGTAAAATAGGTTCTCCTGTAGCTTTACTTATTGGTTCAAATTGCGGAATGTTTTTTACTGGTCTTTCGGTAGTCGTGTTAATTTCTCCATAAATTCCAGATTTTTCTACTTCACCTAATTCATCATGTAAAATTCTCTCCAAATGATCTTTATTAACAAAAGTATATGGGAAATCAATTACTCCATGTGCCAGGTCATTTTCCCCTCGTATCAGCTGATTTAAACAGACATCATATCCAAAGTAGACTTTATCTAACATAAAATTAGCCTCTCCAATCATATATGCCCATAATACTTGTGGATACTTTTGAACAATTTTTGTCGGTACAGAAACATTTATCGAAATGACTGCATCATATTTGCTCCAATCAATACTACTACATTTAACAGCATAATATCCATTTGGTTTATCACTACCTGGCTCATGAAACTCCATTCCCTTAACAGCTTTAACTGTCTGTGTTTTTAATTTTCGAAATTCCTTAACCATTTTAGGCATAATTTTTTCCCAAACATGACACTCTGATGTATTCTCTTCTTCTACTATATAATAATCACAATCATATTCATCAAATAAACTAATCGGACCTACCCTTCCAGATGATGAATACAATAATTCTTCGGGATACATTTTTTTATTTCCAACATATAAATCTTGATATACATCTTGTTTTACTAATGCTATTTTCATTTATAAATTCTCCATTTCACTTTTCCTTAGCAGGAATTCCAACTGCTATTTTATTTGCACTAATATCACTAATAACAACTGCATTGGCTCCTATTGTTACATTTTCACCAATTGTACACTTCCCTAATATCTTTGCTCCAGTTCCTATGTAAACAGATTCTTTAATAATTGGATTCCCCTCGTTTTTCCCTTCTTTAGATCCAATTGTAACACCTGACATAATGGTACAATTCTGTCCTATGATAGCTTTTCCGGTTATAACAATTCCTACTGGATGTCCTATTGCAAACCCCTCTCCTATTACCGCTTCAAATCCAATATCGCAACCATGTTTTTTTATATTACGGTTCTGAACAATTTTTGCTAACAATAATAATTTCTTATTATAAAACCAATTCGATATCCTATAGTCCTTTACTGCTGCAACTCCCTTTGAACTCATACAAAGCAATATATAATTAAAAAAAGACCATTTTTTATTTGTACTCCGCACGAAATCAGTTTTTATTTTATCAAACATATTTTTTCTCCTTTTCTACAAAATATCGAACTACAATATTAGGCCACATCAAAAATAACAGATAATAAAAATTATTAGGGGTTGCTCCTCGCATTACCAACACAAACAGCACTCCATACGTCACACTATATCTAATCAAATCACAAATATTACGATTCTTTTTTCTAAAAAATCGTGTTTGATTTTTCAAGATAATTCCCATCAAGACACAAAATAATATTGTTCCCACAAATCCAAAATCCACATAATATTCCCCTAGACTTGGTACAGCCATTCCATATTTAGTAACAACAATATCTGCCGTTGATCTTCTCATTGCTGTATTAAGTGAATTATTCCAAGCCAACGGTTTATTAGGCCAAATCACACGTGGAATAATTGTAACTAATGTATCAAAAAAAATAGCTTTCCCTAATGAATACATATACTTTGATGGATATAATTTTGCTATTGCATAAAATGGTTGATAAAGGTTAAAATTAGTTTCTAATGAATACGTGACACTTTCTATTACACTGTTTAATTCAAATACGCTATTTTCAACTTTTACTCCTGTTCTTAAGTTTCCCCTTATAGCACCCATAATTCCCAAAAAAATTAATCCACCTAAAATTGCAACCATAATCTGTTTACCTGAAGGTCTTTTTCCATTTTTCATAAAATACATACATACTGCAGATAAAACCATAATTATAACAACATTTCTCCATCCGCATACAAGAAATAATGCAATCATTAAAAATGTTGACACTACTTTCAGCACTTTATTTTTAAAACAAAATTTGTTTATTTTTTCATTTTGGGTTCAAAAATCAGTGAAGCCAAATATCCAAAGATAAGTGCTGCGCTGATTCCGGCAGCACTTGCCTTGAACCCTCCCAGGAAGATTCCGAGGAATCCATTTTTATCAACAGCTTCCTTCACACCTTTCCACAGGACATTTCCGAATCCCAGAAGTGGAACGCTTGCGCCTGCTCCTGCAAATTTTACAAATGGTTCGTATGCTCCAATAAATCCAAGCACTGCGCCTGTGCAGACGAGTAATACCATAACACGTCCCGGCATCAGCTTTGTTCTGTCCAGAAGAATCTGCACTGCAGCGCAGATGAGACCTCCGATTAAAAATGCTTTTATATAATCCATTTTTCTATTCCTTTTCTTTTTTTTAACACACACTTAGCACATTTTTTACTTCTTCCTATTATAATAGGGCTTTTCAACAGTGTTCGATCATAATCGCATGCGCAATTCCAGGCACACTTGCTCCTTCATTGAAGCTGACTGTTGACATCAATGCACCGGTCGGCACGAAGAGTATCTTTCTCCATTCTCCATTCTCAAGCTTTGGCAGAATATATGAAGCCAGTGTTGATGCCGCGCATCCACAGCCGCTTCCTCCGGCATGTGTATCCTGTGTCTCCTGGTCAAAGATTGTCATTCCACAATCCATATGCTTTTTTCTGATATCATATCCTCTGCTTTTCATTAGGTCAAAAAGTATGGACTGACCAATATATCCAAGATCACCTGTTATGATCTGATCGTAATCCTCCTGGGTTCGTCCAAGATCCTGAAAATTGCGGTAAATGGTATCGGTTGCAGCCGGAGCCATACATGCCCCCATGTTCTGCGAATCCTTCAAGCCAAAGTCCACGATCTTCCCTATCGTAACGCCGGTGATCCGAATATGCCGGAACTGGGATTTTCTTTGACGTTGCTTATCGGAATGTATTTTATTCAGACGGCTTCCTACAAGGAAAGCCCCGCTGGCTGTCACGGTCCAGTGTGCGGAAAGTGGTCTCTGGTTCGCATATCCTAACGGAAATCGAAATTCTTTTTCTGCACTTCCGAAATGGCTGGATGTTACTGCCAGCATGTAATCTCCGTATCCTGCTGCCACACTCATTGCTGCTAATGCCAGTGCTTCTCCTGATGTGGAACATGCGCCATACAGGCCGAATATGGGAATCTGCAGATCTTCAACGCCCATAGAAGTTGCAATCCCTTGTCTGAGAAGATCTCCACCAAAGAGATAACGCACAGACTTCGGATCTACATGCGACTTTCCCAGTGCCAGTACGCAGGCTTCCTTCTGCATATTGCTTTCGGCTTCCTCCCAGGTCTCTGCTCCAAACAGGTCATCCTCATTTGTCAGATCAAAGCATTTTCCAAGCGGCCCCTGCGCTTCTTTGCTTCCGGCAACTGATGCTGCGCTTAGAAGATAAGGTGCTTTTGTGAATACAATGCTCTGTGCTCCACGAAGCTGGGACAGATGAAAAGGACCACATTCTGATTCAACTGCCCGGTTTTTGTTTCCCGTATCATTCATATCATTTCCTCATTTCTGATGTTTCATTATTTATTTTTAAGGATATTATTTTCATTTTGTGAAAAACTATGTGTAGAATTTGAAAACAAAAAAAGAAGGGATTTCATTTATGGACAAAATAGAACAATTAAAACAACAGAAACAATATGAAGCCTATGTCAAAAAGAAAACACCACAGCACAATGTGTGGTTCAACATGATGAAGGCGTTCTTCCTTGGTGGAACGATCTGCCTGATCGGACAATGTATTTATCATTTCTGTGAATTAAAAAAACTTTCCCAGGATGACTGCAGCAGCTGGACTTCTATTCTGCTCATTCTCCTGAGTATCCTTCTCACCGGTGCCGGAATTTATCCACTGCTTGCCAAATGGGGCGGTGCAGGTGCACTTGTTCCGATTACCGGCTTTGCCAACTCTGTTGCTGCACCTGCGATTGAATATAAGAAGGAGGGGCAGGTTTTTGGTATTGGTTGTAAGATCTTCACGATTGCCGGGCCTGTGATCCTGTATGGAATTGTGACAAGTTGGGCGCTTGGAGTTGTATATTGGGTATGGACGTTGATGTGAAACAAGAAATGTATTAGATAAATGTATTAGGAAGCCGCTATTCACGGCTTCCTAATCTTTCTTTAAAATCTGTATAATCAAATGCGGTTAACTGCTGCATGGTTCTGTCAGCATGTCTGATCCAGATATCCGGTAATGGCATCCCGTTAAATGTATTGTTTTTGCAAGTCGTATAAATCGCCATATCTCCAAACAGAAGAAGTTCTCCGTATTCCGGTAGTTTGCTGAATTTATAGTCTCCAATGCTATCCCCTGACAGGCAGGTTGGACCTCCTAACCGGACTGTAATCCCGCTATCTGTTGTCTCATCCGATGCTCCAAGAAGCGGTGGACGATAAGGCATTTCCAGTACATCCGGCATATGGCAGGCGGCGCTGGCATCTATGATCGCGATCTGTGTGTCTCCATTTTTCAGAACATCCAGCACACTGGTCAGAAGAAATCCTGCATTCAATGCCCAGGCTTCTCCCGGTTCCAGATAAACCTCTACCTTCCATTCTTCCTGTGCCATTTGAATGCATCGCTCTAGTCGCTCAATATCATATCCTGGTCTTGTAATATGATGACCACCGCCAAAATTGATCCATTTCACTTTGGCAATCAAATCACCGAACTGTTTCTTTACAGAAGCAAGGGTTGTCTCCAGATCATCCGAGTCCTGCTCACAGAGGGTATGGAAATGAACCCCATCCAAAAGTTCCATCAACTCCGGATTCTTCACAATTGCTTCATCCCACTGTACTCTTGTTGTACCCATGCGGCTTCCCGGTGCACAAGGGTCATAAATCTCATGTCCCTCCTGGGTAGAGCATTCCGGATTGATCCTGAGTCCCACGCTTTTTCCTGCCTCTTTCGCCATTCTTCCAAAGCGAAGAAGCTGGGACGGAGAATTAAATACAATATGATCGGCATACTGAAGAAGTTCCTCGAATTCATCCGCCCGGTAACCTGCACAGAATACATGAACTTCTTTTCCCGCCATTTCCTCTGCCCCTAGTCTTGCCTCATACAATCCACTGGCCTCTGTACCCGCCAGATACGGTTCAAAAAAAGGATAACAATCATAATTACTGAATGCTTTCTGTGCCAGAAGCATCTTACATCCTGTCCGTTCTGCTACTTCACCGAGCAGTTTTGCGTTTTCTATAAGTGCTTTTTCATCCAGTATATAACAAGGTGTTTTGATGTTCTGAAATTCCGGCGGAATAATTCCGCCGGTGGCTGTAAATGGTGCTCTTTTATCTAATCTTTCCATCAGTCTACCAACTTCGGATCATGATTTTCACTGCGTGGCAGACCATAACGGTCAAGTGCATCCAGGAACGGATCCGGATCAAATTCCTCTACGGTATATACACCTGGTCTGATCCATTTTCCAGTCAGCATCATCAATGCTCCGCACATTGCCGGAACACCTGTTGTATAACTGATTGCCTGGCTTCCAACCTCATGGTAGCATTCCTGATGATCGCATACGTTATAGATATAGTAAGTCTTCTCTTTTCCATCTTTTACACCGGTAAAAATACAGCCGATATTTGTTTTTCCTTTTGTGCGTGGACCAAGACTTGCCGGATCCGGAAGAAGTTCTTTCAGGAACTGGATCGGAACGATTTCCTGTCCATTGTACTGGATCGGTGTTGTAGAAAGCATTCCTACATCTTCAAGACAACGCATATGATCCAGATAGCTTTGTCCAAAAGTCATAAAGAAACGAATACGTTTCACACCTGGAATTGTTTTTGCAAGAGACTCTATTTCCTCATGGTGAAGCAGATACATGTCCTTGTCTCCGACCTGATCAAAGTTGTATTCTCTCTTAATATCCATTGGCGGGATTTCTACCCAATGTCCATTTTCCCAGTAACTTCCCGGTGCACTTACTTCACGAAGATTGATTTCCGGATTAAAGTTTGTCGCAAATGCATATCCATGATCACCACCATTGCAGTCCAGAATGTCAATGGTATCAATCTGATCAAATTCATGTTTTAATGCGTATGCACAATATGCCTGTGTAACACCCGGGTCAAATCCGCATCCAAGCAGTGCTGTAAGACCTGCATCTTCAAATTTTTTGCGGTATGCCCACTGCCAGGAATAATCAAAATATGCTGAAAATCCTTCTTCTTTACAGCGTTTTTCGTAAATCGCACGCCACTTCGGATCATCCGTATCTTCCGGCTCGTAGTTTGCTGTATCCATATAATTTACGCCACATGCCAGACACGCATCCATAATCGTCAGATCCTGATATGGAAGCGCAATGTTCATTACCAGATCCGGTTTGTAATCATTGATCAGTTCGATCAGCTGATTCACATCGTCTGCATCAACCTTGGCTGTCGTAAGAACTGTTTTTGTCTTTCCTTTCAGCTTTTCTGCAAGTGCATCACATTTTTCCTTTGTACGGCTTGCGATACAAAGTTCTGTGAAGACCTCATCTACCTGACAACATTTCTGAATTGCTACACTGGCTACTCCTCCGCAGCCGATTACAAGTGCTCTGCTCATAACTCTTCTCCTTTTCTTCAACAGTTGTATATTTATAATTGCTCTCTTATAAGTTGCCGGTTTATTTTGCAATTGCAAGAAGCAGTTCACGAAGAACCTTACATGCTGTTGCGGTTGAGACACCACTTGCATCCAGCATAGGAGCAAGTTCATTCACATCCGCTCCTACTACATTTGCCTGCACAACTGTACGGATGGCTTCAAGAAGCTCTAAGAAAGTTACTCCCCCCGCCTCCGGAGTCCCTGTTCCCGGAAATACTGCCGGATCCAGACAATCCAGATCAATTGTAAAATAAATTGGTACATTTTTCTCTTTCAGTTTTCTTACAGTCTCTTCCAGTCCGTCAAAAGAAAGTGGATGGAAATCTGTATGCTGCGCGGCAAATCTAAATTCTTCTCTCTCTCCGCTTCGGATACAGAACTGATGAATACGTCCGTCTCCCAGAAGATCATGGCATCTTCGCAGAACGCATGCATGACTCAATCTGGCTCCCAGATAATCATCCCTTAAATCTGCATGTGCATCAAAATGGATGATGTGTAGATCCGGATATTTCGCAGCTACAGCGCGTACTGCTGCCAGCGTCACCAGATGTTCTCCTCCCAGAAGCAATGGAAATTTATCTGATTTCAATATTTCTTCTGCTCTCTTTTGAATATCCGAAAGCGCCATTTCACTGCTTCCAAAGCAAAGTTCCAGATCTCCGCTGTCAAATACACTGATATCCATAAGGTCTCTGTCCTGATATGGACTGTAAGTTTCAAGTCCGAAACTCTCATGACGCATAGCTGCCGGACCGAATCTTGCGCCCGGACGAAAACTTGTCGTCGAATCAAACGGCGCACCATAAAGGACAATCGATGCTTCCTCAAAGCTGCTTTCGCATCCGATAAAAGTTTCTATATTCGGTAAAATCATGAATTATTCCTCCACTTCTTTCAGCATATCTTCCAGAAATGCCGGAAGGTAAAATGCTCCTTTATGGAGTCTTGTTGTATAGTAACGTGTACGAAGATTTAATGCATTCCATGCTTCTGCGTCCAGATCATCTACGGGATGATATTTTTTGCTGGCAAATCCAAACAACCAGTAACCTGCGGCAAAGGTTGGGATATGCGCCTGATAAACACGGCTGATCTGAAATGTACTGGCAATTCTTTTATGGCTTCGCTGCATTGCATGTGCATCTTCTGCGTAGAATGGACTTCCCTGCTGATTGACCATAATTCCATCCTCTTTCAGCGCATTGTAACAATTCCCATAAAATTCGCGGGTAAACAATCCTTCCGATGGGCCAAACGGATCCGAGGAATCCACGATAATGAGATCATATTTCGCCTCGCATCTTCGGATAAAACGGAGTGCATTTTCGTAATGAAGATGTACTCTTCTGTCATCCAGTCTGCATGCATTTTCCGGAAGGTATGCACGACATGCCTCGACAACCATCGGATCCATTTCTACCAGGTCAATGTGCCTGACCCTGTCGTATCTGGTCAGTTCACGAACGACACCGCCATCTCCGGCTCCAATCACCATAATCTCTTTTGCTTCTTTATGGATCGCCATCGGCACATGCGTGATCATCTCATCATAAATAAATTCGTCACGTTCTGTCAGCATTACATTTCCGTCCAGAGTCAGAACACGGCCAAATTCCGGTGTCTCAAAAATATCAATTCTCTGATAATCACTCTGTCTGGAAAAGAGCTGACGGTTTACCCGGATACTGTGTTTCACATCCGGTGTATGGAATTCTGAAAACCACATTTCCATTGTTATTACCTCCCTGTCAGAACATTCAGTTTCAAAATATCCGGATCTTCCGGTCCGGTCATATTACACCCCTTCGCTTTTGCATACTCGATATAATCCAGAATTTCTGCTGTAATGCGTTCCCCAGGCGCAAGGATCGGAATTCCAGGCGGATAACACATCACAAATTCACTACAGACCATACCTTCTGTTTTCCTGAGTGGCAGACTGCACTTATCTGCATAAAAAGCATCCTGTGGGCTGGTCACTACCTGAGGATCAATATATTCCTGACTCAGAAGTCCTGTTCCATCTGTCTGAAAACGTCTGCGGATCTCTGCAAGTGCACTCACAAGCCGTTCTACTTCCTGTGCGCGGTCTCCGATCGAAAGGTAAGCAAGAATATTTCCGATATCTCCAAATTCAATCTGAATGTCGTATTCATCACGCAGAATATCATAAACTTCAATCCCAGCAAGTCCGATATCTAACGTATGTACACTTAATTTTGTAATATCAAAATCAAAAACAGAATTTCCATTTACCAGTTCTTTTCCAAATGCATAATAACCACCGATTGCATTGATTTCTTCTCTGGCATATTCTGCCATATCTGCCACCTGATGGAAAATCTGACGGCCACGCTGTGCAAGATTCCTTCTTGAAATGTCAAGACTCGACATCAGAAGATAGCTTCCTGATGTTGTCTGTGTCAGATTGATGATCTGCCGCACATACCCGGCATGTACGTCCGGACCTGTAAGAAGCAGACTCGACTGTGTAAGACTTCCTCCGCTTTTGTGCATGGATACAGACGCCATGTCTGCACCTGCCTCCATAGCTGAAACAGGAAGCCCGCCACCGAAATAGAAATGTGTTCCATGCGCTTCGTCTACCAGACACATCATTCCTGCCTCATGTGCCATCTTGACAATTGCTCGCAGATCACTGCATATTCCATAGTAAGTCGGATTATTTACTAACACTGCGACTGCCTTTGGATGCTCTTTTATCGCTTTTGCTACCTGTTCTCTCTGCATTCCCAAGGAAATCCCAAGCCGCTGGTCTACCTCCGGATTTACATAAACAGGGATCGCACCACATAAAACAAGTGCATTCAACACACTCCTGTGAACATTACGTGGCAATATGATCTCATCTCCACGTTTGCAGGCAGTCAGAACCATTGTCTGTACAGAACTTGTCGTGCCCCCTACCATTAAAAATGCATGTGCTGCTCCAAAGGCATCTGCTGCCAGTTCTTCTGCTTCCCGTATTACAGATACCGGATGGCAGAGATTGTCCAGTGGTTTCATACTGTTGACATCGACGCCTACACATTTTTGTCCGAGAAATTCTGTCAGCTCCGGATTTCCTCTTCCCCGTTTATGACCAGGGACATCAAATGGCACAACTCTCATTCGCCGGAAAGTCTCCAGAGCCTCATGGATCGGTGCATGATTCTGGTTTAATTTAAAACGACTCCCTTTCATATTTCCTCTCTTTCCAGGTTCCTTTGTCAAAACACTTTCTTAATACAGAAAAAACGCAGATAAGGGCACTAAGCCACAAACCTGCGTTCGGTATGTATTCGTCTGTTTTATTCTCAGCTGTAACAGAAAAGGCAATATCTTCTCTTAGATTTTTAAATAAAACTTCTGGATCATGCGTGTCAGAGTCTATATAGCAATTATACTTTTACTACTCTTATTGACCGTTTCACAAGTCTGCGCGCCTGGCGCATAAGGCTATCAAAGAAACCTACTTATAAAATTAGAGCTTTTCACTCAATCAATAAGGCAACCAAAGTTACCATAATCGGCAGTGGACCCGGCTGTCCGTATGGCCTTAACCTCACTGGGTGGTCCGAAACAATTGCTTTGAAAAGACTCTGTCTGTTACTCTGCATCTTCGTCTCTCAAAATCGACTATAGCATAACATGTTAAAAAAACACTGTCAAGAATTTCTCCCATCTATTCGTTACTTTCTTGCAACAATTCTTGTATTAAATTAAGGTTCGAATCAGAATGTTCCAGTTCTCTTGAATAACGATACACCGTATCTATCACATCATTTATATCTAGCACTTTTTCTTGCTTCATCCACTGTGCCATCAGAAGTTCATGGATCAACAGGGTGCTGACAACAGCCATCTGTGCTTTCGCAAACGCTTCTCCATCGTATACTGCACCGCAGAAATAAGTACTGATAAAATATACAAGGAGTTGTTCATACTGTATCTCATATTCCGGCATTTCTTTCGCCATCCAGGCATGAAATTCTTGTTGCATCTCTACATAACGTTTTTTATCGATCTTTTCGTTTACATTTCCATATAATAGTTTCTCTGCCTCTTGAAGATAAGACTCCCAATCCACTCTTAAATGTTCCATCTGATACTGATTTTGAAACATCTTTCTACTATATGTATAGTAATCCACTTCTGCAAGAGCATTTTTCACTTCCCGCACGCCTTCTTCAGCCTGATAGTAATCAAATACATCATCCATAGAGAATATATCTTCTTCGTCAATACATTCCTGCAGATCACGTGCAATCGCCAGAATAAGAGCTGCTCGCAGATTCAGCTTTTTCTCTCTGTCCTGTAAAATCTCAATCATCACATCTCTTGCATCTAACAGTTTCGAATATAAAAACGGATCAAAATCTTCATAATCTTCTTCCTCATCTGTTTCATAAGTAAGAAAATGTACCGGTTCTTTTTTATTCATCAGGATTCTCGCCACTTCCGGACAGGACACAGAAAGTGTAACCTCTCGCACATCTTCAAATTCTTCGATATGTCTTGGATACAATTTACAGGTTCTGCACAGGCTCTCTTCTCCCAGTGCGGTATACATATCACAGAGGTTTGATTGATTCAGGAAAGCACATCTTCTGTCTTTATCCTGCTTGAATGTTCCTTCTTCCCAGTTGACAGATTCTTTCAAACGCTCTGCAAATGTACCTGTCTCATTTTTATAGTTTTCTAATGAAGCATCATCTGCAACGATCTGCCATCCGGCACAACAAGTGTCCTCACATTTTCCTGCAACACAGGTAAATTCATGATAATAATCCGGGATTGTATATAACATTGATCTACTTTTTCCATTCCTTTCGCTTTTATGATCGTCTATAGAATTTCCGACCTGTTTTATTATAGCACGCACTTTTAAGAAATGGTTATAAAAAAACGCATCAAACCGGCTGAATTTCAATTATCACTATTGAATACCCGGTCGATTTGATACGTTTTATTGTTTTCTTGGAAATTTAATTATTTCTTTTTCTCATACAGGAACTCTTCTGGAAGTGTTACATTAAAGTCATGTGCCAGTTCGCGGAAGTTCTCCGGTGTGATTGTCTGAATCTTTCTTGGTGTCATAGAAAGAATCTTCACAAGGATCTCTGCTGACTTCTCTACTGTATGCATAAGACCGAATGTTAGATCGAAGTCTTCTCCTGAACAGAACATTCCATGATGTGCCCAGATAGCAACATCGTATTTCTCCATCAGTTCAGCTGTCTTCTCTGCGATTGCTCTTCCGCCCGGAACCATCCAGCCTACAACTCCAACTCCGTCCGGGAATACGACTGGACACTCTGTTGCTGACTCCCAAAGTTCTCTTGTAAATACCTGATCATCCAAAGGAAGAACGAATGTCAGTGCGATTGTATTTGTTGTATGTGCATGGTAGATTACACGATGTTTTCCGTTTGTGATTCTCTTCTTCACTTCATGGTTCATCAGATGAGTTGGAAGCTCACTTGTCGGTCTTCCACCTTCTACCAGCCCCCAACGGATTCTGTATTTTGTTCCTGTATAATCAATCTCGATAATTGCAAGACATACTTCAGGATCAACGATAATATTTCTGAAATACTTTCCACTTCCTGTTACAAGGAAGAATTCTCCTGCAAGTCCCGGAACTTCTGTTCCGATCTCTGTCCATTCTCCTGATTCATTCAGACGTGGTCTGATCAACTCAACCTCTTCTGGTTTCAGACGATAACTTAAATTACCACCATTTCTCTCATGCCATCCCTGAAGGAATCCGTCATTTGCCATTTTAATAAAATCCTGTACAAACTTCGCATCTAAAATCTTCATATTATTTTACTCCTCCTGTTTTTACTCATTTACCGCAATGTTGTTTTATGTGGTTTATTTCTTCTTCACTATTGTTTTCTTGTGGTTTCTATTTGTATTATAGATAGTTTTATGTGGTTTGTAAACACTTTTTTCAAAAAAATTGTACAATCCGAAAGACATTAACATAAATCAAGCCTATCATGCTATAATTCTGAACTATATCAGGAGGTACTATAATAAAATTATGAAACGTAGAGCACTAAAGGCAGCCTTTCCACGAACAATCCCTATTATGACTGGGTTCATTTTTCTTGGAATGGCTTATGGAATATATATGAATGCATCTGGTTTTTCTTTTATCTACCCATTTTTCATGAGTATGTTGATTTTCGGCGGATCACTGGAGTTTGTCTGTGTTGAGATGCTGCTTAGTCCATTTGCACCTGTTCAGGTACTGATCATGGCTATGATGATCCAGGCCAGACATCTTTTCTATGGACTTTCCATGTTAGATAAATTCAAAGGACTTGGATGGAAGAAGTATTATCTGATTTTCGGAATGTGTGATGAGACCTTCTCTGTCAATTACACCTCTGAGATTCCCGAAGATGTAGACCGCGGATGGTTCTATTTTTTTGTTACATTATTGAATCAGTTCTATTGGGTTGCTTCCGCAACGATTGGTGGAATCATTGGTTCTCTTCTTAAATTCGACACATCAGGAATCAGTTTTGTCATGACAGCTATGTTCGTTGTAATTTTCCTGGATCAGTGGATGAAAGAAAAAATCCATGTTTCTTCTATGATTGGAATCCTGGTTTCGCTTGTATGTCTGATTCTCTTCGGAGCGGATTCCTTTATGATTCCGACAATGATACTGATTGTACTTCTACTGACACTACTTCGAAAGTGGCTGGAACAATGCGACAAACTTAAAGAAAAGGAGGAGCCGACCAAATGAGTAGCATGACTTTGGCACAACAAATAATTACAATCGGAATGTGCATACTTGGAACAATGGCAACGCGCTATCTTCCTTTCTTTATTTTTAAAGAAAATAAAAAGACACCGGAATATATCCAGTATCTTGGTAAATTTCTTCCTTCTGCTGTTTTCGGAATGTTAGTTATCTATTGTCTGAAAAATGTAGAAGTACTGCACGGAACTCATGGAATTCCGGAAGGAATCTCCATTCTTGTCACCGCAGTACTTCATATATGGAAGAAAAATATGTTTCTATCCATTGCAGGTGGAACTATCTGTTATATGTTGATATTATATTTTCTATAATAATCTCTATAGCAAAAAGGTCTGAGACCACATGTGCTTACACATTAGCGGTTGCTGTTCTCACTTCGTGCGACCAGCAACCATTTCTAATCTCATAACTCTTCTCATAACTCTTACGGCTTGCATCTGCCACAAGGCTCATATCCTTCTTTAATCAAATCCGACCTACTTCCTGTATACTCTTCTTTGTTCTCTGCTTTGATGTCCTTCACACCAGAACAAGTTGATTTATGAAACTTTTTTGTATTCCTATTCAATATATAAGTTTCTTTTTGGGTTAAATTTGATGTTTTTGATGAATTGGATACATTTTTATCAGTCACTTCAGCTTCTGTTCCTGGAGCCCACTCGCCTTCCGGCGTTGCGAGTTCTTCCGTCTGATAACTCTCTCCTGTCTCATAATTGATCACAACATATGGCTGTACATTATATACGTATACGTTAAATGTTACCCCTGTGCCATCATCTTCCACAGACTTCGCCTCCATCTGGACTCCGGAAGCCACCAGGTCATCACCGCTATAGATTGGAGTGACACGATACATCACATGATTATCCGTTTCTTTGACATAATCTGCCACCTCATCCTCGAATGGAAGCATGCCATCTACATTCATATAACGGGTTCCTGTTATCAGATTACGCTCATTCGCATTCTCACCGGTCAGCTGGAACCCAATCAGATGACAGCGGTTGTACAGATATCCACCGTCAATTCCGTCATATTCCTTATTCACCCAGCCTGTTGGCTTCACACTACTGATGCTTTCTCTTTTCTGTGTCGGCATCAAATCTTCACCTACACAGGCTTCCGCTGTCTGACATCTTCCCAGTTCATCTAACGGGCTGTATTCTTCGTAAGAATCTGCCGTCAGCTCATCTTCTGTAAATGTTGGCTCATTATCATTGATCTCCACGTATGGCTGTCCTGTATACTCCGGTACTTCTTCCAGCGTATCAACGGATTCTATCTGCCCTGTTGATGCGAATGTCGTTTCTGTTGTCGTTTGATTTCCGCGGTCAGTGTCCTGATTGCCTGATCCTTGTGATATCTGCAGTGAACCGCAGGATGTCAAAAGAAGACAAAGGGCCGTTATACATCCACATAATATGGTTTTAAATTTCTTTTTGCTCATATTGCACTCCTTTTTCGAACATATGTACTTGTTAAGTATACACTATTTTTTCTAATATAGGAAGTGCTTTGTGTGGACACCAGTAACAAAATGTCAATAGTTTTTTAATCACTTTTTTCAAAAAGGCAAAAAAATAGAACGTATAGATTATTTCCATACGCTCTATCTCACATTTCATATTAAATTTTTGAATTCTACAAAC
>ERZ894191.612-NODE-612-length-27647-cov-43.895622_pt1 | contig 27647 bp, 24 predicted proteins | sample MGYA00380282_ERZ894191 | MGnify/ENA primary metagenome ERZ894191 (study PRJEB32331, sample SAMN06328485) | human gut metagenome | biome: human gut microbiome; feature: stool | host: Homo sapiens | collected 2013-02-21 ...
GGCGCAAGGGTAGATGGTTGCTAAAGCAACCGCGCCTCGGCGCGAGAATGTGCCAGGGCACATTCTTTTTTGTACAATTCTGCGGATACCTCTTTTCCTGAAAAAAAGAATCTACGGTTTGCCTGCTTTGACAAAAGGCGCGCATGTCAGCAGTTATACTGGAGAAAAAAAGGTCGCAGGAAAGGACATGCCATGGAATCTCAATATTGGAATGACGAAGTGCAGCAGTCGGCATGGCTGCTGGATTATGACCGAAGATGTATGCTGGACTGTGCGGATACGTTTCAAAATCTTGCTGCGGTTATGGGTGAGATGAACTGGGAGCTGGAGCAGGAAAAAACGCCGGACGATCGGGAAGAGCTGCTTCGGCGCAGACAGGCGATGGAGAGCCGGAAACAATATGCGGCGCATATGCGTCAGATGGCGGGAATGCTGCAGTCGGTAGCGGATACGTCCGTTCAGCTGATCCGGCTGGGCGGTCGGCAGGAAAAGCAGATTGTGCGCGCCCTGGCGGGAGAAGGCATTGTAGTAGAGGATATTTATCTGCTGCGGGGAAAAGAGGACAGGCTGCAGATCACGATATCTGTCCGCCTGACAAAGAACAAAAGCATGACGGTAGAGGAAATTGCCGGGTATTTGTCGGTGCTGATGGATATCCGGCTGGTGCCGCAGAAGAGGAATCCATATTTTGTCGGAGAAGAATCAGTGAGTCTGTATTTTGAGGAAGAGCCGATTTTCAGCTGTTTGACAGCGGCGGCATGCGCGACGGAAGAAACGGAGAGCGTCTCCGGGGACAGCTATTCTTTTCTGGAAACGGATGACAGCGTTGCCATGATTTTGTCGGATGGAGTTGGTTCCGGGGAGAGCGCGGCGCGGGACAGCGGCAGGATTGTAGACTTGACGGAGCGGATATTGGATGCGGGGCTTGGACCGGATATGGCGATGCTTTTTTTAAATGGGATGGCAGGCGCGGAGGGGGACGAAAACCGGATGGCGACGCTTGATCTGTGCCGGATTGATCTTTACCGGGGGGAGTGCGAGACGGTGAAAGCTGGCGGGGCAGCAGGGTTTATCAAGCGCAGCGACCGTGTGGAGAAAATTCAGAGCAGGCAGCTGCCGCTCGGCATGTCGGCGTCAGAGGACATCAGTGAAAAAAAGTGGCAGTTAAACAGCGGCGATCTGGTCATTTTGGTTTCGGATGGTGTAGTGCAGAACTGGCCGTGCGGGGACGGGGAATATCTGTTGGAGCAGAAAATCGCTTCGTTGAACGTCAGCTCACCGGTCGACCTGGCAAACCTGATTTTGCGTTATGCAATCCGCCAGTGCGGCGGCAAAATCCGGGATGATATGACGGTTTTAGTTACGGGAATCTGGAAAAACGAAGAACGGGAGATAGAGGATATAGAATAAGAAGTTTCACTGGACAAACATCTGAGGTATAATGTAGGGGCACAAAGGAAACCAATTGGTTTCCGCGTGCGCCTAACGAGAGTGCAAGGAGCGCGTCAGCGCGAGCACTCGAGTCTATCAGCACAAAGGAAACCAATTGGTTTCCGCGTGCGCCTAACGAGAGTGCAAAGAGCGCGCCAGCGCGGGCACTCGAGTTTATCAGCACAAAGGAAAAAAGGAGACTGCAGGATGGATCTGACGGAAAAAATTCTTTTCTATATGAAGCGGTATCATATGATCCCGGAAAATAAAAATATCGTAGTCGGACTTTCCGGGGGAGCAGATTCCGTCTGCCTGCTGTATGTGTTGGCTGCGCTGCGCAAGAAGCTGGGACTGCAGCTGTGCGCGGTACATGTTCATCATGGCCTGCGTGGGGTAGAGGCTGATGCGGATGAGGCGTATGTGCGCGATATTTGCCGGGCGTGGGATGTGCCGTTAAAGGCAATACGGATTGAGGCGGCGGCGCTGGCGAAACAGTGGGGAATCGGCTGCGAAGAAGCCGGACGCCGGGCGCGCTATGAAATTTTTGAAGAGTGCTTACAGGAGATGGGCGATTGTCACGGTGCAATTGCGGTGGCGCATCATCGGGACGATTGCGCGGAGACGCTTTTGTTTCACATGTTCCGCGGCACTGGTCTGGACGGAATGGCAGGGATTCGTCCGGTGCGAAAGACGGAATGGGAAAGCATGATTATCCGTCCGCTTTTGGAAACTGGAAAGACAGAAATAGAAAGCTTTCTCCAGGAAAAAGGGATTTCCTGGCGGATAGATTCTACGAACACCGGAGAAGATTATACAAGGAACCGAATCAGGAATCGGGTTCTGCCGTATGCGGAAAAGGAAATTTGCAGCGGAGCCGGAGCGCATCTGGCGAAAGAGGCACAGCTCCTGGCAGAGACGGCGGATTTTGTGCGCAGCTGCACCCGACAGGCGCTGGAACGCTGCAGGGTGGAAGCAGGTGCTTTGAAAACGAATGTGTGCGGCAGAGATAGAGTAGAGCGCGTGGGGCGAAGAAAAGTAAATGCGGAGCATACGAGATGCGATAAACAGACTATAATAAAATTAAATATCGAACTTCTGCAACAGGAAGATATTTTCCTTCAGAAGCAGTGCGTGCGGGAATGTCTGCTGGAGATCGGCACGGGGCGCGACCTGACGGCAGCGCATATCGAAGCGGTGTGGCACCTTGTAGGGACGGACTGCCAGAGCGGTAGGAAGCTGCGGATTCCAGCGTGTCAGCTCGAGGTGGAGCGGCAGTTTAGGCTGCTGGTATTTCGCAGGTTGGAGCGGCAGCAGGACGCATTGCCGGAGCAGCAGGACGCATCGCCGGAGCAGCGGTTTGACCAAGGCAGGCAGGTTGGGCTTCAGACCGCAGAGCTTCCGCTCCCAGAGCATTCTGGCGAGCTGCATGTTCCGGGGATGGGTGTGGTGTCAGTGCGATACCTGCAGCGGGACGAGCCGACAGCAGGTGAAAAAAATACCGCAGCAGGCGAAAAAAATACTGCGGCAGGCGAGGAAAGCGGCGCTGCTGTTGGTGCTTTTTTAAAAAATATCCCTCAAAAAAAGTATACGAAATGGTTGGATTATGATAAAATAATACAATCTGTCGTATTTCGAACGCGCAGGAGCGGAGATTATCTGACAATCGATGATAATTTTTCAAAAAAAAGCTTAAAGAAATATATGATCGAAGAAAAAATTCCTGCAAATGAGCGGAACAGTATGATGGTGCTGGCAGACGGGAATCACATTATCTGGGTACCGGGCGGAAGAATCAGCACATACTATCGGGTAACGGAGCAGACGAGGGTGATTTTGGAAGTTACCTGTATGGAGAAGCAAGAATAGAACAGAAAAACCAAGGAGGATTTGGGCATGGCAGAAAGAGTTGAAGTGATGTTGTCGGAAGAAGAGGTAGACAGAAGGATTCAGGAGATTGGTGAGCAGATCAGTAAAGATTATGCCGGAAAACAGGTTCATCTGGTATGCGTATTAAAGGGCGGCAGCTTTTTCTTATGTGAACTGGCAAAGCGGATTACTGTTCCGGTATCCCTGGATTTCATGTCGGTATCCAGCTACGGCGGCGATACCAAATCAAGCGGAGTCATTAAGATCGTAAAGGACCTGGATGAGCCTCTGCGCGACAAGAATGTTATTGTTGTGGAGGATATCGTGGATTCCGGACGTACCCTGAGCTATCTGCTGGATATGTTAAAGGCACGCGGACCGAAGTCCATGGCGCTGTGCACGCTTCTGGATAAGCCGGATCGCCGTGTGATCGATGTAAAGGTAGATTATACCGGATTCCAGATTCCAGACGAATTTGTGGTAGGCTATGGTCTGGATTACGACCAGCGTTACCGCAACCTTCCGTACATCGGAGTGGTAAAATTTGATTGATGCAGGCTTTTAGCCGAAGGAGGATGCAGTGAACAAAAACGGCAGAGGAATGAATCTCGTCATTTCCCTTTTGCTTATTGTGCTCCTGGTTTTCTGGTTTTCGGGAATACTGCGCAGCATGGAGGATACCTGTACACAGGCGGAATTCAATCAGATGCTGGATGCCGGAGAAATATCGGGAGCTGTAGTAGTGCAGAACCGGGAAGTGCCGACCGGTTCCGTGGAGGTACATCTTACCTCGGGAGACGAAAAGGTGCTGGTGGTATCGGATGTCAATCCGGTACTGGAGGAGCTGGAAACGGCAGGAGTCAAGACGATCGTGAGGGATGTGCCCGGCGATAATATATTTTTAACGTCCATCCTGCCTGCGCTGATCACTGTGGGCGGTGTGCTTCTGATCTTCATGATGATGAATGCACAGAATGCCCAGATGAATGGCGGCAATAAGATGATGAATTTCGGCAAAAGCCGTGCGCGGCTGAGCCTGGCAGGCGACAGCAAGGTTACATTAAAGGATGTTGCCGGACTGAAGGAAGAGAAGGAAGACCTGCAGGAGATCGTTGATTTTTTAAGAGATCCTGGAAAGTTTACAAAGGTCGGGGCGAGAATCCCCAAGGGTGTTTTGCTGGAGGGACCTCCCGGAACCGGTAAAACCATTTTGGCAAAGGCGATTGCGGGCGAAGCAAACGTTCCGTTTTTCTCGATTTCCGGTTCTGATTTCGTGGAAATGTTCGTCGGCGTCGGTGCTTCCCGCGTCCGGGATTTGTTCGAAGAAGCAAAGAAAAATGCACCGTGTATCGTATTCATTGATGAAATCGATGCGGTGGCGAGGCGGCGTGGAACCGGTATGGGCGGCGGTCATGATGAAAGAGAGCAGACGCTGAATCAGATGCTGGTAGAGATGGACGGTTTCGCTGCAAATGCAGGAATCATCGTAATGGCAGCGACAAACCGCGTAGATATCCTGGATCCGGCGATCCTGCGTCCCGGCCGATTTGATCGAAAGATCGCAGTCGGACTGCCGGATGTTGGAGGAAGAGAGGCGATCCTGCAGGTTCACGCGAAAAATAAACCCTTGGGTGATAACGTGGATTTAAAACAGATCGCTCAGACAACAGCAGGATTTACCGGAGCCGATCTGGAAAATCTGTTAAACGAGGCGGCAATTGTAGCAGCAAAGGATAACCGGTGCTTTATCAGTCAGGAGGATATCAAGACTGCTTTTGTAAAAGTAGGAATCGGAACAGAACGAAAGAGCCGTATTATTTCTGATAAAGAGCGTAAGATCACAGCGTATCACGAATCCGGACATGCGATTTTGTTCCATGTGCTGCCGGATGTCGGACCGGTTTATTCGGTGTCGATCATTCCGACCGGCGCAGGTGCAGCTGGTTATACGATGCCGCTGCCGGAGCGTGACGATATGTTTATGACAAAGGGTCGCATGCTGCAGGAGATTATGGTATCCCTGGGCGGAAGAATCGCGGAAGAAATTATTTTTGATGATATTACCACCGGCGCATCCAGTGATATCAAAAAGGCGACACAGATTGCGAAAAAGATGGTAACACGGTACGGAATGTCTGAAAACGTAGGTGTGATCTGCTATGATGATGACGATGATGAAGTGTTCATCGGACGGGATCTGGCGCATGCAAAGGCCCACAGCGAGCTGGTGAGCGGGGAGATCGACAGAGAAATCCACCGGATTATCGACGAGTGTTATGCAAAGGCAAAGGCATTGATTCTGGAAAACAGTGATGTGCTGCATAAGAGCGCACAGCTGCTTCTGAAAAAAGAAAAGATCAGCCGCGCAGAATTTGAAGCGCTGTTTGAAAAGCAACCGGAAGATTTCTTCGCGTAAATGGTAAATAGTCACAAAAACAAAAACGAAAATTTGTGATATTTGTGAAAACGGAGAATATACAAAAAGGGGCGGGTCTGCTATTATACTCTTTGTAACCCCCCAATACATTATATATTTTTGCTATACCCCATAAGAAGAAATACCTTCTCTGAAAAGGACAGCTTAACGGCTGTCCTTTTATCATGCGGCAGAATATCCTTATGCTGCGATATAGCGCTGGAGCAGGATTTTGGCTTGCCATTCCGAAAACGGTAGTATAAAATGGGTCTGTAAAGGATAGGTAAAGACAATCATGGAATTTAATCGTTTTTTCAGTGATCAGAAATATATGAATGAAATGCGCCCTGTTTTCAGTAAAAGGGCGCTTTATAGTGATACGACAGAAAATTATGTGACACCGCCGGAGCCTGCACCCTACAGCAGGGTAAAGATCGCATTCCGCACCAAGCGCAGCAATGTCGATCGCGTTTTTTTAGTCTGTAAAGGGCAGAAAAATCTGATGTTTAAGGCATCATCAGACGCGCAGTTTGATTATTATGAAGTAAAGCTGCAGCTGGATAATGAAAAGATCAGCTGGTATTTTGAAATTCAGGCAGGTGCGATCACCTGCTATTACGATTTTCGTGGTGTGGTAAAACGGCCGGATGAGCATTACAATTTCGTCCTGATTCCTGGCTTTGATACGCCGGACTGGGCGAAGGGTGCCGTGATGTATCAGATTTATGTGGATCGCTTCTGCAATGGGGATCCGACAAATGATGTCCTGACAAATGAATATCATTATATCGGCGCAAAATCACAGCATGTAGAGGACTGGTACCGGTATCCGTCCTCAATGGATGTGCGTGATTTTTATGGCGGAGATTTACAGGGCGTGTTGGATAAAATGGATTACCTGGAACAGCTCGGCGTGGAGGTTATTTATTTCAATCCGCTGTTCGTTTCGCCTTCCAACCATAAATATGACAGCCAGGATTATGACCATGTGGATCCGCACTGCGGAAAGATCGTAAAGGATGGCGGACGGCTTCTGGAGGACTGGGAAACAGATAATACCCACGCAGACCGTTATATCCTCAGAACCACAGACAGCGAAAATCTGGAAGCAAGTGACAGATTACTGATCCAGGTCATTGAGGAAGCTCATAAACGTGGAATACGGGTAATCCTGGACGGTGTATTCAATCATTGCGGTTCCTTCAATAAGTGGCTTGATCGGGAGCGAATTTATGAAAACAAGCCCGGCTATGAGAAGGGCGCGTATATTTCAGAAGACAGTCCATATCATGATTACTTCAGTTTCCATGACAATAACCGGTTCCCCTATAATCCGACCTATGATGGATGGTGGGGCCACGATACACTTCCCAAGCTGAATTATGAGGGCTCCAGACAGCTTGAGGACTATATTTTGCAGGTCGCGAGAAAATGGGTATCTGCGCCCTTTCATGCAGATGGCTGGAGATTGGACGTTGCAGCAGACCTTGGACATTCACCGGAATACAACCATCGGTTCTGGACAAAATTCCGGGATACGGTCAAGGAGGCCAATCCCCATGCACTGATTGTTGCGGAGCATTACGGAGATCCGTCTTCCTGGCTGCAGGGAGATCAGTGGGATACGGTTATGAACTATGACGCATTTATGGAGCCGGTCAGCTGGTTTTTAACAGGCATGGAGAAGCACAGCGATGATTATCGGCAGGATCTTCTGGGAAATGCGGACAGCTTTGTGGGCGCAATGGCATATCACGGAGCGAATATGGCGATGCCGTCCTGGTTAACTGCCATGAATGAGCTCTCCAACCATGACCATTCCAGATTTTTGACTAGAACAAACCGTCGTGTCGGCAGAACGAACAGTCTCGGCGCAGAGGCGGCAAATCATGATGTAAAAAAAGCAGTGCTTCTGGAGGCTGTTGTCATGCAGATGACATGGCCTGGCGCGCCTACGGTTTATTATGGCGATGAAGCGGGCGTCTGTGGCTTTACCGATCCGGATAACCGCCGTACCTATCCGTGGGGCAGGGAAGATAAAGAGCTGATAAACTTTCATCGGGAGATCATCCGGATTCATCGTCAGAATAAGGAATTTAAGACAGGCTCCTTAAAATGTCTGACCCTGGACTATAATTTCCTGGCATATGGGCGATTTACAAAAAATAATCATTCGGTTGTTTTGATCAATAATAATGAAAATGAGATTACAAAAGAGCTTTCTGTCTGGGAGCTGGGGATCCCGCGGGACTGCACGCTGCAGCGGCTGATCCTGACCGGGGAAAGGGGCTATGACATCAATCCGATGGAGATAGAAGTTTCAGCAGGACGAATTACGGTGACGATGCCGAAGACATCCTCCATGATTTTGCAATACCGGACAGAAGAGGAAGAAAAGACGGTGAAGCCAAAGACGCGCCAGAGTTTCTGGACATTTGGATAAAAAGGAAATATTATGTTAAAACAGTATTTTAAAAGGATCGGGGCAAAGCGCATGGTGATCATGCTGCTTGGAAATGTTTTTCTCGGAATGGGAGTCAGCATTTTCAAGCTGTCAGAAATGGGGACAGACCCGTTCAGCGGGATGGTGATGGCGCTGGCAGAGGTGCTCGGAATTGGGTATCCGGTGTTCCTGATTCTGGTGAATCTCGTTTTGCTTTTCGTGGAAGTTAAGTTTGGAAGAGAGATGATCGGGGCGGGAACGGTAGTGAACGCCTGCCTTCTGGGCTATATCGTGACGTTCTTTTATACGATCTGGGTGCGGATGTTCGGAGGTGTTCCACAGAATTTTGCAGTGCGGCTCGCGTTGGTGTGCATTGCGATTATCGTCATGAGCTTCGGCGTTTCAATGTATCAGACCGCTGATGTCGGAGTAGCGCCGTGGGACAGTCTTTCTCTGATCCTGATCAAACGACATCACAAACTACCGTATTTTGGATATCGGATTATCGGAGATGCGATCGCAGCGCTGGTGTGCTGGTTTGCCGGTGGAATTGTCGGAATCGGGACGGCAGTCTGCGCGTTTGGACTCGGACCGTTTATTTCATTTTTTGATACGCATTTTTCCAAAAAGCTGGTGGAAAAGTAAAGAATCGGACGCAACGGGCACGTTCCGGTGTTCGGATAAATGCCCGGAATTAAATAACAGGCGTAAAAAGCCCCGTCGGTTTGCGGCGGCCTGGAAAAACTTTCAGGCGAAGTCGTAAATCGGCGGGTTTTTGTGTGCTTGTGCGGGATAGCGTGTGTGAGCTGTGGGATAGGTATGATGGCGCGTGCGTCTCTGCGAGCTGCAAATACCGATGTGCGATCAGTCGATAATATTGTCCTCATCCAACGCGATCCACTCGTCGTGCAGACGGTTGCGGATGTCTTTTAAACGTTTGGAGGTATAGAACGTGAAGATAATATTTTCAATTCCGGCGAAGATCAGCGAAATGCCCATGACCTGAACGAACAGGCTGCCGCCTTTTGCAGGGTTGAAGGTCAGGAAAATACCAAACAGCAAATAGACGATGGCAGAGAATAAAAGCAGTCCCCAGCCGGAGAGCTGATAGTGGCGGGCATCCATCGCGGTCTGGATTTTAAATACACTCTCTACGATTTCATAGATACCGACCAGCACCCAGGTAATGGAAAGTATAGCACCGGGATGGGTCAGAAACAAAATACCAAACAGCAGGGCGAAAAGTCCGAGTGCAAGATCGAACTGGAAGCCGATGTGGTAGCTGACGTTAAAGAAGTAGCCGACTATTTTGCTGACGCCGAAAACAACCATCAAAACACCGAGCAGGGTGCAGATAACGTTCATGGAAGTATTGGGCCAGATCAGCAGCACCGTGCCGAAAATGCCAAGCAGCAGGGAGCTGACCAGTGCGAACCATTTGGCACATTTGAAAGCATGCGTGGTTTCATCAACAATATGATTAGAATATCTCATGGTAAAAGTCCTCGATTCCTGCATATTTGCGGATGCGGACACTGTTTTCCGTTCCGTATAAACTCAGTATAGAACGGCAGCAGGAAAAAAACACCGGTCAGATTTGGAAAAATGAGGAAAAAATGAGCTGCCAGGCAGAAGAAAGCATGGAAGCATACAGGTTCGGAGACAGCACAGAGGAATTGGAAGCGTTTGGTGCTTTACAAATACAGTAAAAAGAGGTTATCATAGTAGGTAATAGGGGAAATAGGTATTTCGCGAATGGCACGGGTGAACTGAGAATGGAGAACACATGATCAAACTGGTGGCGACAGATATTGATGGAACATTGCTTCAGAGTGGAGAGGAGAGTTCTCAGCGGCGGTTGCAGGGGAAAAATGGCTGGATTTTATGCTGGCGGACAAAGGAACCGGGATGCGGGATCTTTGCAGTGTACTGGGGATTTCTCCGGAAGATGTGATCGCGATTGGGGATAACTATAACGATTTGCCGATGCTGGCAGAGGTCGGGCATCCGTGGATTATGAAAAATTCGGCACTCGATCAGGCGGGCTTTGGGCAAAGCCATGAATTTTTACGGGCGGAAAGTGTAGAAGAAATTTTGAAAAAGCTTTGAAAGGAAGGGTAACAGGATATGATGGTTTCAACGAGAGGACGATATGCGCTGCGCGTGATGATCGATCTGGCAGAGCATAATAATGGAAAATTTATTCCACTGAAGGATATCGCGGAGCGGCAGGAAATTTCAGAAAAATATCTGGAAAGCATCGTGAAATCCTTAACGAAGGCAGACGTGCTGGAGGGTCTGCGCGGCAAAGGCGGAGGCTACCGGCTGACCAGACCGGCGGAGGAATACAATGTATATGAGATCCTGAAGCTCACGGAGGGCAGTATGGCTCCGGTGTCCTGTTTAGAGGACGCTGCAAGGGAATGTGAGCGAAGAGGAATGTGTGCGACGCTTCCGGTCTGGGAAGGGCTGGAAAAGGTTGTTCGGGAATATTTGTCGGGTATCACCATTCAGGAGCTGACCAAGCAATGGCAGCCCGGAGATAATTATGTAATTTGAATGACAAAACTGCTTTATTTTGCAAATATTTCACGGTTTGTACGTAGTAAGTAAAGGCAAAATGTGGTATACTATAAAACTGTAAAAAAGCGCTGTTTTATGAAAAAGAGCAAGTGCCGACAAAAGAACGGCATAGATTCGTGTATCGGCACAGGAAGGCCGGAATATGATGAAGGACGAGCGCAAAGAGCAGAAGCGCAAAGAAGCTTTCCGGAAATGGGCACGGCAGCATGCAAAGCTGCGCAGGAATCTGAGAAAGCATGGTGGGGACATTCTGCAGTCCGGCAACTTTAAAAGCACCAATAGCTTTATCCAGCACGGAAGCGTGTCCGTACACAGCCATTCGATCCGCGTGGCGGAATGCAGCTTAAAGCTGGAAAAATTTCTTGAAAAACTCGGCATCCACTGTCACGAACGGGACTTGGTTCGGGGCGCGCTGCTCCACGACTACTTCCTCTATGACTGGCATGACAAGTATTCCCACGAAAAGCTCCACGGCTTTCATCATCCGCATGTTGCGCTGGAAAATGCGAGCCGGGAGTATCAGCTGACACCGCGGGAACGGGATATTATCCGGAAGCATATGTGGCCGCTGACCCTGTTCCACATCCCGCGCTGCCGGGAAGCATGGGTCGTGACGACTGCGGATAAATACTGCTCCCTGAAGGAGACGCTTCTGGAGCGCAAAGGGCGTAATAAGAACAGAAAGAAATCAGAAAACCATGACGCAAAGGACACTGGCTGAGAGTCTGGCGGCTTATGCAGACAGCGATTACTATCCCTTTCACATGCCGGGACATAAACGGCGGCTTACAGAGACGCTGCCGGATTTTCCGGAGGCGCTGCAAAGAGCGGCGAGACTGGACATTACAGAGATCGACGGTTTTGACAATCTGCACGATCCCGAAGGAATTTTGAAAGACGCGGAGGAAAAGGCGGCGGCGCTGTATGGCGCGGACAGCTGTTACTACAGCGTCAACGGAAGTACGGCAGGGCTTCTGACCGCAATTTCGGCAGCAGTGCCGGAGGGAGGAAAGCTGATTCTGGCGCGAAACTGCCACAAGGCGGTTTACCACAGCATTTATCTGCGGCGGCTGACGCAGGTTTATCTGTATCCGGATATCGTGCCGGGGACATCCCTGGCAGGCACGCTGACAAAGGAACAGATCGAAGCTGCGCTGATTCAGAATCCGGACGCATCTGCAGTGCTTTTGACCTCTCCGACCTATGACGGAATCACGGCAGACATTGCGCCGATTGCAGAGACCGTTCACCGGTTCGGGAAGACTTTAATCGTAGATGCCGCCCACGGAGCACATTTCGGATTTCATCCGGGATTTCCCAAAAGTCCGGTCGCACTGGGGGCAGATCTGACGATCGTAAGCCTTCATAAGACGATGCCGTGCCTGACACAGACCGCACTCCTGTTGCAAAAAGGCAGCCGGGTCAGTACGGAACGGCTCCGGCTGTTTGAAGGAATTTATCAGACGAGCTCGCCCTCCTATCTGATGATGGCGGCGATGGATTCCTGTATGGACATGGTGAAAAAACATGGCGCAGGACTGTGGGACAGCTTTTTTACGGAAAGAGAACGTTTTCTGGAACGCTGCAGCAGTCTGAAACGGCTGCAGGTTTTGACGGACGGCACGAAATGGAGCCGGAAAATGACGTCAGAAACCGGTTTTTTGATGGATTCCGGCAAAATTTTATCAGAAACTTCAAAAACATGTTTGACCGGAAAGGGTTTTTACGATATTCTTTTAAAGCAATATCATTTGCAGATGGAAATGGCGGCCGGAAATTATGTGACCGCGATTATGACCTGTTGTGATACAGCAGACGGTTGGCAGCGTCTGTGGGACGCCCTGAAAGAGATCGATGATTTCTGTGTCGTCGCGGACGAGCCGGTACAGGAAAACCGTAAGCTGCTTGCGTATCCGGTTTTAAAACAGCAGATCAGTCTGACGGATGCGCTGGATGCGCCCAAAGCGCAGGTGCCGCTTACAGAAGCGGTAGGACAGACAGCTGGTGCGTTTATCAATCTGTATCCGCCCGGAATTCCAATTGTGGCGCCCGGGGAACAGATCACGCAGGAAGCTGTCGATGTGATTACGCGTTACAGGCAAATGAATCTCCCGGTTCAGGGAGTCGATCATGATGCCATAACAATACTCAAATTATGCTAAAAGGAGATTTACAATGAGAAGAACCAAAATTATCTGCACAATTGGTCCGTCGTCTCAGGATGAAGACATGCTTCGTAAGATCATTCTGGCCGGCATGAACGTGGCGAGATTCAACTTTTCCCACGGCGACTATGAAGAACATGGACTGAAGCTTGAAAGAACCAGAAAGATCAGCCGCGAGCTGAACCTTCCTGTTGCAGTACTGCTTGATACAAGAGGCCCTGAAATCCGTCTGCGCGACTTTGCAGAAGGAAAAGTAGAATTAAAGGCAGGCCAGAAGTTCACTCTGACCACCGAAGAGATCATGGGCACCGCAGAGCGTGCAACCATTACCTACAAGAACCTGCCTCAGGATGTTAAGCCTGGCGATTCCATCCTGCTGGATGACGGTCTGATCGGTCTGAAGGTTGAAGAAGTACAGGGCGATACAGAAATCGTCTGCACCGTTATGAACGACGGCCCGATCTCCAACCACAAGGGCGTTAACGTTCCCGGCGTAAAATTAAACCTGCCCTTCATCGATGAGAAGGATCACGCAGATATCGTTTACGCTTGCGAAAAGGGCTTCGATTTCATCGCAGCTTCCTTCGTAAGAAGCAAAGAAGACGTACTGCAGATCCGTGAGATCTTAAAGGAGCACAACTCCAAGATCCAGATCATCTCCAAGATCGAGAGCCTGCAGGGTATTCAGAACCTGGAAGAGATCATTGAAGTTTCCGACGGTATCATGGTAGCCCGTGGCGATATGGGTGTTGAGATCCCGATGGAAGAGGTTCCGATCATCCAGAAGAGAATCATTAAGCTGACAACTGCAGCTGGTAAGAACGTTATCACTGCTACACAGATGCTGGATTCCATGATGAAGCATCCCCGTCCGACCCGTGCAGAGGCAACCGACGTTGCAAACGCTATCTACGATGGCACAACCGGTATCATGCTTTCCGGTGAGACAGCAAACGGCGATTACCCGCTGGAAGCTGTTCAGACCATGGTTCGTATCGCAGAGCGCGCAGAAAAGGATATCGACTATGTAGGCCGTCTGCAGAAGACTGGTGCAAGACTTCCTCAGGAGCAGGATACAACCACTTCTATCTGCCACGCAACCTGCACCGTTGCTACTGACCTGAATGCAGCAGCAATCATCCCGGTATCCATGTCTGGCTTTACTTCCGGCATGGTAGCACGTTTCAAACCTAACTGCCCGATCATCGCATGCACAACCAGCCGTCTGGTATGGCGTCAGATGAACCTGCAGTGGGGCGTAACTCCTCTGCTGATCGCAGAAGAGAACACTGCAGAGGATCTGTTCCGTGAAGCAGTTAAGGCTGCAGAGAACGCAGGTCTGGTCAAGAAGGGCGACAAGGTTGTCCTGACTGCAGGTATGCCTCTGGGTATCCCCGGCAGAACGAACATGCTGCGTGTTGTAGAGGTTTAATAGACAATAACATACTGCCGCACTGAAGAGGTTCAGCGCGGCAGTTCTGTTTTTACAGGAAGAAAAATTTCGGAGGAGGGGTTTTCTTTCTGTAAAAGCAGGACTGCTGCAGCTTACAGGTCCAAAGGTACAGACAAGACAGATGCAAAAATACGATACAGGGGGTATGGGTATGCAGAAAGCGAAGAAGTACGTCATGGCACTGGATCAGGGAACGACGAGTTCCCGTTGTATTTTGTTTGACAGGAGCGGAAAGGTATGCTCTGTTGCGCAGAAAGAGTTTGCACAGTATTATCCCCAGCCGGGCTGGGTAGAGCACAATCCGATGGAAATCTGGTCGTCCCAGCTTTCCGTAGCGGTCGAGGCGATGGGACAGATCGGCGCGGAGGCGGACGATATTGCGGCAATTGGCATTACGAATCAGCGTGAGACGACGATCTGTTTTTCGAAAAAGACCGGAAAACCGGTTTATCCGGCGATTGTATGGCAGTGCAGGCGGACAGCGGATAAGATCGACGCGCTCAAAAAGGATGGTTTTGACAAAGTGATCCGGGAACGGACGGGACTGATTCCGGACGCTTATTTTTCCGCAACGAAAATCTGCTGGATTCTGGAGCACGTGGAGGGCGCGCGCCAGATGGCAGAGGACGGAGATCTTTTGTTCGGCACTGTGGACACCTGGCTGATGTGGAACCTGACCAAGGGACAGGTGTTTGCGACGGATTATACCAACGCATCCCGGACAATGCTGTTTGATATCCACAAACGGCAGTGGGATCCGGAAATTCTGGATTATTTTCAGATTCCGAAAAGCATGCTTCCGGAGGTTCTGCCGTCGAGCGGGATGTTTGGCATGACGGAGGAATCCGTGATCGGCGGGGAAATTCCGATTGCAGGAGCTGCGGGTGACCAGCAGGCGGCGCTGTTCGGGCAGTGCTGTTTTGATGCGGGCGAAGCCAAAAATACATATGGAACCGGCTGCTTCCTTTTGATGAATACGGGAGAAAAGCCGATTGAATCCCAAAACGGACTGCTGACGACGATCGCAGCGAGCGGCAAAGACGAGGTGCGTTATGCGCTGGAAGGAAGCGTTTTCGTGGCAGGCGCTGCGCTGCAGTGGCTGAGGGATGAGATGCGGATGTTAAAGAGTGCACCGCAGTCGGAGGAATATGCGTCGGCGGTGGAGGATACCCAGGGCGTATATGTTGTGCCTGCATTCACCGGATTAGGTGCGCCTTACTGGAATCCGTATGCGCGCGGGATTGTGACCGGGCTGACGAGAGGAACTTCGAAGGAGCATTTTATCCGCGCCGTTTTGGAATCGCTTGCCTATCAGGCGGAGGAAGTCATCGAAGCGATGGAAAAGGACTCTGGAATCGAGCTGAGGGCCCTGCGTGTGGACGGCGGTGCGAGCGCTAACAACTTTTTGATGCAGTTTCAGGCGGATATGCTGCAGAAGCATGTGCTGCGCCCGGAATGTATCGAGACGACCGCGCTGGGAGCCGCTTATCTGGCGGGACTTGTGGTGGGCTTCTGGAAAGATAAGGACGATATCCGAAGCAACTGGTCACTGGAGCGTACCTTTGCACCGGTAATGGAGCCCAAAGACCGCGACAGACGTTTAAAGGGCTGGAAAAAGGCAGTCCGTGCGGCGCTGTATTTCGCCAATGACGAGGAAGAGTAAAAGAAGTAAGCTGTTATGGGAAAAATCTATTATATTATGGGAAAAAGCGCCTCCGGAAAAGATACGATTTACCGGAGATTGATGGAAGATAAAACGTTTGCGTTTCACACGCTGGTACCGTATACCACAAGACCGATGCGGAGTACGGAAGTAAACGGCAGGGATTATTTTTTTACAGACGAAGCAGGGCTGTCCCGGCTGGAGGAAGCGGGCAGGGTAATCGAGCTGCGTTCGTATCAGACAGTGCATGGAATCTGGAATTATTTTACGGTAGACGACGGGCAGGTGGATCTGGCAAAGGATAGCTATCTGTTGGTGGGGACACTGGAATCCTACCGGAAAGTCCGGGCTTACTACGGTTTGGAACAGGTAATTCCGATTTATGTGGAAGTCGAGGACGGACTGAGACTGTCCCGTGCCGTTGAACGGGAACGGGCGCAGAAGGAGCCGAAGTATGCAGAGCTGTGCCGACGGTTCCTGGCGGATGAAGCGGATTTCTCCGAAGAAAAGCTTTCCGAAGCGGGAATTGTGAAAAGATTCCAAAACGACGATCTGGAACGCTGTCTGCAGGAGATTTTCAGGGAAATTACGAAATTGGAAGGAGATGAGTGACATGGCGGGATTTCAGGATATTATCGGGCAGGAACAGATCTGCGAGCATCTGCAAACTGCGCTGAAGCTTCAAAAAGTATCGCATGCCTATATTATCAACGGAGAACGCAATTCCGGCAAAAAATTTATCGCGCGGATTTTCGCCATGGCGCTGCAGTGTACCGGAGAGGGGGAAAAGCCCTGTCAGGTTTGCCGTTCGTGCAGACAGGCACTTTCGGAAAACCATCCGGATATTATCCGGATTACGCATGAAAAACCGAACAGCATCGGTGTAGAGGATATCCGCACGCAGGTCAATAACGATATGGGAATCAAGCCCTATCAGGGACCTTATAAGGTTTATTTGATGGAAGAGGCGGAAAAAATGACGGTTCAGGCGCAGAACGCGCTGTTAAAGACGCTGGAGGAGCCGCCGGAATACGGCGTGATTATTCTGATGACGTCGAGTCTCGAAGCGCTGCTTCCGACGATCCAGAGCCGGTGCGTGCTGTTGAATATGCGTCCGGTACGTGATGAGCTGGTGCAGAAATACCTGATGGAGCAGCTGCAGGTGCCGGATTACCGGGCGAAGCTGTGCACGGCGTTTGCGCGCGGGAATATCGGACAGGCAAAGCTGCTTGCATCGAGCGAGGACTTTGACCGGGTGCGGGAAGAGGCGGTGACGCTGCTCAAATATATTAACGAGATGGAAATCACGGAGCTGGCAGCAGCAGTCCGCAAGATTACGGAGTATCAGCTCGACATGACGGATTATCTGGATATTATTTCCGTCTGGTACCGCGATGTACTGATGTTCAAGGCGATGAATGACGCAAATCACTTGATTTTCCGGGAAGAAATACAGTATATTAAAAGGGTGGCTGACAGAAGCTCCTATGAAGGATTGGAAAAAATTCTGGACGCCCTTGAAAAGGCAAAGGCGAGACTGCGTGCAAATGTCAGCTTCGAACTGACGATGGAGCTTTTGTTTTTGACGATTCAGGAGAATACCTGAACATGGAGGTAGATAGATTAGATGGTAAAGGTAATTGGCGTAAGATTTCGGACAGCGGGCAAGATCTATTATTTTGATCCGCTGAACTTTCAGGTAAAAAGAGGCGACCATGTCATTGTAGAGACTGCGAGAGGGGTAGAGTACGGTACGGTAGTCGGTTCCCCCAGGGAAGTTGAGGACGACAAGGTTGTACAGCCCTTAAAGCCGGTGCTGCGCGTGGCGACAGAGCGCGACGACGAGCAGGAAGCCGGAAATAAGGCAAAAGAAAAAGAAGCGTTTAAGATCTGTCAGGAAAAAATCCGCAAGCACGGTCTGGAAATGAAGCTGATCGATGCGGAATATACCTTTGACAACAATAAGGTTCTGTTCTATTTTACGGCGGACGGACGTGTGGATTTCCGCGAACTGGTAAAAGACCTTGCAGGCGTTTTTAAAACGAGAATCGAGCTGCGCCAGATCGGCGTGCGCGACGAGACGAAGATTTTGGGCGGAATCGGCATCTGCGGCAGAGTGCTTTGCTGTCACAGCCATCTGTCCGAGTTTATTCCGGTTTCCATCAAGATGGCGAAGGAGCAGAACCTTTCCCTGAATCCGGGAAAAATTTCCGGTGTGTGCGGAAGACTGATGTGCTGTCTGAAGCATGAGGAGGAAACCTATGAGGAATTGAACCGCCGTCTGCCCAATACCGGCGATTATGTGACAACGGACGACGGCTTAAAGGGCGAGGTTTCCTCTGTCAACGTCCTGCGCCAGCTGGTCAAGGTGCTGGTTGAGGTCAACGACGAAAAGGAACTGCGCGAATATAAGGTAGAGCAGCTGAAATTCCGCCGCAGACAGCATGGACGCGGACGCAAAAACGGTGAGGGCGACGAGAAAGAGATGAAAGAACTCGAAAAGCTCGAACGCCAGGAGAAGAAGGAAGGAAAATCAAAGCTGGATGACTGACCGGACAAATTTGTTAAAATCAGGCGAACGGATTGACGATCTGCAGAGAAACGGGCTGAAAATCATTCAGGATCCGGGGAGATTTTGCTTCGGAATGGACGCGGTGCTCCTTTCGGGTTTCGCTTCTGCAGGCATCCGGCAGGGTATGCGTGTGCTGGATCTGGGAACCGGGACGGGGATTATTCCGCTGCTGCTGTCCGCAAAGACGCAGGCGGAGTCCCTGTGCGGTCTGGAGATTCAGGCAGACAGTGCGGATATGGCGAGGCGCAGCGTTGCCATGAACCATCTGGAGGATCGGATTTCTGTCATACAGGGAGATATCAAAGAAGCAGATAAGCTTTTTGCGGCTGCTTCTTTTGACGTTGTAACGTCTAATCCGCCATATATGATCGGGCAGCATGGTCTGACCAATCCAGAAGCGCCGAAGGCGATTGCGAGACATGAGGTTTTATGTACCTTTGAGGATATCGCAGCGCAGGCGGCGCGGCTGCTTGCACCGGGAGGAAGCTTTTATCTGGTGCATCGCCCGTTTCGGCTGGCAGAGCTGATTGTCACCCTGTCGAAATATAAGCTCGAGCCTAAAAGGATGCAGCTGGTGTATCCGTATGCCGACCGCGAGCCGAACATGGTGCTGCTGCAGGCGGTGCGCGGCGGGAAACCGCGGATGACGGTGGAAAAGCCGCTGGTGATCTATAAAGAGCCAGGTGTGTATACAGAGGAGATCTATGGGATTTATGGGTATTAATGGAGACCGCCCGGAGGGTGCAGCGGACGGACAGTTTTGTACCAGGCGCAAGTGCCGTCGATTGCGCTGCGGTGTTCTGGCAGCAGTGCTTGCGGCAGGGCTTTGCCTGAGCGGATGCCAGGGAAAAAATGTGGAAACGATGGCGGCGTTTGCGGAAAAGGAAGGAGCAGAGGACGGCACTGGAGCCGCAGACAGCGCAGACGGCGAGTTCGGGATGTCGAACGAGTCTGAGGCTGAAACCACTGTGGACGGCGACACAACTGCAAATCCCGGCGCGAGTACAGGCAGTGTAGAGGATGCAGCCACCGTTAAAGAGCTGAATCGCGTCAAGGTAAAGGGCATTTATGTCAGTGGTCCGATGGCGGGCACGGCGGGAATGGACAATCTGATTGCGCTGGTCGATCGTACAGAGTTAAACGCGCTCGTCATCGACGTCAAAAATGACGACGGGTATCTGACCTGTGAGCTGGATGTGCCGCTGGTAGAGCAGATCGGCTCTGAGAAGCACTATATCAAAGACCTTCCGGCGCTCGTACAGACCTGCAAAGAAAAGAACATTTATTTGATTGCGCGCGTGGTTGCGTTTAAAGATCCGATTCTGGCGGAAAAAATGCCGGAGTGGAGCTTACATAACAGTGATGGAAGCATTTTCCGGGATAAAAGCGGGCTGGCATGGGTAAATCCTTACCGCAAAGAAGTCTGGGAATATCTGGCATCTGTCGGGGAAGCGGCGATAAAAGCCGGATTTGATGAAATACAGTATGATTATGTACGTTTTTCGACAGACAGCCGGATGAAGCAGGTAGATTTTGGCGACAGTACGAAGGGAAGAACGAAAACCGAGGCGATCAGCGGATTTACGCTGTATGCCTCGGAGAGAATCCACGCGGCAGGCGGACGGATTTCTGCAGATGTTTATGGTGTTGTGATCGACAGTGAAGAGGATCAGCAGATCGTAGGACAGAACTATGTGGAAATGTCCAGGTCACTGGATGCGATCAGCCCGATGATTTATCCGTCGCACTATGGACCGTATAATTATCAGATTCCGGTTCCGGATGCACAGCCATACGACACGGTGCTCGCAGCGATGCAGGCATCCAAAATGGTGCTGGCCGGGCTTGATCCGAAGACCGGGAAGAAGCCGGTTTCGGCGGATGTGAGTGGGAATGATGCGATGGACGCAGCGATTACGGGCGGGGAAGCGGTCAGCGGCAACAATGCGGCGGACGCGGCAGCAGACAGCCAGAGTACGTCCGGCACAACCGCAGTTAGCGGTAACGACGCTGCACAGGATGCAAAAGACGCGCAAGCCGCAAAAGACGCGCAAGCCGCAAAAGACGCGGCTGCGAAAACCCCTGCTCTCAGCAAAGAAGAGATCGCCCAGCTGGACCCTACGACCGGCGTGCAGGCGACGGTTCGTCCATGGCTGCAGGATTTTACCGCGACATGGGTAAAGGGGCATATTTCCTATGGCCCGGAGGAAATCCGCGCGCAGATTCAGGCGGTCTACGATGCCGGATATGAGGAGTGGATTCTCTGGAATGCAGCCAACCGCTACACGGAGGGCGGACTGCTGACACAGGAGGAAGAGGAACAATGACGGGAATTTTATATTTGTGTGCGACACCGATCGGCAATCTGGGCGATATGACGCCCCGCGTGGTGGAAACGCTGCGCAGCGTGGATCTGATTGCGGCGGAAGATACGCGAAACAGCCTGAAGCTGATGACGCATTTTGAAATTCATACTCCTATGACAAGTTATCACGAATATAATAAAGTGGAAAAAGCATATACGCTGATTGCAAAGCTACAGGAGGGACAGAATATTGCGCTGATTACGGATGCGGGGACGCCGGCAATCTCCGATCCGGGCGAGGTGCTCGTGCGGATGTGTCTGGAAGCAGGAATCCGGGTGACGAGCCTGCCGGGTGCGGCTGCATGCATCACGGCGCTCACGATGTCGGGGCTTTCGACCAGACGGTTTTGCTTTGAAGGTTTTTTGCCGCCGGATAAAAAAGAGCGCACCGAAATCCTGGAGGATTGCCGGGAGGAGAGCCGGACGATGATTTTTTATGAAGCGCCCCATCATCTGAAAAAAACGCTGCAGGAGCTTGCGGCGGTGCTGGGCGACCGGAAAATTACGTTATGCCGTGAACTGACAAAGCGGTTTGAAACGGTGATGCCGACGACGATTTTTGCCGCGACGGACTATTTCGAAACGAACGATCCGCGGGGAGAATATGTCCTTGTGATCGAGGGAAAAAGCTACGAGGAAAAGAAGCAGGAGGCACAGAAAAACTGGCTGGAAATGCCGGTGGAGGAACATGTTGCACTGTATGAAAGCCAGGGCTTTGACCGAAAGGAAGCCATGAAAAAAGCGGCAAAAGACAGGGGTGTGAGCAAGCGCGACATCTATCAGAGCCTGCTTTAAAAAATACCGGAAAACAGTTGACAACTGATAGGATGGATAATATACTTTGAATGTCAATTCACTGAAATATGATTTGGAATTAAAGGAGATAGTATTATGTTAGAGAGAATCGCAGGCATTATCCGCGAGCAGCTGAATCTGGACAATGTTGAAATTACAGAGGAAACCTCTTTTAAAGATGACCTGGATGCAGATTCCCTGGATCTGTTTGAACTGGTTATGGCATTTGAAGAAGCTTACAATGTTGAGATCCCTTCCGAAGACCTTGAGAAGCTGGAAACCGTCGGCGATGTTATGGATTACATCAGAGATAAAGAAATCGACGCTTAATTTACGATAGAGATTATGAACAGGGAAAACGGGCTGTTTTGTCGAAAGACAGGCAGCCCGTTTTAGCGTGGCAGAAAAATACGTGGCATGGAAAATGTCAGCGCAGGCGTGGACTACAGTAGAGCTTTTGCGTGCGTTTTGCGCTCGCTTGACATGGCACTGCAAAAGGAATATGCTTAAACCACTGGGAAAGGCAAACAGGGGAAGTGCGATTTTTTGCAGATAAAAAGGAGGAGCCGATTATGGAATTCAAGGGATGCAAAAAGTCGACGCAGCCTGAGACAGGCAGAGGCCGGACAGAATTTTACAATTCATTCAGGAGAGAAGAAGAAACATGAAGTACGATTTTACATCAGTGATCGACAGAACGGGAAAGGATTCCATCGCATGGGAAAACATTCCGGTGCCGAATGCAGAGATTGCAGAGGGGTTTGACCGGATTCCGATGTGGGTGGCGGACATGAATTTCCAGACAGCGCCGTCAGTTTGCGAAGCGATTACGAAGCGTCTGGAGCATCAGGTGTTCGGATATTTCAATCCGTCCGAGGAATATTACAACAGCATCATCAATTGGCAGAAGGTCCGCAACGGCGTTGAAGGGCTGACAAAAGAAGCGATCGGTTATGAAAATGGCGTGTTGGGCGGTGTTGTCGCTGCGCTGCAGGCATTTTCTGCACCGGGCGAGGCAATCCTGGTTCATTCTCCGACGTATACCGGATTTACCAGTGTCCTGAACAATAATGGACGCCGGGCAGTACATACCGAGCTGAAACGGGATGCAGAGGGCATCTGGCGGATGGATTATGAGGATATGGATAAAAAGCTCAAAGAAAACCATATTCATCTGGCAATTTTCTGTTCTCCCCACAATCCGAGCGGACGTGTCTGGGAACGGGAAGAAATTGAAGCTGCGATGGAGGTTTATCGTAAAAACGACTGTATCGTTATTTCGGATGAAATCTGGTCAGATCTGACACTGGGCAATCGTCAGCATATTCCGACACAGACGGTTTCCGAGGATGCAAAAACCAGAACGATTGCAATGTATGCGCCGACGAAAACCTTTAATCTTGCCGGACTGATCGGTTCCTATCATATTGTATACAACCCGTATCTTCGAGATCGGATGGACAAGCAGACATCGCTGTCTCATTATAACAATATGAACATTTTTTCCATGCACGGACTGATCGGTGCTTACAGTAAGGATGGTCAGGAATGGGCGGATGAGCTGAAAGCTGTGCTGACAGAAAATATGGAATGGGCATATGATTTTATCACGAAAAACTGGGATGGTGTAGAGCTTGCAAAGCCGGAGGGCACTTATATGCTGTATCTGGATTGTCATAAATGGTGTGAAGCACATCATAAGACAATGGATGAGCTGCTGCAGGCAGGCGTTAAAGTCGGTGTTATCTGGCAGGACGGCAGAGCATTTTTCTACCCGGACAGCATCCGGATGAATCTGGCGCTGCCATTTTCGAGAGTGCAGGAGGCCTTTCATCGTCTGGATAAATATGTTTTTAGGGCAGAAGCATAAAGGAGCAAAGTAAGGCATAACGAAAGGAGAACCGTAAGATGAACAGAGAAGTGACAATGGAACTTCTGGAAAAGTACGGAAAAGAATTTGTGCAGGATCGTGCAAACCGCGTTGCTCAGAATGCAGTTGTGGGCAAGGGCGTAAATGCAGCTGCAACAGACCGCGGCGTAGAAAGAGAGATTGCGAATACATTTTCTATCAGCCTGGAGCAGGGTAAGATTACCAACCAGAAAAAGAGCGGCCGCTGTTGGATGTTCGCAGCCTTAAACTGCATGCGTTTTCAGGTAATGAAGCACTGCAATCTGGAAACTTTTGAGTTGTCCCAGAACTATACCCTGTTTTATGACAAGCTGGAGAAATCCAACTATTTCCTGAATACAATTCTGGATACTCTGGAAGAGGATACAGACAGCCGGTTGATCGCACATTTGCTTTCCGCACCGTTAAATGACGGCGGACAGTGGGATATGCTCTGTGCAATCGTAGACAAATACGGACTGGTTCCGAAGGAAGCGATGCCGGAAAGCGAAATTTCCTCCAACACAAACGAAATGGTATCTTACATGACAGAAAAGCTGCGGGAGTTCGCATGCACTCTGCGGGAAGCATACCGTGCCGGCAGCACCAAAGAAGAGCTGCTTGCAAAGAAGGAGGAAATGATGCAGGTTGTTTACAACATGCTTTGCATCTGTCTCGGCAATCCGCCCAAGACCTTTGATTTCGAATACCGTGACAAGGACAAGCAGTTCCATCGGGAATGTGGCCTGACCCCGAAGGAATTCTATGCAAAATATATCGGTCTGAACTTAAATGATTACTTTAGTCTGATCAATGCGCCGACTGCGGACAAGCCGTACTACAGAAGCTACACTGTACAGTACCTGGGCAACGTTGCAGAAGGCCGTCAGGTAAGATATGTCAATCTGCCGATCGAAGAGCTGAAAAAGGCTGCAATTGCACAGATGAAGGATGGCGAGCCGGTATGGTTCGGCTGTGACGTCGGCAAGCGCTCCACCAGAGAGAGCGGCGTTATGGATACCAAGATCTTTGCACTGGAAGATCTGTTCCAGACCGACTTCCCTATGACCAAGGCACAGCGTCTGGATTACGGACAGAGCCTGATGACCCACGCAATGGTATTCCAGGGCGTGAACATCGACGAAAACGGACAGCCTAATCGCTGGAGAGTGGAGAACAGCTGGGGACCCGATGCCGGAAGAGATGGCTACTACACCATGACAGACAGATGGTTCGACGAGTATACCTATCAGATCGTTGTAAACCGCAAGTACCTGCCGAAAGAGGTTCTGGAAGCTTACGAGCAAGAGCCGATCGTATTAAAGCCCTGGGACCCGATGGGATCTCTGGCATAAGAGGAAAACGCAAGTCGCGTTTCTTCCAGGAAAAGATATTGCCGGCGCAAAAGCGTCGGTGCGAGAGGAAAGCGCCTTCGGAGAGAAAACTCCGGGGCGCTTTTTTGTAGCTGGAAGACGTTCTTTTTAATTCTTGACATAACAAAGTTTTCAATCTATTATTAAAATAGTTTTAATAATAGATTGAAAAAGGAGATGAATATGGCGTTTTCGAGCATGGTAAAAGATATCAACAGAAAAATCATTCTTGAATCTTTTTGGGATTTTAGTAGAAATACGAAACAAGATATTACAAAAAAAACAGAACTGAGTTTTCCAACAGTAAGTAAGCTGGTAGATGAATTGAATGAGCAGGATATTATACATATGTTATCAGACAAACGCGGTGAAACTGGGGGGAGAAAAGCGAATGAATATATTCTGAATCAGGAATATGCGTATAGTCTTTGCTTAAAGGTAGAAAGAGAATATATAGAAGTTTTTATAGTTGATCTATATAAACAGAATATCAGTTATGACAAAATTGAAGAAAAAGCAATATCTGCTGAAAAAATACTTAAAGTTATCGAAACAAAGATATTGAACAATAAAATTAAATCTATTGTAGTTGGAATACCCGGGTTTATACATGACGGAATAATAGGTATGGCGGATGGAATAGAAGCGCTAAACGGATGTAATTTAAAAACTGAAATTTTTCAAAAATTTAATATAGAAACAGAAGTAGCAAATAATATGAATATTCTTGTTTCCGGTTTTCAGAAGGAATTGGGAGATATTTCATGTATTCATATTGGTAAAAATGGACCTGGAAGCAGTTATATTGTTAATGGAAAGCCAGTAAGCGGTGCATTTGGATTTCAGGGAGAAGTTGGATTTAATTTTTATGATGAACATAGGACGTTTAGAGAGATTGCTTTAGAAGGATATCAAAATATTGATATGATAGAATATATAGGGAGATTGTTACTTCAAATTATTACAGTAATAAATCCGTATAAGCTATATTTATATCCCCTGACAGATATAAATATAGAGGAATTGCAGAATTATTGTTTAAGATATGTACCTCAAGAAGCGATGCCGCAAATAATCCTAAAAAAAACATATGACAAAGATTATCAATATAGTTTGCTCAGCAGGGGAATTCATCTTTTACAGGCAATTATTTAATTTGGAGGGGAAATGGATAAAATTACATTTGATGAAAAGAGAATCGCAGAAGGATATATGAACCGTCCATGGCTTCATAAAAAAGTAATAGAACGATTTGTAAGCGATTGTGAAGTTACTTCCAATTTTCGGAATGGATTGGATGTAGGATGTGGGGCTGGATTATCGACAAAAGCACTCCACCTGATTTGCGACAGGGTTACAGGAACTGATATATCAGAACAAATGATTCAAGTGTGTAAAGAGGAATATAAGGATAATAAAGCATATACATTTTACAGGGCAAAAGCGGAGGAAACAAAAGCGCCAGCAGAAAAATATGATATCGTAACTGCAGCTGGAATGGTAAATTGGGTTGACAGGGATTTGTTTTTAGAGAATATGGGACATGCTCTGCAGGATCAGGGTATTTTGCTGATTTATGATTTCTGGATTATAGATAAAATGCAGGGAAATGATGCTTATACAAGCTGGTATCATGAGGAATATTTAAAGCGCTTTCCCAAACCGCCCAGAAACGAAAACACGTGGAAACAAAGTGAACTGCCGGATTATTTTCACATTAAAAATCAGATCACATATGAATTATTCTATGATTTTTCTATAGAGCAGTTTATTGATTTTATGATGATTCAGTCGAATGTAAATACAAAGATAGAAAACGGGGAAGTAAGTGAGGTAGAAGCAAGAGATTGGTTTAAAAACTCGCTATCGCCTGTTTTTGAAAACAGGAAAAAGACGTTATATTTTACAGGGTATAGCTGGTATCTCTATAAATCGGCGGTTCACCGTGTATTGTCTAGCGGTTGCTGTTGATTTTTTCTGAAATATCGTTTACATTAACTATATGATGTCGGGGGCAAAAGCCCCCGACCTTGATGCCTGCGGATTGTTCCGTGCTGCGCACTCCCACAATCCTGCCCGATAGTCGCATATCGTGGGATTATCATCCCACTTTTATGCTCCTATCGGGGCGGGTCAAGAGGTCTTTCACCCACCTATGAGCAAGCTCATGTGGGCTTAGACCTTTTGACCCTGGCATCAAATACATTCTATTATGGCAGGCGGCTTTTGCAGAGGGAAAGTCGCCTATGCCGTAGAATCTGAAATCTTTTCTACTTTTTCAAGGTCGGATCGACCAGAGATTTCTATCAGACAAAAACTGAATAAGGAACAGATGGAGATATCGGGAAGACCTTGCAGAAAGAAGTCTTCCTGGTATATGATGAATGTATCAGAAAGGCAAAAGATGGAGACAATCAATACACCTTATGATGACACTTTCCGTACGCTGCTGCAGGATTGCCCAGAGCTGGTGGTCCCGCTGATTAACGAGCTGTTCGGCACGAATTATACCGGGCGGGAAGTAGTGGTATCGAATGAGAACGAGATTTTTTTGAGGAACCCGGAGGGGAAAAAGGAGAAGCGGGTTACGGATTCCAACCTGACATTGATTTCTTTAAAGGGAATTTCCAAACG
>ERZ894191.626-NODE-626-length-27210-cov-13.870116_pt1 | contig 27210 bp, 18 predicted proteins | sample MGYA00380282_ERZ894191 | MGnify/ENA primary metagenome ERZ894191 (study PRJEB32331, sample SAMN06328485) | human gut metagenome | biome: human gut microbiome; feature: stool | host: Homo sapiens | collected 2013-02-21 ...
AGGAGACGGCCAAGCGCATCAAGAAGAGCCAGACCGACTCCGAGCGCATGATCACGTTCGATCCCGAGAATCGCCCCGGCGTGTCCGGCCTGCTTTCAACCGCCGCCATCTGCACCGGCCGTTCCGAAGTCGAGATTGCCGAGGAGATTGGCATGGGCGGCTCCGGCCAGCTCAAGAAGTACGTGACCGAGGCCGTCAACGAGTACTTCGCGCCGATCCGTGAGCGTCGCCAGCGCTACGAGAACGACCTGGATTACGTAAAGGACGTCCTGCACGAGGGCAACCGTCGCGCCAATGAGATCGCCGAGCAGACCCTGGGCGAGGTTCAGGACGCCATGGGCATGGTGTACTAGGCAAAGCGCCTTCGCACAACATAGACGGTGAGGCTGAATCCTCACCGAAACAGGAACAGGCCCGCTGGCAGATAGTTGCCAGCGGGCCTGTTCCCGAAGTACACCGTTGAATCGCACAGAGGGGAGGAATGCGAATCAAACTCAACAGGGCAGGCTTTTTCATCGCCTATTGCCTGCTCCGTTGCTGAAAACAATATAGTTCACCGTGGTTTACTTTGCTGCGACAAACCGCGCCGCCATACCTTCTCCATAAGTTAACCTCGGTAAACCTGCCAAAACCACCACAAAGGGGATAGGCACCTTTGTGGTGGTTTAAGCCACGGCAGAGCCGCTAGAGCCCTGCAGGCCAGCGACAGGCGGCCAAGTCGACGTGCATGTCGTCCTTAAACGCCACACCCTCCCCTAGCAAAAGCTCACGTTGAGCATCGGGACCGCCAAAAGCAAAACCATCGCATATGCGGCCATCGGCAAACACCACGCGGTGACAGGGAATCTCGCCGGGGCGCGGATTGCCATGCAGGGCATACCCCACGTACCGCGCACTTCGTGGACGTCCAGCAAGCAGCGCCACCTGACCATACGTGGCGACCATCCCCTCGGGAATCTGCTCGACCACCTCGTACACCCGCTCAAAAAAGCCCTCAGACGCCATTGCTCGCTCCCTTCCACCCGGAATAGCATAAACCACCACAAAGGTGCCTGTCCCCTTTGTGGTGGTTTTGGCAGGTGGGCTAGTTAACGGGCTGGAAGAAGGCTACGGCTACGGCGCCGGGGCCTACATGGGTGCCGATGGTGGCGCCGATGGTGTGAACGGGCAGTTCGCCCTCGGTGTGGCCAGCCCACAGTGCCGCGCTGTCCTCGATATACTTCTTGAGCACCGCATCCGAAAGGCCCGTATAGCCGAGCGCCAGCGGCATGGAAAAGTCGATGCCGCCTGCCTTTTCGACCTTCTGGTTGAGCAGGTTACGGCCGTTCTTGGAACCGCGCGCCTTGCCCAGCTGCACGATCAGACCGTCCTCGGCAGCCACAACGGGCTTTACGTTGAGCAGCGTGCCCACGGCGCCGGCAGCAGCAGACAGGCGACCGCCGCGCACCAGGTACTCCAACGTCTCGAGCAGGCCGATGACGACCACGCGGTCGCGCACGGCCTCGACAGCCGCCGCAACCTGAGCCGCGCCCTGGCCCTCGTCCACCAAGCGCAGGGCATACTCGACCAGCACGCGCTCGCCCAGGGTAACGTTATTGCTATCCACCACGTACACATCGCCGCCCGGGGCCTCGGCAAGTGCGGTGCGGGCACTCTGATTGGTGCCCGAGAGCTTGGCGCCCACGGTAATAATCACGGCCTCATCGCCGGCCTCACGCGCTTCGGCAATCGCCTGCGAAAAGGCGTACGGGTTGACCTGACCGGTCTTGGGCAGCTCATCGCGCTCCACAAGCATCTCGTAAAAGCGCTGGTGATCGATGTCGACGCCATCCATATACACATCGGTGCCAAAGGTGACGGACAGCGGCAGAACACGCAGAGCGGGGTGCTCCGCCGGCGACATATCGCTTGCGGAATCGGTAATAATGCGGACGGACATAACGAATCCTTTCTTGCGCAGGTCCCGCGCGGGGAATTTTGACAGCAATGCCCCGGCACGGCATACGCGCTCAAACGGGACTATGCAGTTTTTAATGGGAAGCAAATGCCTTGGCGGCCTTAGATCTCACGCAGGGTGTTGAGAATCGTACGCAGCGACGCATACATCTGCTCGCGCTGCTCCACACCCATAGCCTTACCGGTGGTGTCGAGCACCTCGCGAATGATGCGGTCCGCCTCGCTCATGCTCTCGCCGCCCAGAGCGGTCAGGCGCACCGGGGCACGATACTTAACGGCTGCATCACCCGAGTCGTCGACCTCGACGTAGCCGCCCTCCTCCAGATGCGCGAGCGTGCGCGAGACGGCGGCACGGGTCACGCCTGCCATGCGAGCCAGGTCAGCGCCAGTCAGGCCGTCCTTGCTGCGCTCAAGATAGTACAGGCACATAACGTCGGAGCCCTTGAGGCCCAGCCTTGCGCCCTCGGATGTCTTAATGCGCTGGATCTCCTTGTAGAGCCCGCTGATCAGTCCGACAAAGTCCTCGAAACGTGTCTCGTCGTTCTGCTGCATGGGAGACGACCGCCTTTCGCTTGCATGATGCTAACGGGTAAACATCTTAGCCGCACAAGGCAACACCCATACCCAAATATCCCATTTGTTAACCCATCAACATAAAAACCACCACAAAGGGGACAGGCACCTTTGTAGTGGTTTTGACCGGCGAACATGATCCGCAGGCGTCGCTACAGTTCCACGCAGGGATTGTCGCGGGTCACAAGCGTCTTAACGACAACCGTCGCTCCCAGATAGCGCTCAAGCAGCTCGGCTAAGCGATCGATCGCGGCCTGGCAATCCCCCATCCGCTCGGGCTCCACGCACTCAATCGCCAGGAATGCATCGGCCGAATCGTCGGACAGCGCCGTGCGAACGCCATCGCGCCAGTTCCAGCAGCGGCATACGGCGCCCGCATCATCGATATAGGCGAGCTCGCCGGGCAGCGTCGGGTCATCCGTTTCCTCGCCAAGTGGCAGGAACGCATCGCCGCCGTCAGTCACCTTCAAGCGAAGATCCCCCTCAATCGCATGCAGGTCCTCGCCGCCAACGGGCAGCGCGTAGGTCAGCGACACCGTGTTGTAGATGTCCACCGCGGGCGTAATGTGGCCCACCGGTTTGCCCTTGAGCACGCGCTTGAGCAGGTTCTCAATTGAGCAACGCGCGCCCTTTTTGGTCTTGAACAGCCGATAAGCCTCGCGCCATGCCTTGACCGGTGCGTTCTCGCTGATAGTATCGCTGGTCAGATGACGCTCCGCGTCGATATTGGCGCGGTCGAGCAACGCCGCAATCGCGTCCACGTCCTCTTGAGGAATCTGAGCCGCGGGCTTCATGCCCTTTACGACCGCAACACCGACAGCCGCCTGCGGAAATAGCTCCCAAAACGAATCCTCGGCAATAAAGCTCTTCATGCGCTCTCCCTTCATCGTGCGCGCCCGAGCGAGGGCGCCTAAACAAAAAGCGCCCTTACGACGGCCACCTTCAAAGTCCTACGGTGCCGCCACAAGAGCGCTTACGCTGCCCCCATCCGGAGAAGGGAGCGATATGTTAGGCGTATTGTAACCCGAGTCATCCGCGCGAGTAAAACCACCACAAAGGTGCCTGTCCCCTTTATGGTGGTTTTGGGTCTGAGGCGACGCTAGTGGCGAAGTCCCAGCAGGCCGTGGCCGCGATGACGGGCGTCGGCGTGCACCTGAGCGTGCGGACCGGCGGCCTTGACGGATTCGGGCAGGTGCGAGTACTTCTTCTCGAAGTTCTCCTCGAACATCACGGCCAAGTTGTGCGCGGCCTCGTCGTAGCGAGCGGTGCTCTGCCAATACTGGCGCGGCACCAGGATGCCGTCGGGTACGCCGTGGCACGTGGTGGGAATGTCGACGTTAAAGATGTCGTCGTGCACGAACTCGCTGTCCTCGATGGTACCGTCGAGGGCGCGGGCCACCAGGGCGCGCGTGTAGGCAAGCTCGATGCGATGACCCACGCCGTAGCCGCCGCCGATCCAGCCGGTGTTGACCAGGTACACACGCGTGCGGCCGTCGGCGATGCGCTCACCGAGCATCTTGGCATAGACCATGGGGTCGAGCGGCATAAACGGCTCGCCAAACAGCGAAGAGAACGTGGGCGTGGGCTCGGTGACGCCGACCTCGGTGCCGGGGATCTTGGCCGTAAAGCCCGTCACAAAGTGATACATGGCGGCGTCGGCCGTCAGGCGCGAGATGGGCGGCAGCACGCCAAAGGCATCGCAGGTCAGGAAGAGCACGACGCTTGGAGTGGTGCCCATGCCCTTGGTCCACGCGTTGGGAATGTGCTCCACAGGGTATGCCACGCGCGTGTTGTGCGTGATCGAGATGTCGTCGTAGTTGGGCTTGCGGTTCTCGTCGAGCACCACGTTTTCGCAGATCGCGCCAAAGCGGACAGCGTTGAAGATCTCGGGCTCGTGGAACGCGTCCAGGCCCTCGCATTTGGCGTAGCAGCCACCTTCGATGTTGAAGATGCCCATGTCGGACCAACCGTGCTCGTCGTCGCCGATCAGTAGGCGCGTGGGGTTGGCCGAAAGCGTGGTCTTGCCCGTGCCCGAAAGGCCAAAGAACACGGCGGTCTCGTGCGTGACGGGATCCATGCTGGCCGAGCAGTGCATGGGTAGCACGTCGTCCTCGACGGGCAGCAGGTAATTCATGACGCTGAAGATGGACTTTTTGATTTCGCCGGAGTAACCGGTGCCGGCAACCAAAATCACGCGCTCCTGGAAGTTGATGACCACGGCGGCGCTGGAGTTGAGGCCCTTAATGGCGGGATCGCACTGGTAGCCGGGAGCGGCGAGCACACAGAAGTCCGGCTCGCCGGTGCGTGCGATTTCACGGGCAAGCGGGCGGGCGAGCATCTGCTTAATAAAGAGCGCTTGGCTGGCACGCTCGCAGGCGACAAGCAGGCGACGCGTATGGTTGCGATCGGCACCGGCCATACCGCGAGTGACGAACACATCGCGCTCGTTGAGGTAGTTGACGATACCGGCCTTGATGGCCTCGTAGCTCTCGGCAGAAAGCGGGCGGTTGACGGCGCCCCAGGCGATCTTGTCGTGCACGTCGGGCGTGTCGACGATAAAGCGGTCGTTGGGCGAACGGCCGGTACGCTCCCCCGTCTCGATCACCAGCGCGCCGTTGGATGCCATGCGGCCTTCTTCGCGGCGGATAGCGTGCTCGACGAGCTCCGCGGCGGGTAGATCGACCAGCAGACGGGGTTGATTCTCGGCGGGATCTTCGACCAGCGCAATACCAAAGTTGGACAGAACTTCTGCAGGGGTAACACCAGGCATGGGGCCTCCTTTAAAAGCGCGACACGTGGACGCGGCGCGCACTTTACTCACGTAAAGCCCGTTGTACCCGATATGCAAAAACGTTTTTGCGGCAACGGCGAAGCGCCCGCCCAACGGTCAAAAATCGCAGGCAAGCGGCCTAGTCGTTAGGGACACTCTTGAACAGGCAACAACCAAGGAGCGACCCCGGATGCCGGCACTTAGGGACGTTCCCAAAGTGCCGGCACATAAGGAACGTCCCCAAATGCCGTCTACTGAATGGCGGCGCCGAAATTATCGAACAACCTGTTCAAAAACACGAACGAACACCGTCGCGTCTATACTAGAGCGTAGCAATAGAAAGGACTCCGCTTTGAGCATCACGCCCATCGATAGCATTCGCCGCGCCATCGCCCGCCGCAATGGCGTCGCCGACCCCACCGTATCGGACGGGGCGCACGGGCAGGGCGGACGCATCGAGAACGGCCTGTTCCCCGCATCGCACACCGCCGAGGAGCTCGCACGAATCCAAGAGCTAAGCCAGCGTAACGCCGGCGGTCCCGACAGCAGCCAGGCCACACGCCGTCGCCGCGAGCGCGATCGCCAGCCCGGCCCCATCCACCGCATGGTCAATGCCTGGTGGAACCGCCTGCTCGGAGCCGTCTACGGCGGCGGCTTCTCCACGCAAGAAGCCGAGTACGAAGATCACGCCACCCGTCGCGACTACCTTTGGAATACCCTGGGCACCGCCGTGTGGGGCATGGTGTTTCCGTTGCTCACCATCGTGTCCACACAGCTCGTGGGCGCCGAGGAGGCTGGCAAATTCTCCATCGCCTTTGTCACCGGCACGCTCATCATGATCGCGTGCAACTACGGCGTGCGCAATTTCCAGGTCTCGGACATCGACGAAAAGACGTCCTTTGCCTCTTACCAGCTCAACCGCTGGATCTGCGGAGCGCTCGCGCTGGCATGCGGCCTGGTATACAGCAGCGCCCGCGGCTACGATGCGCAGATGGCCACAATCGGCCTGGGCGTCTACCTGTATAAGGTGATCGACGGCATTGCCGACGTGTACGAGGGACGCCTGCAGCAGGCCGACAAACTCTACCTGGCCGGCATGAGCCAAACGCTACGATCCGTCGGCGTCATCGCGGTCTTTAGCGTGGCACTGTTCCTCACGCGCAGCATGCCCATCGCCGCCATGGCCATGGGCATCGCCGCGATTGCCTCGCTCGTGCTGGTCACCGCCCCGCTCGCCCTGCTCGAAACCGAAAAATCACGCCGTATGAGTCTGCGCGAGGCTGGTCACCTGTTTATCCAGTGCGCCCCGCTCTTTGGTGCGCTGTTCCTGTTCAACCTCATCGAGAGCATGCCCAAGTTCGTGATGGAAGGCACACTGGCCTACAAATACCAGCTGTACTTTAATGCACTGTTCTTTCCAGCGCAGGCTATTTTGTTGAGCATTGGATTTATCTATAAACCGCAGCTCCTACGTCTGTCGAGCATTTGGGCGAATCCGCGCAAGCGTCGCCGCTTTGACTTGATTATTGTTGCCGTTATGGCACTGATCGTGGTCATTACCGGAGCGTGCGCCGCATTTATGGCAGGCCCCGGCATCCCCATCATGAGCTTTATGTACGGCCTCAACTTTGAGCGCTACCGCACGCTGGCACTGCTAATGGTTGTCGCCGGCGGCGTCACCGCGGCAATCGACTTTATCTACGCCATCATCACGGTGTTGCGCCACGCCGGCGATGTCACCAAGATCTACCTGATCTGCTTCGCCGTAAGCGTGGTGCTGCCGGTGATCCTGATTAAGCTACTGGGTCTGATGGGCGCTGTGGTGAGCTACCTAGCCATCATGGCCCTACTCCTGGTGCTGTTGATTGTCGAATACGCCCACATTCGCCAGCGCATAGAACGCGACCGCAACCCCTACGGCGCCTAATTCGAATCAATTTGAAGAAAAGAAACGTCGATGTTTTGGCACCGACAGCGAGCAGTCTCGAAGTGCCCCAGGTTGGCGCGAAGGAGGAGCGACGCGTACTTCTGTACGCGAGCGACGGTTTGAGCGACAAGGTGGGGTGCTTCGGGGCTGCGCAGAGTCAACGTGACCGCCGTTCGGTAGAACGGCGGAACAAGGTTATTCTCCAGGGTTGATGTTCGCATAGAACTCCGCCCCGTCGTCCAGACGCAGGATCCCGACGCGGCCGAACTCGGAGCCGGTGGCGGCGGCGCAGTCGATATCGATGCGATCGGGCACGCCGGCGGTATCCTCGCCACCCAGACGCACAATCTGCCCGCGGCCCGACTCCTCATCGAGTCCCGCAAGGCCACCTACCTCGCAATAACGCCCGAGCGACACCGTTGGCGTGTGGCCGCTCACCACGACCGGCCCCTCGCCCTCGGCAGAAAGCAGTCCCGTCGGCGCATCCCAATAGCCGTGACGAATCCACAGCAGGTCATCGGACGACTGCACGGCGAGCATTTGCCGCAGCAGCTCGCTATCGGCATCGACCGCTCCCCTGCCGTCACCGCAATCGACACCATGCTCAAGCAAAAACGCGCGCGCCGCCTCGGTCTGGATGCCGGCATGCACCAGCAGGTACGGGCGCTCCTCGGTCTCGGCCACCGCGTAGAGCGGCAGCGCGGCCATCCATCGCACGAGCTCCTCGTATGCCTCAAATTCCATGTCGTTGAGCTGCTCGCTCGTCGTCCAGCCACCGTTGATATCCCAGGTCTCGGCATCGAGCGGATCCTGGCCAATGATGGCATCGAGCATGATCTGCTCGTGATTGCCCTTGAGCACGTGGGCGTTGGGCAGCGAGCGCACGAGCTTAATAACGCCGACCGGATCGGGCCCGCGATCGATCATGTCGCCCAGCACGTACAGCGTGTCGTCGGACGTCAACGAGATCTTAGACAGGGCCTCGTCAAGCGCACGCACGTGCCCGTGAGCATCAGATGTCACATAGATCGCCATGGTACGCCTCTCCTTGCATTGCGGTCTAAGCCCGGCGCCGCAACTAAAACTTCAAGTTGAACTTAAACGTTACCCATTGTACTCCGTTGCAATAAAGCTGGAAAGGGTTTCCGAGCAGAGGCAAAGACGGCAGCCGTCTATGACGATATCGCGCACGCCCGTAATCCGCCCCCATAAACCCACCACCTTTGGGTACAAATAACCGCAGACAACTGACCGTGCCACGCCAACCACCCAGGAGCGGACACTATCCATGAACCAGATACTTCTCTTTATCGGCCTCGTCATCATTTTGTGCCTGACCATCAAACCCGTCGGCAAAAAACTCCCCTTCCCCACCCTCCTCATCTTTATTGCGCTCGGCATGCTGCTCGGCGTCAACGGTCCGGCGCACATCGACTTTAGCGACTACGCGCTCACCGAAACCGTCTGCAGCACGGCGCTGCTGTTCATCATGTTCTACGGCGGCTTTAACACCAACATCGACCGTGCCAAACCCGTCGCCGCGCCCGCTGTGCTGCTGAGCACGCTCGGCGTTATCACCACCGCCGGCATCACTGGCGTGTTCGCACACTTCGCACTGGGCTTCGACTGGATCGGCGGCCTGCTGCTGGGCTCGGTCGTGGCGTCGACCGACGCGGCGAGCGTCTTTAGCGTGCTGCGCGAGCACAACCTGTCGCTAAAGGGCGGCACCGACTCGCTGCTCGAGGTCGAATCGGGCTCCAACGACCCCGTCGCCTACATGCTCACCGCGGTACTCGCCACCCTCGCGGCGGGTGGCAACATCGACATTCCCGTGCTGCTGGCCAAGCAGATCATCCTGGGCGTGGGGCTGGGCCTTGCCATCGGCTGGATATCCAGCCGCCTGATTGAGCGCGCACACGCAACGGCCGAGGGCGCGCAGACTATCTTTTTGTTCGCCGTGGCGATCGTCGCCTACGCACTGCCGAGCTACCTGGGCGGCAACGGCTTTTTGGCCGTATACCTGGCAGGCATTGTGCTGGGCGCGAGCGACATCACCGGCAAGGTCGAGATGGCGCACTTCTTTGACACCCTTACCGAGATGGCCGAGATGACGATCTTCTTCTTGCTCGGCCTGCTCGTAACGCCCGCACGCCTGCCGCAGATGCTGCTGCCAGGCCTGGCGCTCATGGCGTTTATGCTCTTCGTGAGCCGCCCCATCGCCGTCGGTCTGCTGTTGGCGCCCTTTAAGACGAACCCTCGCCAGGTAGCGCTCGTAAGCTGGTCCGGCCTGCGTGGCGCGGCTTCGGTCGTGTTTAGCCTCTTTGCCGTGGTAGCCGGCGTTCCCGGTGGTCACGGCCTATTTGACCTGGTGTTTGTGATTGCCGTGTCAAGTATTGTGGTGCAGGGCTCGCTGCTACCGGCGGTGGCGAAAAAGCTCGACATGATCGACGCGGAAGGCGACGTGCGCCGTACGTTTAACGATTACCGCAACGAGGACGGTATGTCGTTTGTCAAGCTCAAGGTGGGCGCGGGCCATCCGTTTGCCGGACGCTCGCTCGCGGATATTGGCAGTGCGACGGATATGCTCGTGGTCCTGGTGCTGCGCGATGGAGCGCACCCGGTGCTGCCCAACGGCGATACCGTCATCGAGGAAGGCGACCTTCTGGTAATGGCCGCTCCAACGTTTGAAGAGCGTGCCGAGGTTACGCTGCGTGAGGTCACCGTAACGCCCCACGGTCGCCTGGCCGGCCAGCGCCTGCGCGACGTGCCGCAGGGCAAGCACCCCTTTATCGTCGTGATGCTCAAGCGCGAAGGCCAAACGATCATCCCCGACGGCGACACCCTCATATACGCCGGCGACGAAGCCGTCATCGCCACGCTGGCGTCGTAGCGGCCAGGGGGTAGCTAATTTGGGACGGCCTTCTTCCTAATTTCTTTTAGTAAGCCTTTTTTAAACGCAGTACTACCACCAAAAAACTTCTGGTCAGTATTAGTCTGCTTATTCGCCTGATATTTCAGACTCGTGAACTCAATGGTACAGATATAGTCCGCAGCCTGAGCCAAATAGTAATCCGATGAAGTTGTCGGCTTATAGATAACTGCATTTTTAGCCAAAGCGTAATCGATTGCCTTGTGAAGCGCACTCGAAACCGAACCCTGTCCTCCGTCGTAGTAAATCTTCACAGCATCAAACTGCTGAAACCAACTCAAATTGTCGAATATGAAATCGATGATTTCACGCCGCATCGCATCAGCTATCTGTTTGAGAGTTCGGTACCGATGCGTCTTGAATACAAACACCTTGTACAAGATGGGCAAATGTCGAAACATGACTCGAAATAATGAAAACAGCCTTTTTCTCTCACTGATGTCCAAGTCCTTGAACTGATCTTTTCCATTCATGAGAGGAGAAGCATGGAACGGAAGAAGCGGCAATCCGCTTTCGGCTACCGCCCTTTCATATTTCTCTATTCCCTCAGCGATGGGAATTTTTTGTTCATGAAAAACAAAGGCAACCAGATAGTATTTTTCACGAAGATCATCGCTTCCAGATTCATCAATAAAGATACTCAGCTCTCGCATGGGCAATCCTTAATAAAAAAGCCGGGGAAAACGTCCCCGGCACTTGGAAGCCCTCTCTTAAGAGATGACCGCCTAATTTATACCATGAAGTTGGGCGTATATTCAAGCATGAGTATAAGATACAAACATATGTTCGTCAATAGCAAAGGTGACCATCATTCAGCGTCGTCATCGACGGCAAAATCGCTGAGGTCGAGGCCTTCACGCTCGGCTCGGGCTAGTAGCTCTTGGGGCGACTCATCCTCAATATCCACTACGTCGAGCATAGCGGCCGGAAAGCCCACGCCGGTTGCACTCCCAGCACGGTCAAGCAGACTCTCGCGCAGCTGGTCAACATCAACGTCGATTTCCATGGTGAAACCCCCTACCGGATCAGGCCCCTACTCAGCAGACCCGAGCATGTCCACGGCAGCAACAAAAGCTGCAACCTGCTTGTCATCCATCTGCGTGGCCAAGCGCCCCGACGGCTCGTCATAGGTAAACTGCACCTTGTCGATAAAGCAATCCCAAGCACGCTCGTCCACACGCACGGCGTCCTCGCAATACTGGCTGAGCTTTTTGAGTCCATACCAAAACGCATTCACATGGCGCGCGGGATCCTCGTCCAGCACACCATCGTAGCGGCGTTCGTTAAACTCGCGCATGCGCGCCACGGCAACCTCGAGCGAGTCGCCTCCGTCAGCCGAAGCCTCGTCCACAAGCTCGGGAATCGTAACTTCGCGCCGAACATTATGCCTGGTAGCACCGTCGTACTCGCCCACCAATACGTCTTCGTCAAGCCGATCATCGTAGTCAAAATAACTACTGCCGCGGCAAATCCCATGCAGCGAACCGGCACCAAAGGCACGGAACAACCCACCGTCGGCAACAACGCGCCTATAGGTCTCAAACGACTTCTTAGCCTGAGCGAGCAACTCGGAAAGCTCCCCGGCATCGCACGCCGTCTCGCACGCAACGCAAGTAGGCTGCGGCAACGACACCGGCTCCACCGAACTCCCCGCAACGCGGGCGGCGCGCTCGGCCCGATACGCTTGGGCAGCCAAGCGCGCCCGCTGCGCAGCGCCGCGCACGTTGGTAAGCTCACGCTCCAGCGCCACGTCACCGGCAACATCGCCAGCAACACCACCAGCAAACCCGCCAGCAAACCCGCCAGCATCCCGCGGCCCGGTCGCACTCAGCTCGGACTCAAAGGTCATCGTGATCATGTCGGCAAGGTCCGTTGCGTCGGCTGCACAACGCAGCTGCTCCAACTGCGTACACAGCAGATCGGCATCCAGGGGCACGGCATCCACAACGCGCACGTCGCTCAGGCGTGCCACGCCCTGCAGCACCAAAGTCCCCGCGGCATCGTATGCAGCGCGAACCCTGTCCGCCGTATTGGCACGCAGCTTTACCTCGATAAACGCAAGCGTCTGCTCCAGGCGGGCCAACAGCTCGGCCTTGTCCTCCATGCGCAAAAAGGCAGCGTAGCGCCGCTCCATCTGCAACGGACCAACAACGCCCACCTGCTTGCGAGCGCGCGCAAGCGACTCGGCCTCAACGCGGCGTACATATCTGTCGACGGCCTGCACGGCAGACTCGCATGCAGCGCGCTCGGCAGTCTCAACGCCCTCGATCACGCCCAGCAGCTCGCGGGAGCGCGCCTTGCGCACCAACTCCCCGCGATCGTACTGCTCAAGCGCCGTCTGCCGCTTGGCCACCGACTCAAAGCCAAACAGCTCGTCGAGCAGCTCACCAACAGAACGCTCGTCTGCCACGGCAGGCCTCCTCACGCACTACGCACCAACATGTTCGCGGAACGCCCGAGCACCGGACGCCCCGCACGCCCGCACTCCTACAGATCCAACGCCTTTTTCGCGGCATCGACCGGGTCGCCATCCATGTAGAACACCGGGCTCAACCCCGAGATAATCTCGGACGAAACACTCTGTAGGCCCGCGATGGCGCTCAGCGGTAAAATCACGCGCTTAGCACCGGCGTTTTTGGCCACGCGCATAATGTCCTCGAGCCCGCGGATCTCGTCCATAGAGCCCGACATACGCAAGATTCCCGGGACCGCCAGCGCAGGCATCACTGGGCGGTTGCACGCCGCGGAGCACAGGCCCACAAACTCGGCAAGCGAGACCTCTTCGGACAGGCCCTTGCTCTGCAGGTCGTTATAGAACAGCAGGTAGTCCTTGGAGCCAATGTGCATGCCCGGCGCCACACGGTTCGCCAGGCTCACAAAGTTGTCGAACGCGGCCTCCAGCGTATCGCGCACCGGCTTGTTAAAGGCAACGCCCTCGTGCTTAAACTTGCACTCGCCGGCGACGGCCTTGTTCTCCAGCTTGTACACGGCAACCTCGCCGCCCTGCGACCTGCCCACGCCAAACACGTGACCGGACAGCAGCGGCCCGTCGGGAATCAGCGTATCCTCGGACTGCTCGGGCACGCGCACCACGTGCACGTCCTGCGGATTGTCGGCATCCATATAGCCCAGGTTGACGTCGATAAACTCGACGCCCGCCATAATCTTGAGCTGCTCCTTTACGCGGCGACGGCCCTCGATGGCGTAGTCCAGTAGCCAACGAACGTCGTCCTTGTCCATAGCCTCGTCGGGGAACAGCAGCTTGGCCAGGCCGCTAAAGGACTTGCGCACGGCGATCTCGTCACGCTTGTTAAAGTCGCTGTTAAAGCGGAAGTAACGGTCAATATGGTGCGTAAAGTCCTTACGGCGCATCTCCTTGCAAAACTCCGACAGGCAGTCGGTGATCAAACCGTAATGCCCGGTCAGCAGGCTCGAGCGCATCTTGGGAATCTCCCAGCCCGGCAGGTAATAGTGGATACGGTCGAAGAAGGCCGAATCGTTGTTAAACTCCGGCGGGAACGGATCAAACAGGTGCGTGGTCTTAAGAACATTTTGCACGGTGTCGTTGATGTTGCCCTCAAAGACCATGGAGGCATCGGCGTTAATCTGGTCGCGGCCACGCGCGTAGCTGCCACTCGCCATATAGTCCTTCATGATCTGTACGGCGTTGGTGTCCTTAAAGCGCATGCCGGCGACCTCGTCGAACGTCACACAATCCCAATGACCCACCAAGCCCACGCGATCGGCGCGCATAGAATTCATTCGGCCGAAGAGGTTGGCCGTGGTGGTCTGCCCGCCCGAAAGCAAAATGGCGTAGGGCGAGACCTCTTTGTAGATATGGCTCTTGCCGGTGCCGCGAGGACCAAGCTCGCATAGGTTGTAGTTGCGCTCGATCAGCGGCACCATACGCTCGATAAAGTGCATGCGCTCCTTTTCCGAAAGCTCGCTGGGCTCATAGCCTGCAGAGCGCAGCAGCATGTTGAGCCACTCGTCGCGTGAGAAATACTGACGCTCGTCGATCATGGCCTCCAGGTCCAGGTTGGGCATCTGGATGGGCGTGAGCGACGCCACGCTAAACGGAGAGTCCTCGGGCCCGCGCTTTTTGCGCTTGGCCTTGGAGCGGCGCGGCGCATCGTCGCCAAAGACCTCCATGCCAAACTCGTCTTCCTCTTCCATGGGGTGACGGTACTCGATGCTCATAATGCACCAAATACCACCCTGCAGAATCTTGGAATAGTCGCGCACGTACTCGGCCGGCATCACAAACGGCTCAATGGTCAGATTGGCAAACGACGCCACGTAGATGTCTTTGTACTCGTCGAGCTTGGCCGTCACCTTATCGATGATGGTAAAGCGGCCCAGCTCGCGAATCTTGGACTTAATGCGCTCGGATTCGTCGGGACGCACGTAGTTATCGGTGAGGATCTTGCGAATGCGCTCCAGGCCCTCCGCCACGGCATCCTCGTCGTCGGTTGAGCAGTACATGCCCAGCAGGTACTCCAACACAAAGGTAGGCACGTTGGCGCCGCGCTTCATAAGGGCCGTCAGGTCCTTGCGCACGATCTTGCCGCCAAAGTGCTCGAGCAGCTTGCCGTCCAGTCCATCCATGTCGTAGCCGTCATCCTCGGGAGCCTCGGCCACGGCCTGGGCATAGCCATCGGTCGAGGACTCGTCCTGGGCGGGCACCTCGGCCTCAACGGGCGCAGCGGCCACCACCGGCTCCGGAGCAGGCGTGGCAGCCACGGCATCCAGAGCAGGCGCAGCCTCCACCGCAGGCGCCGCAGCCTGCACCGGCGCATTCACATCAATCGAGGGAACTTCCCACAGATCGTCGTCATGGCTATCAAACATAGGGCACACTCCTAAAATCCAAAGTCAGCAACAGGGGCAAACGAAACGGCGATGGTGTACGTCTCGCGCCAAACGATCTTGCCCGTCTCGCGCTCACGGCAGACCAGATAGTACGGACCCTTGGCCGAGAATCCATCCGCCGCATGTAGCGCAAACTTGGCATGCACTACGCGCTCTTGTGAATTAACAGAAGTCTTGTTGGCATGCGCTTTGACCGTATCGCTCACCTCGTTGCCGCTTGCATCGGTAAACACCAGCTCGTACTCGCACGGCAAGACCTTGCCTTGGGCGGGTTCTTCCTGGATCAAGTTGATCGAGAAGAGCGAGTTGGTCACGCGACGTCCCTCACTTAGCACGCGCAACGTCGCCGCGCGAGTGTCGACAAAGTCCTTGGAACCCGAGCGTGCGCGCCAAAATCCGATAACGGGCACGCAAAGCTCCTGCAGGCTCATGCCGCCGTGGACGTAGTTGTTAGTACCGCCGGGACGCTTAAAGTGCACGTTCTCGCGCGGGGCAAATCCCTCAAAGCCAGCGCCCAAACGTCCCATGTCAACATTAACAAACACCCCGCGTGCCTCGTCCGAAAGCTTGGCCACGGCTTCGTTGGGCACCACCAGATGACGCTTGCCGTGCATGACGGGAGCGTCAAGGAAGGGAAGGTCTGGCTTGCCGAGCATCTGGCACTCGTTGAGCTCCCGACGTGTGTAGATAAAGCCGTGATCCGCCGTTATAACAACACGCGCGCCCGGAGCGTCGGTGCACACGCGGCGCGCCAACGCGGCAAGTTCCTCCACGGTGTCCGCGCAGGCATCGAAGACGTCATCCTGCGTAGCGGCCTTCTCGCCCGTGGCATCAATCTTGTTGTGGAAGAGATAGACGAGCCTGGAGTCCTTGAGCAGCGCTTTGCGCTCGGTTCCCGCCATGTTGAGGTATGCGCTCGAACGCAAGGCGCGGGCCGTGGACTCAACGTGGGTAAGCACGGCCTCGCGCTGCGGAGTCGTCGCAGTGGGAATGCCGTCAGCAAGCACAAACGAGCCATCCGCTGCAAGCTTAAGCGCTTGGTGCGGCAGCAGCGCGGGCATACCCACCTCGGTAATGGAGGGAAAGACCGCCTGCATACTAGAGACCTTGACGTTGCCGCCGCGCTCGCGCTCGAGCAGCGCCGCGACGTCGCGGGCCACCTCATAGCGCAGCGCGTCGCTCACGATAACGACCGTCGTTTTGGCAGAGCCCACAAAGGCGGGCAGCACGTGCCAGTAGAACTCATCCTGTCGTTCGGGCCCCTCGATGTAGCCGCAATCGGCCCACTCCCCTTGCGCAGCGGTCGCCCAGCATGCATTGGCATCGGCCAAGAACCAGTTACTGTAGAGATTCTCCGCCCAGTCCACTACGGCTCGGGCAGGTTCCTCGAGCACATCGCACTCGACGGAGCGCGCCCGCAGATACGCGGTGCACATATGGCGATAGGCAGCGTCCATGGCATACCAATCGGACGTGTAGGCATCCCACACCTGCTGGGGCTGCGCCAGATGGAACCCGCCCGCGTGCGCCTGCCTAAACGCGCACATATCGGCCACGGCGACAAGCAGGTCAAAGTAGCTCTCGACACGGCGGTACCAGCTTAGGTCGCAACGGCGCGCAGCAAAGGCACGCGCATCCTCAACACGGTCCGCACCCTGGGCAAACGAGCAGAGCAGCTGCGAGAGTACGGCCTCGTTGACGCACGGGAACACATCAAGCGAGGCCAGCACATCGATCGGCAGAGCCTCAAACCGCGCAAAGAGTCCGCGGGCATCCTCCGCCAAACGACAGATCTCAAATAGGTCCTCGCTCGACGCCTGAGCATCGGCAGTCTGGTCCCACGTACGCACCGCCTCAAGGCAATAGGGGCCGTAGGCAGGAGCCACATAGCTTTCGAGTCCTTTGAGCGCCCCCTCGGGAAGCACGGTGGATGCCGCCGTGATGAGCACATGAGATGCCAGCGCAAACAGCGAATCGCGCTCATACAGCGGTCCCTCAAACCCATAGCAACGTACAATGAAGGCAGCGAGGACATCGCGCACGCAGTACTTGTCCACCAACTCGGCCAGCGCTTCGGGGCCCTCGTGCAGCAGCGTGGTCATACAGCCGCGCAGCACAAACGCGGGGCGCGCGTCGCCAGGCTCTTTACCGCCAAAAATCACCGTAAGGATGCCGAGTTCGATATCTGATGCGCCCGCGGCATGCGGAACACACGCGGCAAACTTAGCGCAGCGGGTCTTGGCATCAAAGAACGTCTTGTGCTCGCGCAGACTCTCGCGCACGGCGTCGACATTCTCGATACCCAGCCGATCGGCCAAAAGCGAAAGATAGTCAGCCTGGAACTGATCGGCATACAGCTCAACATCGGCAAGCCAATCACCCTCAAGCCTGCCGCGCGGGCAACGGCGATACAACAAGATATCGTTCGCAAGGTCATCACGGTTGATGAGCTTCTTAACGGCAAACATGCGGCCCTCGCAGGCTTCAACAAACCGCACCGGGCGCTCAAAGTCACCATGGGCGGGCATAACGCCATCATCGGCCCCCGCGCCGTCGAAACCCTCGGCGGCCAATCGCTCAAACTCAGGAGCAAACTCACCGTCCGCATCGTGCCAAACCACAACACGGCGCGGCGCGCATGAGGACAACGGCTGCAAAAAACGCAGCTTGAGCTGTTCTTCTACATCGATCTTGGGCATGAATATCCTTACCGTATTTGCAGTTACTTAATCTTTGCCAGCACATCCTGAAACTTGGCGTAGTTGACCTTAACGCCATCATCCAGGTCGATCTTAATCATCTGGTCTGCCAAGTGGTGCAGCTTCTCCTCGTAGCCAATGGTCTCTTTGAGCTGGTCATTGAGCTTTTTCACGCGCTTATCCAAGCGCACGCGCTCGCCGCGCTCGGCACTGGCAAGGGCATCGTTGGCATAGCCGATCTGGGCACGGTAACGCTCCTGCTGCTCATGCACATAGTCGGTGCGGATGCGAGCCAACAGGTCGGGCTGATAGCGATGCATGTAAACAAGGCACTTGAAGCCGTTCTTTTTGCCACTGTCGAACAGCCAGTAGATAGGGCGCTTCTTATAGGTCTGGCAGTGGTCCTTAAAGAAGTCCTTCAAAAAGTAGGCGCGGATTACCTCGCGCGAAGTGCCCTTGCCGCCGAGCGCCTCGGCAATAAAGGCCAGGTTCTGCTCAAGCGTCTCCTCGCCGTACACGGTGCGCACAAAGTCGATAAAGTAGCGCACGATGTCGTCGTCAAAGTACTCGTCATCGGTAATGGGCAGCACGTTGTCGGCATCGGGCATAAAGGTCACGTGCGCGGGATCGGGCACCTTGGCCAGATAGTCGTCGACCGTGGCGCCTTGGTCGGCCAGCACGAGCCCGTCCACATCCAGCGAATAGCGGCCAAACATGCAGCCCACGGCATAGCTTATGAGCGAGGTGATCTCGTCGCGCTTGGTACGCACGTATTTGTTGCCCTTATAGCTCTCGGGAATCTCATCGGCGGTGTCGAAGATGCGCGCCACCGAGACGTACTTATCCTCGACCTCGATGGGCACCTCCCCCTCCATGTTGTAGATCTTGGCAAAGATTCGGTTGAGTTCCTCCTCGTTAGCGCGAAGTTGCTCAAAGCGAGCATTGACCTCGGCCTTGCGAGCCTCGTATTTATCTTGAAGTAAAGTGGCCATGACAGACCGCCCTTTCGTTGTTGAAAAGTGCGGCTATGCAAATTTAAAATTTGCACTAGCCAGCTAAACAATTAACAGATTTAAATTCTTTACGGATTAAAGCGCTTCGTTTATTAATTCCCTAGTGTTTGTTGTTCTTTCTATGAATGAGCTTTTCAAATTCGCCTCTGCCAGCGTCCTTAAAATAAAAACGAGCGTCAATATCAATCGCTTTTATCCAGTCGGTAAACGCCTTTTGAGGCAGAAGCATCATGGCAGTCGTTTTTCCACTTGAACCACCAGCTTTATCCTCGAGAAGCATCATTCCATTAGGGAAGTAATACGTACACCCATGTGCAAGTGAATTGCGGATATGAGTTAGTAAAGTCATTCCTTTACCTGAGTCTTTAGGTTCGGGACCCTTACGACCAGAGATTGTATAAGGTTGAATACAGAGGACCCTAGGACTAACGATATTAATCGGAGCTTCAATCTCTTGTTTAACTCCATCAGCCGACTTTTGATTTACAGTTGTTTTAAATCCATATTCCTCAATCACATCTCCAAGATTATCAGCCATAAGTAATTCACGCTTCCCGGAAGGCACCCCTTCATACTCAAGAAGAGTATCGAATGGCAATTGTTTCAATCCATAATCAGAGGCGGTTCTTCTTTGAGAAGCAGAGTTAGCTACAGATTTAGTCACAAAGAAATCCCAAATAGAAGAAATCTCATCCGGAGTCCAATAGCTAGATTCATGCAGAGACATATGAAATGAAGATATACAGGCTTTGTCCATAACCAACACCTACACCAAAGGGTGATGTTTGAAATCCCAAGAGGTTTCAAACGAGTCCCAGTCGGTTTTTGATAGTTCGCGACACGAGTCGACCATGTCATTGACCAACGGCTCCTGCTCCTCGTTCTGAACGATCGGATAGGTTGCGATTTGGCCCACCTCGAAATTAAGCGTCGGCGAGAGCATGCTTGCGACACGCATGATCACGGAGCTGTTGCAAGCTCCCTGCAAGTATTTGAGTGATTCCCCGTCGCTAAAAACGCTCGTACCCGCCACATCAAACACATGGCCAGCAGGCTTAAAACGAAACGCAATAGACCCGCTCGAGATTTTTGACCATGTAATCGAGGGCCTGAAAAAACAGTCGGGATTTCGAATCACCGAACCCGAGAACTCTCGAACCAGGCAGCCATTGTTCTCCCAATTGATAACGCATTCATTATTTCCGTACCATTTACGGAAATCACCGCCCTTGTTGTAGGGGAACCATTTGCAAGCGCTTTCAATCGACTCTTGAATAGACCCGCAGGAATAGATGCTCTTGCAATCATCGACTTCCCACCACTCGCGAACAAAACGAGCGTTTTCACCAGTAGCAAGTCCTTGACGCGGCTTGCCATACTCACTGAGCTGTTTTGCGTTTCCGAACGCATCCAGAAGGGCGTCGCTGGCCCAGTAGGCTATGGGGGTGCCGGGGATTTGTTTGAAGGTGTCGGCGTTGCGGCGGTAGAACCAGCCGCAGGCGGGGTTTTGGATGGCCTCGACCAGTTTGAGCCTCTTGGCCTCAGAGCCGTTGATATCAACAAGGCGCACGTAGGCGCCCTCGTATGCCGCGCGGCCGTTGTAGATGACGTCGGCGGTAACGTTGACGACCTCGCCGCCGATAGCATCAAACGCGCGAGGGCCCAGATGGGCCATGGAAACGATTGTCTTGTTGTCGATAACCTTGGCGCGTATCTTCTCGAAGCTGCCCAGGAACATCCAGCTCTGCATGGTGACCATGGCCGCGTAGCCGCGGTCCTTGGCAAGGTTGAATCCGCGCTCGATAAAACACGTGCAAAGGTCGCTTTTCACGTCAGGGTAGTTCTTCTTGACCCACTTGCTCATAAAGGGGTTAAAGCTGCTGTTGCCCATATACGGAGGATTCGCCACGGTACAGGTAAAACGACGGGACAGTTTCTCGCAGATGGCAGCGGCACTTTCGAGCTTAGTTTTTGTCGCAGCGGCAAAAAGGTTGTCAGAACAGCTCGCAGCGGAAGCCTTGAGCTCGTCGATCTCGTCATCTGAAGGATTAAACAGCGAGCCGATCTCGCCCAAATGGCTCAGCTCCTCGGCAAGCTTCTTGTTGCCCGGCAGGTCGTCCTCCTCCAGCGGGATGCTCGTGAGCACGGTAACGTCGGCGCGAACGCCACGCCTAAAGAAGCGGCGGTCGTGCTCGCGGGCGCACATGGCAAGCGCCAGCTCGGCGATCTGCGCCGCGCGGGGATCGATCTCCATGCCCGCAAGGTTTTTAGTAAGAATGAGCTCGGGGATCTCGCGCTCACGATAGCCGCGCTCCTCGTACATATGGAAGAGCAGTTCAAACGCGTAGACCAAGATATGGCCCGAGCCGCATGCGGGGTCGCAGAGGGTTATCTCCTCGGGACTCGAGATGCGGATGAAGTCCTCGTGCTCAGCATCGGGCTCAATGTAGAACTCCATGCGCTCGCGCAGTGAGCTCCCGGGATTGTTGAGCATCCACAGACGGCCGAGCGAGTTCTCGACCATGTAGCGCACGATCCACTCGGGCGTGAAGAGCTGCGTGGCGGGCGCGATGTCCGCCGCCGCTGCTTTGCGCTTGGACTTGAAGAACTCGTCTTTAACGTCAGCGTTGTAGTACTGATACATCCAGCCCAGAACGGTCACGCCCTCGCGCCAGTCCTCGTCAGTGAGGACCGCGTTGAGTTTGCCCACCACGCCGTCGACCATCATGAGGCCCTGGGGCAACAGCAGCTCCATGGCACCGCCCACACGTTCAAAGACCCCTGACAGGCAATCGGCAAGTTCCTCGCTCTGCGCCACAAACAGATAGCGCCACAGCGGTTCGTCGGAACCCGCCATTTTGAGTTCCGCCACGCGCTCGGGGTCGGCCGTGGAAATCTCCACGTCCAGGGCGTTCTCCACGGCCTCGCTACCATGGCTGCCGTCCGCACGACTTAGCATGCGCATGCGGCTGGGGAGCCATCCGCGTGCATCCATGAAGCGAATGGCCACGATGCGGTTGAACCAGGTGTAGGCCGCACGGTCGCAGAGCGCGTCATGGCCTTCTGCAGTCTGCAAGCGCAACAGCTCGTCGCGCTGCTCGACCTCGAGCGGGCTCAGAGGCTGGCCGTTGACGGTCTCAGACCCAACGGGTGCGGGTGCAGGTTCGGTGATGCCGTAGCGCACCATCTGTGCCTCCACGCCTTTGATGAGCTCCGTGCGGGCCCAGGTGCAGAAGCTCTTGAGAGCGGAATCGTTCATGGTTGATGAGCCTTTCTAAACGCCATAAGCCACCGGTGCGCGCTTTGGCACCGATAGCTCCGCGGGTTAGTTGATACGGATCTCGTCGTTTGCAGCGAGCTCCTGCATAAGGCGAGAGCGCAGGTCGTCCACGTAGCGCTCCACATCCTCTGCGGACAAGAGACGACTCGGCTTGGCCAGATCGGCGCGGCGCACGGTCTTGATCTTGCGCTGGGGCACGGGTGCAGGCGTGGGCGCGGACGCAGACAACGCAGCGCCCTTGTTGGAGACCTTTTTGACCACCTCGCCCGTACTCGTGACCTCGGTGGTGCGGTGCTCGTTGTCCATACGCGCGCGGGCCTCATCCACAGCGTCGTACATCTCATTGGCTGCCACACTGAGCCAGTCGCCCCAGTTAGTTGCAACAACGCTCAGCTCGTTGAGACTTTGAGCGCTGTGGGCACGGTTTTTGAAAGACTCGTATTTGGTGCCGGCGCCTGCTATGGCATCCTTGGCCTGATTGACAAAGCCCTTTTGGCTCTCGGCCTGCGCCCGCAGGTCTTGCAGATCGCTCTCGATGCGACACAAAAACTCATTGCGGCGGATACCCAGCAGCTTTTTCATGTCGTCCTCGACGGGATCCATAAGCGGCTGCAGGTCTTTAATACGGCCGTAGGGCTTGGAATCTTTGAGGATCTCACGCACCTTTGCCACGTTCTCCACCGCACCGGGAATGTCATCGGAGGCATACTCGATACCCTCGGTGCGGTTCAAGAAATCCCTGGCGTGGTCAAACGCTGTTCGTTGGTTGGACTCGAAGAACTCAACCATCTTATCAAAGTCTTCCTTGGCATCGAGCAGGCGGTCCTCGTGCTTGGTGAACGTGGTCAAGAACGCCTCGGCCTCGTTCTGATCCTTAAGGACGTCGGCCACCTCCGAGCGCATCTTCTCGCACTCGTCCTCGCCGGGATACGGGTAGGCCGGTTTGATGCCCGTGTAGTAGTCGCGCGCCATGGTGAGGCACGTCTCGCGCAAAGCCTCAAGACACTCCTTGAGCTCGGCCACAAGCTTATCCTCGTTGGAGGGTACGGTCTTGAGGTCAAATAGGTCGCGCATAAGCTCGCCCGTGGCGCGCAGCAAACGGTCGCTCATGCGCACGCGAAGGCGCACCTGGGCCTTATCGGCATTCTTGCGCAGGAGTGCCACCATGCGGCTGTCGTTAGCTTGGACCGTCTGGCCGCCAAACAGCACCTGCGCGCGCTGCTCCACCACGAGCTGCGCCACCACATTGGCGATGTCGACCTCACGCCAGCCAAAGGGCCTTTGCCGGTACTGGCGCTGGATATCGCCCATAGCGGTATCCAGATGGCGCTGATGCTGCACCTTGAGGTAGCCCTCGACCTCCTTGAGCGCACGCGTGTTGCCAGCATCCATGCCATCGAGCCCCGCTTGAACGTTGCCCGCCAGCGTGGAGCGGATATCGGAATCGCCCGTGACCGGCGCACCGATGTAATCGGCCTTTTCAAAGACCACATCGCACAGCTGCGCCAGCACCTGCTCAAAGAGCTGGGCAGGCTTGGTTGCACGGACCTCGACCATGCGGCCGTTGACAGCGCAACGGGCATGGAGCACGGCCTCGCTCAAAAGGGCATCGGCCTCTTTTTCGTTATAGGCCGCCTCGCGCATCTTAGACTCGACGATCTGGCGCGTGCTCGGCCGGAGCTCCTGAAGGTTGCGCGTCTTGGCGTACTTGCGGATCTTGGCGGCGTTGACGAGTGTCTCCCAATAATCTGCCTCGTCGCTTAAGGCCACGACGGCTTTGCCCGAAGAAGCCAAGGCCAGCTCGGTATCGTCCGCACGGCCCAGGTCGCTCGCCATAGTCGCCACGTAAAGCTCCATGCCGCCCATGCTGCCACCGTGGATTGAGCCGTCCACATAGCGGTCAAACGGGAAGTCGTTGGCCCCGCGGTTGAGTTTGCGCGCGGTGTAGATGCTGTCGAACAGGCGCTTTTTGATAGACTCGATCACCTGCGCGTTATCGATCGGGGTGCGTGCGATCTCCTGCGCTATCTCCTGCTCCTCGTCGGTGAGGAAGCTATAGGTATCGCCCTGGCGTGCCACATAGTTCTCACGCTCCAGACGGGCAAGAGACTCCTTGACGCGGTCCTTGAGGGCGCGCTTGTCCACGTCGAGGCCGTCGATCATGAGGATGGAGATGTTCTCGACCGTGGCCTTGACATAGCCGATGTAACGAATCAGGTACAGGAGCTTAAGCACCCGGACGTCGTAGGGCTCAAGGCCCTTTGCGTCCTCGGCCGCGCGGACCGCGCGGTCGACCACCTGGTTGATGCCGTGCTCAAGGTCTTTTGAGATAGTGTCGAAGAAGCGCCAGAACGGCACGAGCGCACCGGTCTGGTCATGCTGGATGGCCTGGGCACTCTCCTGGAAAGCGCTCAGCATGGAGCGCTCGCCCGTGGACATGTGTTTGGCCTTGACGCCGTGCTTGCGCACCTCGGTCATGACATCGGGCAGAAGCTTGAACTGATAACCCACAAACGGGTAGCTGGCGACAAACTCCTTGGCGTTGGCGTAACCGGCAAGGTCGGAGCGCGAGCCACCCTCAAAGGTAAAGTTGTTTTTGAGCACAGCGGCGTCTTGCTCGTAGACCTGTGCAAGCATGTCGGCTGCCGGCGCGGTCTTCTCGAGCACACGGCGCTGGATGACCTCGTCCACGCTGGAGCTGGAGAGCGAAAGGCGGGTATTGAAGCGGCCTTGGATCTTTGAAAAGTCGTTGCCCACGGGCAGGCTCAAGTTGTCGATGGCCTCCTGGCTCGTGACCATCACCCACACGCGGCCACCGCAGGCGGTACCCAGCTCCTCGACGATGGTCTGAAGGCTCAGCATAAGGCTTGGGTCCTGGTCGTTTGTAATAAACTGACCCACCTCGTCGACCATAAAGAGCAAACGGAAGTTGCCGCCGTGGGCCGCGGCCTGAGCGTCCACGTAGTCCTTGACCTTTTTGGCAAAAACATCGGGGGCCAAAACCTCGTCCTCAGAACCCTCGAGCCAGTTCCATGCGGCCTTTTCGCTCATACCGAGCACGCTCTGCAGCACCTCGACGACGTCGTCCTCAAAGTAGCTGTAGGTGTCGCGGACCTGGAGCCAGGACTCGCCATTGACGCGCTCAAAGGCCTCGCGGAACTCCAGGGTCTTGCCCAGGGAATCAATGTAGTCCTCGAGCTTTGCAAGCTTGAGGTCCTCGCCGTAGAAGCCGCGCGCCTCGTAGAACATGCGCTCAAAGCCGCGAAGCAGCGCCGTGGGAGCCGTATCGCCCTGCTTCCACTGACCCGCCTTGCTATCGATGTTAAAGAGGATGGCCTGCGTGGGCACCGAGCAGGCGCGCTCCATGGCAGCCGCGACCATGGGGTCGACGATCTTGCCGTCAAAGTAGCGGATGGCGCTCTTACCGCCGATCGGACGATTCTCGAGCAGGTAGCTCAGCATCTTGAGGAAGTGCGATTTACCGGAACCGAAGAAGCCGCTGATCCACACGCCAATCTTGTCGGTGGGAATATCGATGGCGTCGCCGTAGGCCTTGAAGAACGTGGCAAAGTGCCCCTGCAACTCGCGCGTCACCACGTACTCGTCAAGCTCCTGGCGGATGGACTCGTTTTTTGAATCCTGGACCTTGACCACGCCGTTGATGGAGCGGTTGATGTCTTTTGCAAAGAGGTCGCGAATGATCGTGTTGTCCATGGGTGCTCCTTTGGGTTTGGGAACGTTATGGCAAAGGGTTGTTACCGGCGGGAGGGCCTTGTATGCGGGAAGCCGTGCTTACGAGATATCGATGGCGCGGTAGTAGTTATCGGCCGGCAGACGGTTAAAGAGCTGGAAGGAAGAGCCGTTGAAGCTGCCTGGATAGGCGGCAATCACCGGCAGGTCGGAAAAATCGACTTGCATGCAGTCGAGAAGGGTGTGAATACGAAAAAAGGGATAGACCTCGCCGGCACCGGTCAGAAGAATGACGTCGCCAGGTGCATGAGGTTCGGTTTGCTCGAGGATGAACGCGGCGATCTTCTCGGGCGAACAAAACTTGGCCACGTCCTCAAGCACACGCTGGGTGCCGCGGCGCTCCTCTTGGCGCGAAATGGCCTTGAGGACACGGCGCTTTTCGAGAATCGCCAGCACAGCGTCGTAGAGGTTTACGACCTTGAGCGTGCACGGGAGCTTGCCGGCCTCGGCATCGAGCACAAGGGTGTCAAACAACGCGCGCGCCTCAAACTCAAGCGCGGGGTCATAGCAAAAGGTGTGGAAGCCGATCTCATTGCCTATGCCCTTGTTGGCCAAAAAGTTCTCGCTACACAGGCACTCGCGCAGAAGCTGGGCGCGGCGCTCAAATTCCTGACAGGCGTGCTCGGAGCGGGCATGCGCCGCCACGACGCTCTTGCGGGAATGGATGCCGATATTGGTGGTGAGATCGGTCGCCGGGGTGATAGCAGGGTCGACGGTACTGTAAACGGGAGCCACGCTACATCACCGCCCTGCCGGTAAGGGCCGCGATAAGCGGCTGCTCGCCCAGCTGCACCAGAGCCTGCTCAACATCGGGATCGAGGAAGAGCGGGGAAAGGCGTTCGGACTCCGGACCCATGCCCTCGCCGATAAGGCCGGCATGGCGGAGCGTCTGACGAAGCGAGCCTTTGATGCGCGTGACCGTGGACTCGGTCCAGCGGGCGGCGTCCGGATACTCCGTGGTAAAGCGCGTCATAAAGGCGTTGAGGTCAACCGCCGTAAAGGCATAATCATAGTTTTGCAGGCGCTCCCCTACCTCGACGAGCACGAGCTCGCGCACGATGTCGTAGCGGCAGATCATGCTGTAGAAGATGGTCTGGTCCGCCTGCGTGGGAGTGCCGGATGCCATAAGGCTGGTTAGGGATGACGCAGCCTCGACGGCGATATTGGGGGCGATGCCACGCACGGAGCATGCGGCGTCCGTGGGCACCATGGCGTCGAGGCGGCGAAGGCACACGATCGCGCGGTTGGCGGCCATGCGCTCCGTGGGATATTGAAAGAGGTTTTCGCTCTTTACGCGTACAATGACCTGTTCGTCGCTTACGCCCTGCGTACGCAGGCCAGCGACGATGCGCATCTCATGCGGGAGGAATTGCTCGCGGGTGAGCACCCATTACAGTCTGAAGTGGGCCACCGATAAATTTCGATGGCGAGCATTCGGCGC
>ERZ894191.657-NODE-657-length-26364-cov-8.175985_pt1 | contig 26364 bp, 20 predicted proteins | sample MGYA00380282_ERZ894191 | MGnify/ENA primary metagenome ERZ894191 (study PRJEB32331, sample SAMN06328485) | human gut metagenome | biome: human gut microbiome; feature: stool | host: Homo sapiens | collected 2013-02-21 ...
GCTGGAACCAGTGTGTGTAGTGCGTTGCACCTTTTTCAATCGCCCAGTCCTTCATGGCATTTGCCACAGCATTGGCAACCGTGATGTCGAGGTCCTTGCCGTTGTCGATGGTCTTTCTCAAAGACTTGTAAACGTCCTTCGGCAGTCTCTCACGCATGACGTCGTCGTTAAACACCATGCTGGCGAAAATGTCCGGCACATTGATCTTTGTCGTGCTGCTCATGTAAACCACTCTTTCCTTCAATAAGATTCGCATAATAGGAGGGGCGAACGCTGCGATATAATTTGTATATCTTCCCGTGCGTTTCGTCCTGCGGCTTCGCTTTACGAAACCGTCTGCACAGCTGTTCGTGATTCATTCAAACAAAAAAAGCGCTGGGGATGGCAATAAACCAACCACAGCGCCTTTGCTATGCTATGTGATGAATTTTACAACGTCTCGGGCCGTTTGTCAACACCTTTTTTGAGAAAATTTGAAGATTTGCAGGATGTACAATTTAAACCTGCGTTTATAAATTCGTTTTATGAAATTTTTAAAGTCAAGCGAGCATAAAATGAAATTACTACAACTTAAAAATTCAAAAATCGCAAAATTTTTCTTGACATATAAGAAGGGTCGCTATATAATGGTAGGCAGACAACGGAGTCTGATCATACATGTTGTATCTAAAAGCTGCCGAATGCGGGGCTTTTAGATTGCGCCGGGGGAACGGCGCGCGTGCATTGTACGCAGCATGTATGGTCAGACTTTCTCTTTTTTTCGGAAAAGCCGGGAAAAAGACGTATATCTTATTTGTTTTCAGAAGGGAGCAGTCTTCATGCTTAGAGAAGGCAAAAGCACAGCGGGCGATTTCCGAATTCCTTCGGGGTGCGCCGTATCCTCCGTTTTTTCCCGCAGCGGAAAGCGGCTGGACGGCTCCGGTATCATCCGCTCCATTGAGATCATGCACGACCGTTCAAACGGCCTTGGCGGCGGCTTCGCCGGCTACGGCATTTACCCGGAATATGCGGAACAGTATGCGTTCCACGTTTTCTATAATAATGTAAAAGCAAAAGAGGAATGTGAGAAGTTCATCAACGAGCATTTCGACGTCGTGAACCTTTCCAAAATCCCGATCCGCAAAATCCCGCAGATCACGGACGAGCCGCTTATTTGGCGGTACTTCGTCACACCGCTGCACACAAAGCTTGCGGAAAGCCAGCTTGATGAAGACGAGTTCACCGCCCGCTGCGTCAACCGCGTCAATACCTTTATCGATGGCGCGTATATTTTCTCCAGCGGCAAAAACATGGGCGTGTTTAAGGCTGTCGGCTACCCGGAGGATGTCGGTCGGTTCTACCGCCTCGATGAATACGCAGGCTACTGTTGGACGGCGCACGGCCGCTACCCGACGAATACCCCCGGCTGGTGGGGCGGCGCGCACCCGTTTGCGCTGCTCGACCTTTCCGTTGTCCATAACGGCGAAATCTCGTCCTACGATGCGAACCGCCGCTGCATTGAGATGTACGGCTACAACTGCAACCTTTTGACCGATACCGAGGTCATCACCTATATTTTCGATTATCTTGTACGCCGTCAGGGCCTCACCCTGCAAGAGGTCGCAAACGTCATCGCGGCACCGTTCTGGACGACCATTCAGAACAAAGACCCGGAGGAGCGCAAGCGTCTGACGTATTTGCGCAATGTGTATTCCGGCCTGCTCGTCACCGGTCCGTTCTCCATTCTGGTCGGCTTTACGGGTGGCCTTATGGCACTCAACGACCGCTTAAAGCTGCGTTCTATGGTCGTCGGCGAAAAGGGCGATATGGTCTGCATCGCCAGTGAAGAATCCGCCATCCGCGTCATTCAGCCCACGCTCGATAAGGTCTGGGCACCCGCAGGCGGCGAGCCTGTCATCTTCACGCTGGACAAAAAGTAAGAGTTTGTGTTCTCTGAGAAATGAGGTTACTATAAATGGCTATCGATTTTTTATATCCGCAGTACGAGGTCGTCCGCAACCCCGCGCGCTGCATTGCCTGCCGTGCCTGTGAACGACAGTGCTCCAACGAAGTACATGCTTACGACGATGAGCTGAAAATGATGATCTCCGACGAAAGCCGCTGTGTGAACTGCCACCGCTGCGTTTCCATCTGTCCTACGCGCGCTTTGAAGATCGTCAAGACCGACCACACCTTTAAGGAAAATGCCAACTGGTCCGGCGAGACCATCATGGAGGTCTACCGTCAGGCGAGCAGCGGCGGTGTGCTGCTGTCTTCCATGGGCAACCCGAAGCCCTTGCCGGTCTACTGGGATAAAATCCTCATCAACGCGTCGCAGGTCACGAACCCGTCCATCGACCCGCTCCGTGAGCCGATGGAAACAAAGACGTTTTTGGGTCAGAAGCCGTCTAAAATCGAGCGCGACGAGAACGGTAAGATTAAGACGAATATCACCCCGCAGCTTGAGCTTTCCGTGCCGATCATGTTCTCTGCCATGTCCTACGGCTCCATCAGCTACAATGCGCACGAAAGCCTTGCCCGCGCCGCAGAAGCGCTCGGCATCTACTACAACACCGGCGAGGGCGGTCTGCATCAGGATTTCTACAAGTACGGTGCAAACACCATCGTTCAGGTTGCGTCCGGCCGCTTCGGCGTGCATAAGGATTACCTCAGCGCCGGCGCCGCCATCGAGATCAAAATGGGGCAGGGCGCAAAGCCGGGCATCGGCGGCCATCTGCCGGGTGCAAAAATTGTCGGCGACGTTTCCCGCACGCGTATGATCCCGGAGGGCTCGGACGCTATTTCGCCCGCACCGCACCACGATATTTACTCCATTGAAGACCTGCGTCAGCTTGTTTTCTCCTTAAAAGAAGCCTCAAACTACAAAAAGCCCGTCATCGTCAAGATTGCGGCGGTGCACAACGTTGCAGCCATTGCGTCCGGCATTGCACGCAGCGGCGCGGACATCATCGCCATCGACGGTTTCCGCGGCGGCACGGGCGCAGCGCCTACGCGCATCCGCGATAACGTCGGTATCCCGATTGAGCTTGCTCTGGCGGCGGTCGATCAGCGCCTGCGCGATGAAGGCATCCGCAACAAGGTTTCGCTCGTTGTCGGCGGCTCCATTCGCTCCAGCGCCGATGTTGTCAAGGCCATCGCGCTCGGCGCGGATGCGTGCTACATCGGCACGGCAGCACTTTTGGCGCTCGGCTGCCATCTGTGCAGAAGCTGTCAGACCGGCAAGTGCAACTGGGGCATCGCAACCCAGCGCCCCGACCTTGTGAAGCGCCTCAACCCGGACATCGGCTATAAGCGCCTTGTGAATCTTGTCACCGCGTGGGAGCACGAGATTAAGGAAATGATGGGCGGCATGGGCATCAATTCCATCGAGGCTCTGCGCGGCAACCGCCTTATGCTGCGCGGCGTGGGTCTGAACGAAAAAGAGCTTCAGATTCTCGGCATCAAGCACGCGGGCGAATAAGCAGAAAAGGGAGCGTAACCATGAAAAGAGTATATGTTGATGAAAAATGGTGCCTCGGCTGCCATCTTTGCGAATATTACTGCGCCTTTGCAAACTCCGGAAAATCCAGCATGATCAAGGCGCTGAAGGACAGAACCATTCACCCCCGCATCCGCATTGAGGGGGACAATCAGGTCAGCTTTGCGGTTTCCTGCCGCCACTGCACAGACCCGCTGTGCGTGAAAAGCTGCATTGCGGGCGCACTTTCCAAAAAGGACGGCGTGGTCTGTATCGACCAGAATAAGTGCGTCGGCTGCCACACCTGCGTGCTGGTATGTCCCTACGGCGCGCTGATGCCCTCGGAATCCGGCGTCATGCAGAAGTGCGAGCTGTGCATCGAAAACGCCGGCGGCAAACCCGCCTGTGTGCAGGGCTGTCCGAACAAAGCCATCATCTTTGAGGAAAGGGACTGAGCACCATGGCAAAATATGTAATCATCGGCAACTCCACTGCGGCCATCGGCTGTGTGGAAGGCATCCGCAGTAAAGATAAAGACGGAGAGATCGTGCTGATTGCTTCCGAAAACCACCATACCTACGCGCGCCCGCTCATTTCCTATTTATTGCAGGGCAAAACGGATGAGGAGCGCATGAAATACCGCCCGGACAGCTTTTACGAAGAAAATCACGTCACCGCAAAGCTCGGCGAGACCGTCACAAAGCTCGACCCGGAAAAGAAAACCGTAACATTAAAGAGCGGGGAAGAGATACCCTATGAAAAGCTCCTTGTCGCAACAGGCTCCACGCCGTTCGTACCGCCCATGGAAGGGCTTGATACCGTTCCCGAAAAGTTCACGTTCATGTCGCTCGATGACGCACACGCACTTGAAAGCGTCCTTACAAAAGACAGCCGTGTTTTGATTATCGGCGCGGGCCTCATCGGTTTAAAGTGCGCAGAGGGCATCAAGGAGCGCGTGAAATCCATCACGGTCGTCGACCTTGCCGACCGCGTGCTGCCGAGCATCCTCGATGAGACCGGCTCCGCTATTGTCAAAAATTTTCTTGAAAAACAGGGCATCGAGTTCCACCTCGGCGATACCGCCGCAAAGTTTGCGGGCACGACCGCCACACTCAAAAGCGGTCTTACGGTCGATTTTGACGTGCTCGTCATTGCGGTCGGCGTGCGCCCGAATACTTCGCTCGTCAAAGATGCAGGCGGCGAGGTACGCCGCGGCATTGCAGCGGATGATACCGGCAAAACAACACTGCCCGATGTCTACGCCGCAGGCGACTGCGCGGAGAGCTTCGATATTTCCGCCGGCGTGAACCGTGTGCTGGCGCTGTTGCCGAACGCCTATATGCAGGGCAATACCGCCGGCATCAACATGGCGGGCGGCAAAGCGAGCTTTGACCGGGCGATCCCGATGAATGCCATCGGCTTCATGGGGCTGCACATCATCACCGCAGGCACGTATGACGGCGAGACCTACGTCCGCCGTGACGGCGAAACCTACAAGATTCTTTTCTATAAAGATGACGTTTTAAAGGGCTATATCCTGATTGGCGACGTGGCGCGTGCCGGTATCTACACGGCGCTTATCCGTAATCGCACGCCGTTAAGCTCAATCGATTTTAAGCTGATCTGCGAAAAGCCGCAGCTCATGGCATTCACGGCCCGTACGCGCCGCGACCTGCTCTCAAAGCAGCAGTAAGGGGGAGAAACATGGAACAGAAAACATATGCACTCGGCCAGCGCTATATCGGCGCAGGGCAAAGTGAGGGTACGATTATATTGAACGAAGTGCCGGGCAATGCGCTCGGCGCGTATCTGGACGGCGCAAATATTATTGTAAATTGCAGCGCACAGGACGCGACCGGCGACACAATGAACGCGGGCGAGATCACCATTCACGGCAGCACGGGCGACGCGGCAGGTTACGCCATGCGCGGCGGAGCCATCTACGTGCAGGGCGATGCCGGTTACCGCGCAGGTATCCACATGAAGGAGTATAAAGAGAAAGTACCCGTGCTCGTCATCGGCGGCAGAACAGGCAGCTTCCTCGGCGAATATCAGGCGGGCGGCATCATCGTTGTGCTCGGCATCGGCAGTGAAGACCGCCAGCCGGTCGGAAATTTCTGCGGCACGGGCATGCATGGCGGACGTATTTATCTGCGCACCGCGCACCTGCCGAAGGATTTGCCGGAGCAGGTCGTGGCGCATAAGGCGACCGAAGAAGACATGCAGATTGCGGCGCCGCTCGTTCAAAACTACGCGGAAAAGTTCGGTGCAGATGCCGAAAGTCTTCTGCACGACGAATACTACGTGCTGCGCCCGAACACGCAGAATCCGTATAAGCAGCTCTATGTGACGAACTGATTTTGCCCCTGTAATTTTCCGTAAATTAAGGTTTCTTTTCTTGCATAAATCGACGGTGTATTTTGACGATAAACATTGTGCGTTCTGTCTTATTGCAAAATACACCGATCTTGTGTTATAATATTCAAAAGCGGTCAGCATACGCTGTATTTTGGCAGAATATCTCAAAATGCGGCAGAAAAGAAGAACAGGTACAGCGTGAAAGACGGCAACACCGGATTTCACGCGTATTTGTATGTTTGAAACGCGCTTTTAAAAAAGAAAGGAAGGGTTCGGCATGCAGTATACGGAGTCCGAGGTCACAGAGTTTATCACAGATAACGACGTTAAGTTCATCAAAATGGCGTTCTGCGATATTTTCGGCAGACAGAAGATCATCGCCATTCAGCCGAGCCTTTTGGCTTCTGCGTTCGAGGGCGGCATTCCCATTGATGCTTCGCGCATCATGGGCTTTGAAAAAGAGGCGGACAGCGAGCTCTTTTTGGTGCCGGATACCTCCACCATGTCGCTTCTGCCGTGGCGGCCCGCACACGGGCGCGTCGTGCGCTTTTTCTGCGACATTCGCCGTTTGGACGGCTCCGGCTTCGACATCGACTGCCGCGGCATCCTGAAAAAAGCGGTTGACATTGCAAAACTTCATGGTATAATATTTGAATTTGGGGCAAGAAACGAATTCTACCTTTTCAAGAACGATGAAAACGGCAATGCAACGGCTATCCCCTTTGACAACGCGGGCTTTATGGATGCCGCGCCGGAGGATAAGGGCGAGGACGTGCGCCGCGAGATCTGCCTGACACTCGAGGATATGGGTGTCACGCCGGAAAGCTCGCACCACAGCGGCGGCCCGGGGCAGAACATCATCGATTTTCAGCACAGCTCTGCCATTCAGTCCGCAGACGATGTCGTTACGTATAAGTCTGTTGTGAAGACCATGGCGTCGAGAAACGGTCTTACGGCGTCGTTTGCGCCGAACCCCATTCCGGGTAAGGACGGCAACGGCTTCCACATCACGCTAACACCGCGCATGCAGACGGGCGACTGCTCCGAGTATTTCCTTGCAGGTATTCTGGAGCACGCTGCAGAAATTACCGCCATTTTGAACCCCACGGCGGATTCCTACAAACGTCTCGGTGCGTTCGGTGCGCCGGAGTTCATCTCTTGGTCGGAGAAGAGCCGCCGGTGCTTTGCGTATAAAAAGGAAGGCGGCAGCATGATCGAAGTGCGCTCACCCGATTCCACTGCGAATCCGTACCTTGCGTACGCCGCACTCATTTATGCGGGGCTTGACGGCTACCTCAAAAAGACGAAGCTGCCAAAGCCCGATCTTGCGCGCGAGACCTGCGGCAAGCTGCCGAAGTCTTCCGAAGAAGCGCTGCAAATTTTCGCAAAGAGCAGCTTTGTCCGCAACGTGTTCCCGGAGTATTTCGTAAAGACGTATATCCGCACGTTCGGCAACGGGCCCGCAGATGTGTAAAACAAGGGGGCACAGGGCATGAATGCGATCATTCAGCACAGCGTCCTCATCGTGTCCGGCACGCAAAAAGGTGCGGCATATATCACAGAGTTGCTTTCTCCGCGCGAGTTTGCGCCCATGACAACGGCGCTCAGCGGAGGAGACGCCCGGCGGCTGCTTTTGCGGCGCAGCTACGACCTTGTGGTCATCAACACACCGCTCCCGGATGAATTCGGGCACGAGCTGGCAGAGTATATCACAGAAAAATTCGTTTCCGGTGTCATGGTCATTGCAAAAGCGGAGCTTTTCGATCAGGTGAACGACAAAATGGAGCCGTTTGGCATATTGACGGTGCAAAAGCCGCTTTCGCGCCCGCTGTTTTATCAGGCACTTCACCTGCTCATCGCCACGCAGAACCGCTGGCAGCACTTTGACCGGGAAAACCAGAAGCTCAGAACCAAAATGGAAGAAGTGCGCATTGTGGCGCGTGCAAAGTGTATCCTTGTGGAATACCTGCGCATGAGCGAGCAGCAGGCGCACCGCTATATTGAAAAACAGGCGATGGATATGCGCACATCGAAAAAAGATGTTGCGGAAAATATCCTGAAAACCTATACGTAAATGAAGGCGTACAGGGCTGCACCGCAGCTTTGACATAGATTGCATACAGCAGAAAAGAGTAATTATTTCAGGGAAAGAGGAACGTACGTTATGGGCAACAAAGCATATTTGGTACTCGAAAACGGAAAGGTCTTCTGCGGCGAATCCTTCGGCGCGGCGGGCGAAGTAACGGCTGAGGTCGTTTTCACGACCGGCATGACAGGTTATCTCGAAACGCTCACCGATAAGAGCTATTTCGGGCAGATCGTCGTCCAGACATTTCCGCTCATCGGCAATTACGGCGTGATCCCCTCCGATTTTGAGGGAAAGATCATCGGTCCCTGTGGTTATATCGTAAAAGAATGGTGTCAGTCGCCCTCCAATTTCCGCTCGGAGGGTGATCTTGACACCTTTTTTAAAGAAAGAGGTGTTATCGGCCTTTGCGGCATCGATACACGTGCCCTCACAAAGGTCATCCGCGAAAGCGGCGTCATGAACGGTATGATCACAACAGACCTCACGAATGTCGATATGGATAAGATTCACAGCTACCGCGTGACAAACGCGGTGGAAAGCACCTCCGTCACCGAGATGACGCGCCGTGAGAACCCGGAGAAAACATGCACCGTGGCGCTCATGGATTACGGCTACAAGGAGAACATCCGCCGCGAGCTCGAAAAGCGCGGGGCAGAGGTCATTGTATGCCCGTACAACACGACGGCAGACGAATTGAAAACCCTTAACATTGACGGTGTGATGCTTTCAAACGGCCCCGGTGACCCGGCGGATAACATCGGGGTCATTGAAAATCTCAAGAAGATTATGAACATGGGCAAACCGCTCTTCGGCATCTGCCTCGGTCACCAGCTGCTGGCGCTTGCAAACGGCTTTAAGACCGAAAAGCTCAAGTACGGTCACCGCGGCGCAAACCAGCCGGTGCAGAACCTCGAGAGCGGCCGCGTCTACATCTCCAGCCAGAACCATGGCTACGCGGTCGTGTCCTCCACAATCGACCCCGAGATTGCCGACGAATATTTCAACAACGTAAACGACAGAACGTGCGAGGGCGTGCGCTATAAAAAAATCCCCGCTTTTTCCGTGCAGTTCCACCCGGAAGCCTGCGGCGGCCCGCGCGATACCGCGTTCCTCTTTGATAAATTCTTTGAGATGATGGGAAAATAAACAGTACCCAGAGCAGTATAGAAAGGATTGTTTACAGCTATGCCATTGAATAAAGACATTAAAAAGGTTCTCGTCATCGGCTCCGGCCCGATCGTCATCGGCCAGGCGGCGGAATTCGACTACGCCGGCACGCAGGCGTGCCGTGCTCTGAGAGCGGACGGCATCGAGATCGTGCTCGTCAACTCCAACCCGGCGACCATCATGACGGATAACGCCATGGCGGACCACATTTACATCGAGCCGCTTACGCTGCCCACCATCAAGCGCATCATCGAAAAAGAAAAGCCGGACAGCATCCTCTCCGGTTTCGGCGGCCAGACCGGCCTCACGCTTTCCATGCAGCTTGCAAAGGAAGGCTTTTTGAAGGAACACAACGTACGCCTGCTCGGCGCTTCCCCGGAGACCATCGATAAGGCGGAAGACCGTCAGATGTTCAAGGATACGATGGAAAGCATCGGTCAGCCGTGCATCCCGTCCAAGGTCGTCACCACGGTAGAGGATGCACTGGAGTTTGCGGAAGAGATCACGTACCCCGTTATCATCCGCCCGGCGTTCACGCTCGGCGGCACCGGCGGCGGTATCGTCGATAACCGCGAAGAGCTCATGGAGGTCGCGGCAAACGGCCTTGCGCTCTCGCCGATCACCCAGATCCTCGTTGAAAAGAGCATTGCGGGCTGGAAGGAGATCGAGTTCGAGGTTATTCGCGACAGCAAGGGCAACGTCATCACGGTCTGCTCCATGGAAAACTTCGACCCGGTCGGCGTCCACACCGGCGACAGCATCGTCATCGCCCCGGCGGTCACGCTTTCCGATAAAGAATATCAGATGCTCCGCACTGCGGCCATCAACATCATCGACGCGCTCGGCGTAGAGGGCGGCTGCAACTGCCAGTTCGCGCTGCACCCGACGTCCTTTGAGTACGCCGTCATTGAGGTCAACCCGCGTGTGTCCCGTTCCTCCGCACTGGCATCTAAGGCGACCGGCTATCCGATCGCAAAGGTCGCGACGAAGATTGCCATCGGCTACACACTCGATGAGATCGTCAACGCCGTCACCGGCAAGACCTACGCAGCATTTGAGCCCGCGCTCGACTATGTGGCGGTCAAGTTCCCGAAGTGGCCGTTCGATAAATTCGTCTACGCAAAACGCAACCTCGGCACGCAGATGAAGGCGACCGGCGAGGTCATGTCCATCGCCGATACGTTTGAAATGGCCCTCATGAAGGCTGTGCGCGGCGCGGAAATCTCGCTTGATACGCTCAACATGCCGAAGTTCGCAAACTACGAGGACAGTGCCCTGTGGCAGATTTTAAAAGACGCGACGGACGAGCGCCTGTTCGCCATCTACGAGCTCATGAAGCGCGGCGTCACCACCAAAGAGATCCACGACTTCACGATGATCGACATGTGGTTCCTCGAAAAGCTCAATAACCTGCTCGCGTATGAGCGCGAGATTAAGGATCAGCCGCTCACGCACGCACAGTATACGCGCGGCAAGAAACTCGGCTACACGGACGAAGCCCTCACGCGTATTTGCGGCACAAAGCCGACTTTCCGTCACGAAGCGACCTTCAAGATGGTCGATACCTGCGCGGGCGAGTTCGCTGCGACCACACCGTACTTCTACGGCACCTACGATACGCCGGAGCAGGGCGGTGAAAACGAAGCGATGGAGTTCATCGGCAAAAGCGGCAAAGAGACCGTCATGGTTTTCGGTTCCGGCCCGATCCGTATCGGTCAGGGTATCGAGTTCGACTATGCTAGCGTCCATTGCGTGGAGTCTCTCCAGCGCCTCGGCTATGAAGTCGTCATCGTCAACAACAACCCGGAAACCGTCTCCACGGACTTCGACACCGCAGACCGACTCTACTTTGAGCCGCTGTGCGCCGAAGACGTTATGAATATCATCAACATCGAAAAGCCGAAGGGCGTTGTCGTCGCGTTCGGCGGCCAGACGGCCATCAAGCTTACAAAGACGCTTGCGAAAAACAACGTGCCGATCATCGGCACAAGCGCCGACAGCATCGATGCCGCAGAGGACAGAGAGCGCTTTGAAGAGCTGCTTGAGCGCTGCAACATCAAGCGCCCGAAGGGTCACACCGTCATGACGACGGAGGAAGCTCTCGCAGCCGCACACGACCTCGGCTATCCGGTGCTCATGCGTCCGTCCTACGTGCTCGGCGGTCAGAACATGATCATTGCTTACGGCGATGAAGACATCAACGAATACATGGCGATTATCCTGCGCCAGAAACAGGATAATCCGGTGCTCATCGATAAGTACCTCAGTGGCACCGAGATTGAAGTCGACGCCATCTGCGACGGCGAGAACATCCTCATCCCGGGCATCATGGAGCACGTAGAGCGCACCGGCATCCACTCCGGCGACAGCATCGCGGTCTACCCGGCAAAGGATATCGACGACGAGCTCAGCGCAAAGATTGTCAAGACGACCGAAATGCTCTGCACGGAGCTCAAGGCCATCGGCCTCATCAACCTGCAGTACATCATCATGAACCGCGAAATCTACGTCATCGAGGTCAACCCGCGTGCATCGAGAACGGTTCCGTACCTCAGCAAGGTCACGGGCGTGCCTATGTGCGACCTCGCAACAAAGGTCAGTCTCGGCATGAAGCTCACCGACCTCGGCTACGGCACGGGCCTCTATCCGACTTCGCCGTATACGGCCGTCAAGGTGCCGGTCTTCTCCTTCGAGAAGCTCACGGATGTCGATACCCAGCTTGGTCCGGAAATGAAATCCACCGGCGAAGTGCTCGGCATCGGCAACAACCTTGAGGAGGCGCTCTATAAGGGCCTCATCGCCTCCGGCAGCAAGATGAACAAAAAGGGCGGCGTGTTCATCACCGTCCGCGACGGCGATAAGAAAGAGATCGGCGAGATTGCGAAGAAATTCGACAAAATGGGTTTCCCGCTTTACGCAACGACGGGCACCGCAAGCGTGCTTGCAAAGCTCGGCCTCACCGTGAAGATTGTCGATAAGATTCACGAAAGCCCGGTCAACACCATTACGCTGCTCGAAAGCGGTAAGCTGGCGTATATCATCTCCACCTCCGCAAAGGGCAGAAACCCCGCACGCGACAGCGTTAAGATCCGCAGAAAAGCGGCGCTGCTCGGCATCCCGTGCCTCACGGCCATCGATACCGCAAACGCCCTCGCGGACAGCCTGATGAGCCGCTATACCCCGTACAATACGGAGATTGTGGACATCAACAACCTCAAAAAAGAAAAGGTCAAGCTGCCGTTCACCAAAATGTCGGCGTGCAGCAACGACTACATTTATATCAACTGCTTCGAAAACGAAGTTTCCTCTCCGGAGTTCCTCTCCATCTACCTGTCCGACCGCCACAACGGCGTCGGCGGCGACGGTGTCATCCTCATCTGCCCGTCCGATGTGGCAGACGCTCAGATGCGTATGTTCAACCGCGACGGCAGCGAGGGTCTCATGTGCGGCAACGGCATCCGCTGCGTCGTAAAGTACCTCTTCGACAACGGCATCGTGAAAAAGCCTGTCATCAATATCGAGACAAAGAGCGGCATCAAGTCTTGCAGCATCATGACGATGAACGGCAAGGCGTACAAGATTACGGTCGATATGGGCGCGGCAGCGCTTCGCCCGGAGCAGGTGCCCGTAAAGCTTGAAGGAGACATGGTCGTCAACAAGCCTGTCATCATCGACGGTCACGAGTATTACATTACCTGCGCATCCATGGGCAACCCGCACTGTGCGGTGTTCGCACCGTCCGTCGATAAGCTGGATCTCAATGCTATGGGCCCGAAATTCGAATATAACCCGCTCTTCCCGGAGCGCGTCAATGTCGAATTCATCGAGGTCGTGGACGAGCGCACCCTTAAGGTACGCGTTTGGGAGCGCGGCAGCGGCGAAACGATGGCCTGCGGTACAGGTGCTTGCGCGGCTGTTGTCGCGGCAACGCTCAACGGCAAGTGCGAAAAAGGCGAGGACATCCGCGTCATCTTAAAGGGCGGCGACCTCACCGTGCGCTACACCGATGAGAAAGTGCTCATGACCGGCGGCGCAGAGAAGGTCTTCGACGGTGTCGTAGAAGTCTAATTGATGTTAAATAGTTCGGCGTTCCGCATTTTTGCGGAGCGCCGAAAAACATTTTAAGAATAAAATCAGAATTTTTTTCTAAAAATTTGAAGAGGATAAAAGGTAAAAATTCAAGAGAAAGCGGTGAAATTCCATGAACAAGTACTTGAAAAAAGCGGAAAACGGCTCGGGCATCGACCACTATGTGCGCGTGCCGGGCACCGGGGCAAAGCAGAAGATCACGTTTACCAAAATGCACGGCTGTGCAAATGATTACGTGTATATCGACTGCTTCCAAAATGATATTCAAAACTACGCCGAGCTTGCAATTTATCTTTCCGACCGCCACACCGGCATCGGCGGCGACGGCGTCATCTACATTTGTCCGTCCGATGTAGCCGACGCGAGAATGCGCATGTATAACCTCGACGGCAGTGAGGGCATGATGTGCGGCAACGGCATCCGCTGCGTTGCAAAGTATGTCTACGACAGCGGCATCGCGAAGAAAGACGTTTTGCATATCGAGACAAAAAGCGGCATCAAAATCTGCCGCGTACATGTCGAAAACGGCAAAGTTACCACTGTCACGGTCGATATGGGCAAAGCGGAGCTCGTGCCCGCGAAGATCCCGGTCGATTTCCCGGGTGATACTGCCGTCAAAGAGAAGATCACCGTCCTTGACAAAGAATACGAGGTTACCTGCGTTTCCATGGGCAACCCGCACTGCGTCATTTTCGGCAAAGATCCCGATACGATCGACCTCGAGAAGATCGGCCCGCATTTTGAGCACTTTGAGAAGTTCCCGGAGCGCATCAATACGGAGTTCATCGAGGTGCTGGATAACCACACCTTAAAAATGCGCGTGTGGGAGCGCGGCAGCGGCGAAACCATGGCGTGCGGCACCGGCGCGTGTGCATCTGCTGTCGCGGCGTGTCTCAACGGCTACTGCAAAAAGGGCGAAGATATTACCGTCAAGCTGCGCGGCGGCGACCTTGTCATCAATTATACCGATGACGGCGTGCAGATGACCGGCAGCGCCGACACGGTTTTTACCGGCGTCGTAGAAATTTAATTGTAAAAAAGCCGAAAACGGCTTTAAATAAAATGGAATAGGGTATTGGAGAAATAATAGGTTTCTCAGTCAAAGAAAAATATAAAAGTTTCACTGTAAAAAAGAAAGGGGTAAGTTCTATGACAAAGTACATTTTCGTAACCGGCGGCGTGGTTTCCGGCCTCGGCAAGGGCATCACGGCGGCATCGCTCGGCCGTCTTTTAAAGGCGAGAGGATTGAAGGTCGCCGCACAGAAGCTTGACCCGTACATCAACGTTGACCCGGGCACCATGAGCCCGTACCAGCACGGCGAAGTGTATGTGACAGAAGACGGCGCAGAGACTGACCTTGACCTCGGCCACTACGAGCGCTTCATCGACGAAGACCTGAATAAATTCTCCAACCTCACGACCGGCAAGGTCTATTGGAACGTCCTCAACAAGGAACGCCGCGGCGAGTACCTCGGCGAGACCATTCAGGTCATCCCGCACATCACGGATGAGATCAAGAACTTCATTTACAGCGTCGGCCACAAGACGAATGCAGACGTCGTCATCACCGAGATCGGCGGCACGGCAGGCGATATCGAAAGCCAGCCGTTTCTCGAAGCCATTCGTCAGGTTTCGCTCGAGGTCGGTAAGGAAAACTCCCTTTTCATTCATGTCACGCTTGTGCCGTACCTCAAAAGCTCCGGCGAGCATAAGTCGAAACCGACCCAGCACTCTGTAAAAGAAATGCAGGGTATGGGCATCTCCCCGGACATCATTGTCCTGCGCTGCGATGAGCCGATCGATCCGAGCATTTTCCACAAGATTGCCCTGTTCTGCAACGTAAAGCCGGACTGTGTTATTGAAAACATGACGATCCCGGTGCTGTACGAAGCGCCGATTATGCTGGAGAAAAACAATTTCTCCAGCGTTGTCTGCCGCGAGCTGAACCTCAAGACAAAAGAGCCGGATATGGCCGAGTGGAGCCGCATGGTAGAGAAGATCCGCGGCCGCAAAAAGACCGTCACCATCGGCCTTGTCGGCAAATATATCAAACTGCATGACGCATACCTTTCCGTCGTCGAAGCACTCAACCATGCCGGCTATGAGCACGGCACGAAGGTCGAAATCAATTGGATTGATTCCGAGCTCATCACGCAGGAAAACGCTGCCGAAATGCTCAAGGGCTGCGATGGTATCCTTGTGCCGGGCGGCTTCGGCAACCGCGGTATCGAGGGTATGATCTATGCCGCACAGTACGCAAGAGAGAGCAACGTCCCGTACCTCGGCATTTGCCTCGGTATGCAGATTGCCGTCATCGAGTATGCCCGCCACGTGTGCGGCATCGCGGATGCAAACTCCGGTGAATTCGACGAGTACGGCCTCAATAAGGTTATCGATTTCATGCCGGACCAGTCCAGCACCATCAATATGGGCGGCACACTGCGCCTCGGCAGCTACCCGTGCGAGATCGCGGAGGGCACGCAAATGGCGCGCTGCTACGGCGTTTCCCATATCGATGAACGCCACCGCCACCGCTATGAGTTCAATAACGATTACAGAGAGACACTCACAAAAGCAGGCATGGTCATCAGCGGCACCTCGCCGGACGGCAGGATCGTCGAGACCGTGGAAGTGCCGCAGAACGACTTCTGCATCGGCGTGCAGTTCCACCCGGAATTTAAGTCCCGCCCGAATAAGGCGCATCCGCTATTTCTCGGCTTTGTCGGCGCATCACTCAATAAGAGAGAAAAGAACGCGTAAGAGACGGTAATGAAAATAAAAAAGGTCCAAGTATAAAAAGAAGGGAAGAAACCGGCATGAAACTCAACCAAAACTACGCAAATCTTCAAGAAAGCTATTTGTTTCTGACCATTGCAAAGAAAGTCGCCGCCTATACAAAGGCCCACCCGAATAACCACATCATCCGCATGGGCATCGGCGACGTCACTCAGCCGCTCGTTCCGGCCGTCATCGACGCCATGCACAAAGCAACGGATGAAATGGCGCACAAGGAGACATTCCACGGCTATTCGCCGGATCAGGGTTACGATTTCCTGCGTGAAGCCATTCAGGGCTACTATGCAAAGCGCGGCGTGGCGTTAAAGCGCAGCGAAATTTTCGTCGGCGATGGCGCAAAGAGCGACGTCGGCAATATCGTCGATATCTTCGCAGACGATAACACCGTTCTCATCCCGGACCCGGTCTATCCCGTGTATGTCGATACGAACGTCATGTCCGGCAGAAAGGTGATCTACCTCGACGCAAACGAGCAGAACGGCTTCCTCGGTATGCCGGATGAAAACGTCAAGGCCGACATTATCTATCTCTGCTCGCCGAATAACCCCACCGGCGCCGTGTATAACAGAGCACAGCTCAAAGCGTGGGTCGATTACGCGCTCAAAAACAACGCTGTCATCCTGTTTGATGCCGCATACGAGTCGTTCATCACGCATGACGACCTCCCGCACAGCATTTTCGAGATTGAGGGCGCGAAAAAGTGCGCCATAGAGTTCTGCTCGTTCTCGAAGACCGCAGGCTTCACCGGTGTGCGCTGCGGCTATACCGTTATCTGCGATGAGCTTGTTTCGGACGGCACCAAGGTCAATACGCTGTGGGCGCGCCGTCAGGCCACAAAGTTCAACGGCGTCAACTACATCACCCAGCGCGCCGCCGAGGCCGTCTTCACGGACGAAGGCCAGCAGCAGGTGAAGGATGTCATCAACTACTACCGTGCGAACGCCAAGGTCATGGTCGATGCGTTCAAGGAGATGGGCGTGTGGTTCACCGGCGGCGAAAATTCCCCGTACATCTGGCATAAGGTGCCGGACGGCATGACCTCCTGGGAGTTCTTCGATTATCTCTTAAACGAAGCCGAGGTCGTCGGCACGCCGGGCAGCGGCTTCGGCAAAAACGGCGAAGGCTTCTTCCGCCTTACCGCGTTCGGTACGCTGGAAAAGACACAGGAAGCCATGGAGCGCCTCAAAAAGCTGCTTAAAAAGTAATTCAAACGAAGTCAAAAGGGACTGTGCAAAACCTGCGCAGTCTCTTTTTTGCTCTTGACTTGTGCAGACAAGTTGCTATAATGAAACTGAGCTTATTTCCTACGGAGGATACACTATGCATTACAAAAAAGATCGCGTTACTTTAAAGCCGCCGCTTGGGCACATCACCATCGCGGCGGATAGCACGGGCACAACACGAACCTGACACACGCCGAAAAGCTTTATAAACTCATTTGACCGGATACAGAAGGAGAACATCATGTTGGAAAAACTGAAAGAAGAAGTCTACAAGGCAAATATGCTGTTGCCGAAATACAAGCTCATCACGTTCACGTGGGGTAATGTCAGCGGCATCGACCGCGAAAGCGGTATCATGGCCATTAAGCCGAGCGGCGTGGAGTACGACCTCCTGCGCCCCGAGGACATGGTGCTCGTCGATGTGAACACCGGCAAAAAGGTAGAGGGCGACCTCAATCCGTCGTCCGATACGCCCACACATGTCGAGCTCTACAAGGCGTTCCCGAACATCGGCGGCGTTGTCCACACGCATAGCCGCTGGGCGACCGTGTTCAGCCAGTCCGGTCGCGGCATCCCGGCGCTCGGCACCACGCACGGCGATTATTTCTACGGCGAAATTCCCTGCACGCGCAAAATGACACCCGAGGAGATCGGCGGCGCCTACGAAAAAGAGACCGGCACCGTCATCATCGAGACGTTTAAGGATAAGTCCCCGGACGACATCCCCGCCGTGCTCGTCCACAGCCATGGCCCGTTCACATGGGGTACAGACCCCATGAACGCTGTGCATAACGCTGTCGTCCTCGAGGAGCTCGCGTTCATGGCATGGCACAACCTCGTGCTTGACCCCACAATCCCGCCTATGCAGCAGGAGCTTCTTGATAAGCACTACCTGCGTAAGCACGGCGCAAACGCGTACTATGGGCAGGGAAAATAAAGAGCGCAAGGCTTTTGCTGCGCTCATGCTTTCGCTTTGCCTGCTTCTTTCCGGCTGTGCGCAGCCGCCAAAGCCGGTGACGGAAGCCGAAACGCAGACGATTCTCTATACCGCCGCGGGGCATGAAACAGGGCAATTCTCGTCCTCGTGCGGCATTACGCCTGTCGGCGACATGCTCCTGTTCGACCGTCGCGTGCGGAACGACAATGGCGACGTGACGCGTGTTTCGTACTATTGCAAGGATTTAAAAAACGGTGAAGAAACGCTGCTTGGCACGTTGAACCGCATGTACTATGAGCCGACCGACAGCGCAGAAGCGGTCATCGGCAGCCACGTTTACCGCATGATTCCGCTTGGCAACTGGTGGAATATGCCCGATAAAGACGCCGAACTCGTGCTTTACGACTTCGATTTGAATGCAAAAATCATGCAGCGAATCGGCACCGAAAACTACCGCGTAACCGATACAACGACTGGCATTGGCTTAACGCTCTGCGCCTATGGGGAGCATTTGCTCCTCCAAAAAGGCGGGCAAATTTTGCTTCTCGACCCCAAAACTGCCGAGGTGAACACCGTTTACGATGCGCAAAATGGCGCATGTAAAGTGCTCGGTCTTGCTGCAGACGCAAACGCGCACGGGTTTTCTGTGCTCATGCAGTCTGCGGAAAACCCATCGCAGTTGTCGGTTCACACCTATGAGGAAAGCGGTACGCTTCTAAGTATTGCCGATCTGTCTGCGTGCTTGCAAAATCCTGATACCGCAAACTGGGAGAACAGAAACATCAGCTTCGCTGTGCAGGGTGACTACCTGTATTTTTACGGATACGATTTCGGCGAAGACGCAGGCGAAAAACCGATTTACAGTGTACTCGCGAAAATTGACGGCGAGACCTGCACTGAAGTCGCCGATTTCGAGCAAAGCACAGCCAATTTTGTGCCGAGCTATACCGCAAAAGCAGACGGCTTTCTGTTTGCGTTCGGCGACATTGCCTACCGCTTTTCCACCCAAAACGGCTGGGAAAAGGGCACAGTCCCGCTGCAAAACGAAGACCTCACACTGCGCGAATGGTACTTTGACGGCGAACACTATTGGGTCTCGGCTGTAAACAAAGACGGCAGTGACTGCGCAGGAGACGGCGGCTATGCACAAACTACACGCTATTGCCGCGTGGCAAACGCAGAACTAAACTGGTCGCCGTGCGCCGCACCGAACGAACCATAAAGCAAGACCCGCCGGGGAATATACGCCTCGGCGGGTCAAATTATATTCGTTATTCTTTTATAAACGTGTCGAGCAGGGCGAGACCCGAAGCGGATTTAAACAGTCGCCGCACGGCTTTCGCGTGGGCAGAAGAATCATCTTCTTCCGTGCAGCCCGCAATGAGGTCGGCTTCAACGAGAAGCTGCAGATCCTTGCCGTCGATCTTGTCGTAGCAGTGGTGCAGAACGACCATCTCGGTAATGCGCGGAAAATCTTCCTCCTTATAACCGCAGGCCGTCAGAAATTTTTGCACCAACACAGGCGCCTCCTTGCGCTGATTCGCGGGGCAGCCGTTACCGTACTTTTCTTTGCAAAATCTGATCGCGATATCGTGCAAAATCGCTGCTGCGCGCAAATTTTCCTGCTCGTGGGGCGGTAAGTTTTCAAGCTCGCCCAGCATTTTCGCAAGGCCGTATACCTTTAAAATGTGCTGCGTGCGGCGCAGGTGCCCGTCCTCGTACAGGAGCGCGTCGTATAAAAGCTTCGCTTCGTTCGGCATAAAATCCCCTCCGTTTCAAGGTCATCATACCATGGCTTTGACATTTGTGCAAGAGTCCGCTATACTAAATTAAAACGCGACAGATCACGGAGAACCTACATGCTCACCTATTCTTTCTCAAAAATCGGCTCCGAAAGCCTTTATATGTACCTGTATAAGTGCATCCGTGAGGACATTCTGACGGGCAAGATCACGCCCGGCACAAAATTGCCCTCTAAGCGCAGCTTTGCGGAAAACCTCGGCGTCAGCGTCATCACAGTCGAAAACGCCTATGCGCAGCTTGTCTCGGAGGGGTACGTCTACGCCTTGCCGAAAAAAGGCTTCTTCGCAGCCAATCTGGAAAAAAGCACCGCGCCGCAGAAAAAAGAGAGTCCCCGGACACAAATGCCCGTACCGCCGAAATATTTTGCGGATTTTTCCAGCAGCCGCACCGACCCGCAGAATTTCCCGTTTGCCACATGGGCGAAGCTCATGCGCGAGATCATCTCGGAGAAAAGCGCCGAGCTTATGGCAAACGCCCCGTGCGGCGGCGTGTTCGAGCTAAGGTGCGCCATCGCCGAGCACCTTAGGGAGTTTCGCGGCATCGATGCCGACCCGAACTGCATCGTCGTCGGCGCCGGAACGGAGTACCTCTACGGGCTTCTCATCCAGCTTTTGGGGTTCGATAAGGTCTACGCGCTCGAAGATCCCGGCTACCGCAAAATTGCGCAGGTGTACGAGAGCTACGGCGTGCAGTACCGTTTCACGCCGATGGATAAAGAGGGGATAGACCCCAAAGCGCTCGAAAAAAGCGGCGCGGATATTCTGCACATTTCGCCGTCGCACCACTTCCCGACGGGCATCGTCACGCCCATCGCACGGCGTTACACGCTTCTCGATTGGGCCGCGCAGAGCGAAAACCGTTATATCATCGAGGACGATTACGATTCCGAGTTCCGCCTCACCGGCAAGCCTATCCCGGCGCTGCAAAGCATCGATTCCGCCGACCGCGTCATTTACATGAATACGTTTTCAAAAAGCCTTGCCAGCACCATCCGCATCAGCTACATGGTGCTGCCCACAGCGCTCGCCGAAGCATTTTACAAAAATCTTGGGTTCTACGCGTGCACGGTCTCGAACCTCGAGCAGTACACGCTCGCAAAATTCATTTCCGAGGGCTATTTTGAAAAGCACATCAACCGCATGCGCATCCGTTATAAGCAAAAAAAAGACCTCATCTTAAAAGAGATGAAGCGCTGCGGTTTGTTAAAGCTTGCAAAAATTGATGCCGAAGACGCCGGCCTGCATTTTCTTCTGCGTGTCTGCGGACCTGTGCCCGCCGAGGAGATCACCCGCCGCGCGGCGGAAAACGGCGTGCGCGTCACCGGGCTTTCGGCGTATTACCACACAGCGCCCGTAAACCCGCAGACCGCATTCGTTATCAGCTACTCCGAAATTCCCGACGCCCGCATTCCCGAAGCCGTCAACCGCTTAGCTAAAGCCGTTACGGCTGCGGTGATGGGGGAGAGATGATAAAACCCCGCCGCCCGCAAAGATAAGATTTTGTCTTTATGGGCGGTGGGGTTAGTGATATATTTCGCTTTGCAAAATATGAGTTAAAAAAAGACCATTGTCATTCGACAATGGTCTTTTTGGTGCAGGTAACAGGACTTGAACCTGCATGAACTTGCATTCATATGGACCTGAACCATACGCGTCTGCCAATTCCGCCATACCTGCATATTCTTTTTGCCGTCTCGTTTGACGGCTCAATTATTATAGCATGATGCAGCTGAATTGTCAACAGCTATTTTTTGACTTTTAAGAACTTTTTTCGTTTTCGGTCACGCGGTAGCACAGCGTCATCATGCTGTCGTTCAGATGCACGTTTTCCACGATCGTGTCCGGATAGCGCAGGGCAATGTCGTAGTGGCTGAAATTCCAGTAGCTCTTGATGCCGATGTCATAAAGCAGCTCCACAACGGATTTCACGGCACTGTCCGGCACGCACAAAATCGCCATCAAGGGCGTGTTTTCCGAGCAGAAGCGGCGGATGCCCGCAGCGGGGAGTACGCGCAGGTCGGCAATCTGCTGGCCCACGACCTGTTCGCTGTTGTCAAAAATACCGATGAGATCAAATCCCGCGAAATTATAAGAAATGTGCGTCGCAATGGCTTTGCCCAAATTGCCTGCACCGATTAAAATGCACTTGTGTGCACGGTCCACACCCAAAATAGAGCCAATCTCCTCGCAAAGTTGGTGCACGCCGTAGCCGTAGCCCTGCTGGCCGTAGCCGCCGAAGCAGTTGAAATCCTGACGCACCTGCGAAGCCGTGAAGCCCATTTTTTCGGAAAGCTCCTTGGAGGAAATACGCGTCACCCCGCGCTTGTCCAAGTGCCGCAAAAAGCGGTAGTAGCGCGGCAGACGCCGAATGACCGGCATGGAAATATACGGTTTCTTCTGCATATCATCACCTCGTTTGACAAAATTTTAGCACATCATAAAGACCTGTGCAAGTGTTTTTTATAAATTAAGAAAAGAAAAACGGGCGGCCAGACCCTAAAAAGGAGGGAGGCCGCCCACGCTTTTCAAATCAATGTCGGGTTACAGAAGTTGCTCCAAACGATCGCGGATCGCGAGGAGGAAGCCCTCGGTGTCCACTTTCTTTGCATTCGGCAGGGTAGACATCGCCGCAAGGTCACCGGTCATGATGCCGTCCTCTTCAATCGTCTGCAAGGTTGCCTTTTCAAGCTTGTCCGCAAAGGCGCTCAGCTCCGGCAGGTCGTCCAGCTCGCCGCGCTTATGCAGCGCGCCAGTCCACGCAAACAATGTTGCGACGGAGTTTGTGGAGGTTGTTTCGCCCTTCAAATATTTGTAGTAGTGGCGCTGCACCGTGCCGTGCGCGGCTTCATACTCGTAAACGCCGTCCGGGGAGACGAGCACGGAGGTCATCATGGCAAGACTGCCGTACGCCGTCGCGATCATGTCGCTCATCACGTCGCCGTCGTAGTTTTTGCAGGCCCAAATGTAGCCGCCTTCACTGCGGATCACGCGCGCAATGGCGTCGTCGATCAGCGTATAGAAGTATTCAATGCCGACTTTTTCAAACTTCTCTTTATATTCCGCGTCGTAAATTTCCTGGAAAATATCCTTAAAGCGGTGGTCGTAGGTCTTCGAAATCGTGTCTTTTGCCGCAAACCACAGATCCTGCTTCATGCTCAGCGCGTAATTAAAGCAGGAGCGTGCAAAGCTCTCAATGCTTTTATCAATATTATGTAAACCTTGAATCACGCCCGGCGTTTTGAATTCGTGGATGGTCACGCGCTCCTCAGTGCCGTCCGCTTTTGTCACAACAAGCTCAGCCTTTGCATTTTCCGGCACGCGCATCTCGACGTTCTTATACAGATCGCCGTACGCGTGACGCGCAATGGTAATCGGCTTTGTCCACGTCGGAATGTACGGCGTGATGCCCTTCAGCAAAATCGGCGTGCGGAACACCGTGCCGTCCAAAATGGCACGGATGGTACCGTTCGGCGATTTCCACATCTCTGTGAGGTTGTACTCCTTCACACGCGCGGCGTTTGGCGTAATGGTCGCACACTTTACAGCCACACCGTATTTTTTCGTTGCCTCGGCGGAATCAATCGTAACCTGATCTTTCGTCGCCTCGCGGTGCTCCAGACCAAGGTCATAATACTCCGTTTTCAGGTCAACATAGGGGGTCAGCAAAATATCTTTGATCATTTTCCAGATGACGCGGGTCATCTCGTCGCCGTCCATTTCCACAAGCGGCGTTTTCATGGGGATCTTTGTAAAATCGGACATTTCAAAGCCTTACCTTTCTGCGGCTGCACCGCGAAGCTCCGTGTCACGTGGGGAGAATGTGACGCTGTTTCTATCATTATCGGATATTTCGCAAGAAAAGTCAATCGTAAATTGTGAATAAATTGCATGAAATTGCATGAAATGCAGTTAAACCCTGCAAAACGTGCATACTATGTATTTACAGGACATCGGCGGACATGTTTGCGCTTTGCCCTTGCAGGATGCGTAAAAGCGTGCTATACTGATATACGTGAAAGTTTGTGCCGCGTATGATTCCGCATTTTCTGCGAAAACTAAGCGCATCTTACTAAAAGGAGCGCTGCGGCATGAAAAGCACAAAAAAACGCTCGTCTTTTTCCATGCAGGAAACGGACGAAGCCGAAGAAGAAAACGAAGACCTTTCCGACCGTCAGAAGCAGATCCGCGAGGGCGGCGCGGTCGTTACCAAAAACCGAAAGCACACTATCCAGTGCCTCACCGTCATCGGACAGATTGAAGGGCATTACGTCGCACCGTCGCAGAACAAAACGACGAAGTACGAGCACGTGATCCCGCAGATCGTCTCCGTGGAGGAGGACCCGAACATCGACGGCCTGCTCATGATTTTAAACACGGTCGGCGGCGACGTGGAGGCCGGTCTTGCCATTGCAGAGCTTGTCGCCGGCATGCGCAAACCCACGGTATCACTCGTTCTCGGCGGCGGACATTCCATCGGCGTGCCGCTTGCAGTGGCGGCAAAGCACTCGTTCATCGCGCCCTCGGCATCCATGACCATTCACCCGGTGCGCATGAGCGGCCTGATGCTTGGCGTGCCGCAGACGCTGGAGTATTTTCAGCGCATGCAGGACCGCATTACGAATTTCGTCACGGCAAATTCCGGCATTTCCTATGAGCGCTTTATGCAGCTCGCCATGAATACGCAGGAGCTCGTCATGGATGTGGGGACGGTGCTGGACGGCGATGAAGCCGTGGCAGAGGGGCTTATTGATACGCTCGGCAGCCTGCACGATGCCATGGATTGCCTCGACAAAATGATTGCTGCAGAGAAGAATAAGCAGCGTGCAAAGCCCAGAAAAGGCAAGAAATCACTCTAAAAACGGCATTTGCCGTTTACATAACTTTTTATTTATCGTATAATTATACCGATAAAACCGAACAAAGCCAAATTATCCGCAGAAAAGGAGATTACATAATGTCTATTTTTGAAGCAATCATTCAAGGTATTGTACAGGGCGCAACAGAGTTTCTGCCCGTCTCAAGCAGCGGTCACTTGTCGCTTGCACAGCACATCATGGGTGTAAAGGTAGACAGCTTGCTGTTTGACATTCTTTTGCACCTCGGCACGCTCATCGCCGTATGTGCCGTCTATTATAAGCTCATCTGGCGGCTCATTAAGGCGTTTATTTCGCTCGTTGCAGACGTATTCCGCGGCAAATTTAAATGGAAAGATATGGATCATGACCGCAGACTTTTGATGATGCTCATGATCGGCCTTATCCCGCTGTTCCTTTTGTTCCTGCCGGTTCCGGGCACGGGCATGAAGTTAAAAGATATTTCGGAGCTGTGGGCTTCGGATTCGACGATTTGGATCGAGGGCCTTGCGCTCCTCATGACAAGCGCCCTGCTGTTCCTCGGCATCCGTGCTTCCAAGGGTGCAAAGGTACATCGCTTTACGCGTAAGGATGGTAAAGTCGGCGAGATTCGCGGCCGCACAAAGTTCCACACGGCAGACGCCATTTGCGTCGGTGTCACGCAGTGCGCGGCGGCGGTGTTCCCGGGCCTTTCCCGTTCCGGCTCCACCATGGCGGCAGGTCTTCTGCGCGGCATCAACCAGCAGGCAGCGCTCGATTATTCCTTCGTGCTCGGCATCCCGTCCATTTTGGCGGCGGCTGTGCTCACCATTAAAGATGCAATCGGTCAGCCGGTCGACATTGGCGTCGGTGCGATGATCGCGGGTGTTGTTACGGCTGCTATTGTCGGCTTCCTCGCCATCAAGCTGCTCAAATGGATTGTCACCACGAACAAATTGCAGGTTTTCGCTTATTATACGCTGGTGCTCGGCGTTATAACGCTCATCGTTTCCGTTATCGAAGCGGTCACGGGCACAAATCTTTTCACCGGCATGCCGCTTTGATCCGGTGATCTATAAATCCGGAGGTTTATTTTGGCGGGTAAAAAACAAAGTACAGCAAAGGGCAGCGCTTCCAAAGCAAAAAGCGGTGCGAAGTCATCGGCTGCCAAAAACACCCGGAGCTCGGGTTCTAAATCCAATACAAAATCGCGTGCGTCTTCCGCAAAAGGGAAGAGCACGTCTTCAAAACAGAGCGCACCCAGCGTAGAGCAGCTGCGCCAGCGCAACCAGACAGAAGCTATTCTCTGGTTCGGTGCGGCCATTTTAACGGCGTGCTTTGTACTCATTCCGGGCGGCAGCGTGTGGCTTATGGTGCACAACGTGCTGCGTGGCGTGTTCGGCGGCTGGGCTATCTTGCTTGCGGTGCTGATGGGGTATATCGCCGTCAGCAAAACGATGGAGCAGACCACCATGCTGCGCGGCGGGCGCTTGGCGCTCATGGTCGTGATTGTCGTGCTGTTTTGCACGGCGGGGCATGTGTTTGGCAGCTTTTTCCCGAAAGAAAAGAGTTTTTTTAAGCTGGTCGGCATCTTATATATGCATGGCGTAGAGC
>ERZ894191.674-NODE-674-length-25709-cov-14.512162_pt1 | contig 25709 bp, 19 predicted proteins | sample MGYA00380282_ERZ894191 | MGnify/ENA primary metagenome ERZ894191 (study PRJEB32331, sample SAMN06328485) | human gut metagenome | biome: human gut microbiome; feature: stool | host: Homo sapiens | collected 2013-02-21 ...
ATAATAAACCAGAGGAGTTGTTTGGGGTAGTAAATGGTGCGTTTCATCAGGCTATTGCTGAATGAAAAAAGGCCGTTTTTTATGGTCCGCACACCGGATAACTGAGAGGCAGAAAGCCGGAAAAGCCCGGAGTATCAAGGGAAAACAGCTCAAAAACTCGCGCAGTACGGCCTCAAAGCCGCTCGTCGCGCTCCGCAGTTCTCCAAGAGATAATCATCCGCAAGGATTTTTCTCGAGGGACGCAAAAGCGAATCTTTCAAACATTTCCCCGCAGACAAAGCATACGCTCGTATGCCCCGCCTGCGGGGTTTTTGTTTTAAAACAAGCATCACCCCCGCTCCGCAAAAAACGGAACGGGAGTGATGCTATTTATAATCTGTTTTACTCCGCAATTTCTGCACTCAGCAGGTCTAAAATCGCGTCTTCCGCGTTCCAGAAGTACGCGGTTTCACCGAGAAGCACCGTGATGCCCGTGCGGTCAAAATAGGTGCGCACGCCGTCTGCCATGCCGCAGCAGGCGACCGTTTTGCCTTGCTTCTGCAGGCTTTCACACAGCTCCAAAACGGCCTGCGCGCCGGAAACGTCCATGTTCGGCATGCCGCGCAGGGAGAAGATCACATGGTCGTAGGCAGGCATTTCCGCCATGCGGCGGTTGAATTCATCCACCGCGCCGAAGAACAGCGAGCCTGTCACGTACACAACGCCGGTCGTCTCCAGCACCGGCGGCTTACCTTCCACCGTGCGCAGCTTATTCGCGTCAATGTCGGAGAAGCTTACGCCAATCTGGCTGGATTTTGCAATGTACAAAATCGCAGAGTACGCAACACCGAGCAAAATCGCGACCGTCAGGTCAAAGATCACCGTCGCGAGCATCGTGATGAGGAACTGGCTGATGCCGGATTTTAGCTTGTGGCTGAAAATGTAGCGGATGCCGCTCCAATCGTTCATGCGCCATGCCGTTACCATCAAAACGCCGGCAAGCGCCGCAAGCGGCAGGCGCGCCATCACGCCGCCGAGCAGAAACATGGAGGCGAGCAGGAAAACGGAGTGGAACACGCTCGCAAGGCGCGTCTGCTGGCCGGATTTCACCGCTACGCTCGTGCGCGCAATGGCCGCCGTAGCCGGCACACCGCCGAAAAGCGGCAGCAGCATGTTGCCTACGCCCTGCGCGATGAGCTCTTGATCGGCATTGAACGGCTCGTTTTTCATGCGGGAAGCCGAAGCACCGCACAAAAGGCTTTCAATCATGCCGAGCGCCGCAATCGTCACAATGGGCGAGATGAGGTTCTTCAGCATGTCAAGGTTCAGGCCGCCGAGGTCAAGGCGGTCAGCGAGCATCAGCGTGCGCGGAATGTCGCCCACCGTCGCAATGGAATCCATACGGAACAGGGCGGAAACGACCGTTGCCAAAATGATGCCCACAAGCGAGCCTGGCACGCGTGCGCCCCACTTTTTCGGCCAGACAATCATCACGACAACGACGAGCAGGCCAATCAGCACCGCTTGGAGGTTCGGATGAAAGCCGAGGCGCGCGTAAGACGCGATTTTCGCTAAATTCGAGCTGCCCTCGGACGCAGTGCCGAAGAAATTGTCGATTTGCCCCATCGCGATAATAATCGCAATGCCGGACGTAAAGCCCATGATGACGGGCATCGGGATGAAGCTGATGAGCCGCCCAAGCTTAAAAACACCGGCTAAAAGCAGCAGTGCGCCCGCCGCAAAGCACGCGAAAAACACGCCCTGCAAGCCGTAAGACGCCACAATGCCCACCAAAACGGCGCTCATCGCGCCTGTGGGGCCGGAAATCTGGAACGAAGCACCGCCGAGTACTGCAATGACAACGCCCGCAATAATCGCCGTAACAAGACCCGCAGCTGCCGTAGCGCCGGAAGATACGCCGAACGCCAGCGCAAGGGGCAGCGCCACCGCACAAACGGTAAGACCCGCCATGATGTCTTTCATCAGCTTGGCGGTATTGTAGCCCGAAAACTCCTGTTTCAGGTTCGTTAAATAGTTTTTTATCATGTTTCCCTCCGATAAATTGATTTTCCCGCATAATTTGCCGCTTTTTTACCGCAGCCTATTAACTATACCATTAGGAGCCGCTTTAAGGCAAGGAAAAAAATACGCCGTTTTCTCGTACTTTTCTGTGCATACAGCCCGCGTGACACACCTTATAAAAATCTTTACTTTTTATCGAGAATACGCTATACTTTGTACAAAAGCAAATGCGAAAATTCCTTGTTTTAATCCAAACAAAGAGGTATGAAAATGAACGTGAAAAAAACGGAAAGAGACGGCATTGTCCGCGCCTATCCCGAAAACGGCAAGCCGCTCGCGTGGTCTGCGTCGTCCGGCGTAGAGCTCATCGAAAAAGACGGCCTGTATTTTAAAGACTTGGAGAAGACCGGCGAGCTTCTCCCGTATGAAGATTGGCGTTTGCCCGTTGAGGAGCGCGCCGCAGACCTTGCTTCCCGCCTGACAACAGAGGAGATTGCGGGTCTCATGCTCTATTCGCCGCACCAGGCGGTGCCGCCCAGGGCGTTCGGCCCGTTCGGCGGTACATACGGCGGAAAACAGTACGCAGAAGCAAATGTCCCTGCGTATACGCTTACCGACCAGCAGAAGGAATTCATGAACAAAGAGCACATTCGCCACGTCCTCATGATTACGGTAGAAGACGCGAAGACTGCCGCAAAGTGGAACAATGAGCTGCAAAAGCTTGCCGAAAGCATGCCGCACGGCATCCCGGTGAACATTTCCTCCGACCCGCGCAACGGTGCGCGCGGCAGCGGCAGCGTAGAGTTTAAAACCGCCGGCAGCGACGTCAGCAAGTGGCCGGAGGGTGTCGGTTTTGCCGCGTGTTTTGACCCCGAGGTTGTCCGTCGGTTCGCGGAGGATGCGTCGAAAGAATACCGTGCGCTCGGCATCACCACGGCGCTCGGCCCGCAGATTGACCTTTGCACCGAGCCGCGCTGGATGCGCTTTGTCGATACGCTCGGCGAAAATCTTGAAATGACAAAGAAAATGGTCAAGGCGTACTGCGACGGTATGCAGACCACCAAGAATTCCGAAAACGGCTGGGGATATGACAGCGTAAACACCATGGTCAAGCACTGGCCGGGCGGCGGCACGGGCGAGGCCGGCCGCGATGCACACTATGCCTACGGCAAATACGCGGTTTACCCGGGCAATAATTCCGAAGAACACAGAAAGCCGTTTACGGAAGCGGCGTTTAAATTAGACGGTCCCACCGAAAGCGCCTCTGCCGTCATGCCGTACTACACGGTTTCTTGGGGCCTCGACACCAAAAACGGCAAAAACGTCGGCAACTCGTACAGCGAGTATCTCATCAAAGATCTCCTGCGCGAAAAATACGGCTTTAAGGGTGTCGTTTGCACAGACTGGGGCATCACGCAGGATCCCGCACCCATCATGGATACGTTTGCAAGCCGCTGCTTTAATATGGAAAACATGACCGAGGGCGAGCGCTGCTTCGTCGCCATCATGAACGGCGTAGACCAGTTCGGCGGCAACGCAGAGATTGCGCCCATCATGGAAGCGTATCAAATCGGCTGCGAAAAGGTCGGCGAAGAAGCCATGCGCGCCAGAATGGAGCGCTCTGCCGCGCGTCTGCTCAAAAATATTTTCCGGTGCGGCCTGTTCGAGAACCCGTATCTCGATCCCGAAGAGTCCGCCAAGATTGTCGGCAACGCGGAATTCTGCGCCCACGGCTATGACGCACAACGCAAATCTGTCGTCTTATTAAAGAATCGCAATCACTGTTTGCCGCTCCAAAAGGGTATCAAAATCTATGTGCCGCAGCGCAAGCTCCGCACCATGAAGGGCTTCATGCGCAACGATATTCCTGCCCACACGGAAGACCCCGTGACGGACGAGGTGATCTCGAAATACGGCGTGCGCGTCCATACGCCCGAGGAAGCGGACGTGGCGCTTGTCTTTGTGGAAAGCCCCGCGTGCAACGCGTATTCTACGGAAGACGTCGCAAACGGCGGCAACGGTTACCTGCCCATCACACTCCAGTACCGCCCCTATACGGCGGTGAACGCGCGCGAAGTGAGTATTGCGGGCGGCGATTTCCGCGAGAATTTCACGAACCGCAGCTACCGCGGCAAAACGAACATTGCCTATAATGAATGCGACCTGGATAACATTCTAAACTGTCGCGAGGCGATGGGAGACAAGCCCGTCATTGTCTGCGCAGCGATCAACAACCCAATGGTCATGCACGAGTTTGAGCGTGAAGCGGACGGCATCGTCGTCGAGTTCGGTGTTTCCCGCGCCGCGGTGCTCGACGTCGTCTTCGGCGATTACGATCCCACCGGCCGTCTGCCCGTGCAGATGCCGAAGGATATGGACACCGTGGAAAAGCATTGCGAAGACGTTCCGTTTGACCTTGAAGTGCACGTGGATGAATTCGGTCACGCCTACGACTACGGCTTCGGCATGAATTATGAAGGCGTCATCGAGAAATAAGGGGCGACATCTAATGAATACAGTAGAAAAATGGGGGCTTTTTGAAGTTTCCCTCAAGGGTCCGTCTGCGGGCAACCCGTTTACGGAGCAGTCCGTTTCCGCCACGTTCCGCAGCAAAAACGAGATCGTCACGGTAGACGGCTTTTATGACGGCGACGGCGTTTATAAAGTGCGCTTCATGCCGTCTTTTACGGGCGATTACGTCTATGAAACGGTCGGCAGCTTCCCGGAAGCGGAGTCTGCCGGCGATTTCACCGTAACGGAGCCGACCGGCAATAACCACGGCCCGGTGCGTATTGCGAACACGTACCATTTCGCCTATGAAGACACCACGCCGTACTATTCCGTCGGCACCATGTGCTACGCGTGGGCGCACCAGCCGGAAGAAGTGCACAAGCAAACGCTCGAGGAGCTCGATAAGGGCTACTTCAACAAAATGCGTTTCTGCGTCTTCCCGAAGCACTACATCCACAATTTCCGCGACCCGGAGACCTTTCCGTATGAGGGAACTCCGGTCGATAATTCAAACCTCACCGAAGAAAACTTCTCGTATTCCGTCGATTTTTCCGGCAACAACTGGGATTTTACGCGTTTTAACCCCGAGCATTTTCGCCGCATGGAGCGCTGCATCGTAGAATTGCAGGAGCGCGGCATCGAGGCCGACATCATCGTTATGCACCCCTACGACCGCTGGGGCTTCTCCGCCATGAACCGCGAGCAGGACGACCTCTACTGGAACTACGTCATCGCGCGCTTCTCCGCCTACCGCAACGTGTGGTGGAGCCTTGCAAACGAATACGACCTCATGCGCGCCAAGAAGCTTGAGGACTGGGAGCACTACGCAGACCTGCTCTGCAAAAAAGATCCGTACAACCACATGCGTTCCATCCACAACTGCATACCGTTCTACGACCACACCCGTCCGTGGATTACGCATTGCAGCTTACAGCGTCAGGATCTCTACCGTCACGTGGAATACACCACCGATTACCGCACGCGCTACCAAAAGCCTATCGTGTGGGATGAGATTGCCTACGAAGGCAATATCGATATGGGCTGGGGCAATATCTCCGGGCAGGAGCTCACCCGCCGCTTCTGGGAAGCTTCCATGCGCGGCGGCTACGCAGGCCACGGCGAGACCTTCATGAACCCCGAAGACATCCTGTGGTGGAGCCACGGCGGCAAGCTGCACGGCGAAAGCCCCGCGCGCATCCGCTTCCTGCATGAGATCCTCACGCAGACGCCCAGCCTCGGCCTCAGACAGGGCTCCGGTGCATTTGATGAGACCGTCGCCGTGCCGGACGAGATGATCCCCGTCACTGGCTACGAGATTCACTACTACGGCTTCGGCCGCCCGAGCTTCCGCGATTTCGTAAAGCCTGCGGGCGAAAATTGGCGCGTGGAGGTCATCGATACGTGGAACATGACCATCACCGATGCCGGCGTGCACAGCGGCAAGTTCCGCATCACGCTGCCGGGTCACGAGTACATGGCCGTGCGCCTCACGCGCGTGTAAACATTTATAAAGCGTATAAATTTAAATAAACCGTAAAAGAGGGCACCCGCAGCGCTGCGCGGTGTCCTCTTTACTTGACAGAATCTTTCCCGCGCCGTACAATAAACCCAAGATAACAAAGAAATATTCCGAAAGGATGACTATATTTTGGCGAATAAAAGAAAACGCCCCGCTGCTATGCGCGAGGAAGAGCGGCAGGCACAGCGCGCAGCCGCCCGTGCGGAGCGCCGCACAAGGCGAGCCGCAGAGCAGGCCGCCGCACAGAACACCCCCAAGGGAGCGGAAGCTCCCAAAGCGCCGCGAAAAGCAGGCGTGCCTCATAAAAAGAAGATCAACAAGTTTCGCGTGGCGGTTGTCTGCACCGCCGCCGTGCTCGTGGCGCTCGTTGCCCTCGGCGTGGCCAGCGCTGCCGGTGTGCGCACACCCATCAGCAGTATCGCCGCAGACGGCGAGCCGGAGTTCTTCTCCACCGTAAAACCGCAGGCCAGCGCTGCACCGACAGAAAACACTGCTTCCGCCGCGTCTACACCGTCTTCCGCTTTCGACGGCGCGCTTTTCATCGGCGACAGCATGACGACGCGCCTGAAAAACTACGTCACAGACGGCGCAGGCAGCACCACCGCTTTAAGCGACGCGGAATTCATGACCCGCAGCGATTATTCGTGGGGCGAAGCGCAGAACGAACTAAACGGCGGTGAGGGCGGCCTGTGGCTCGACGATGACACCGCCCTCACCGTCACGGAAGCCATCGATCGTTTCTCCGCGACGAAGCTTTACATTCAACTCGGCAAGGAAGACCTCACGTATAACGACGTTTCCGACGTCACGTCCACTGCACAGGCAGTTATTTCCGCGCTGCAAACGAAGTACCCGAACCTTGAAATTACCGTGCAGGCCGTTACGCCCATGCTGGAGTGGATTGACTATCAGGGGCTCAGCAGCAGCACCATCGCGCAGTATAACGAAGCGATGCAGACCTATTGCACGGGCAAAAAGAACCTGAAGTTCTTAAACATCGCCGCATTCTGTACAGAGGGCTACCTTCCCGCGGAGTATTGCGCTGACCCCGAGGGCTTGTGCATCCACTTAAACGACGAGGGCTGCGCCATTTGGGCAGATTATCTCCTCGGCAACAAAACGCCGGAGCCGTCGCCCACCCCCACGCCGACCCCCGATCCGAACGGCGACAGCACCGATAACACCGATAACACCGATACAACGGACACCGCCAGCGACACCTACACGGACGATTCCGGCGATTATACGGACAACACAGGGGATTACACCGATGATACGGGCGACTATACGGATGACACCGGTGATTACACAGAAGAATAACCTACAAAATATGGTATGCAAAATGTTTAACATACCATATTTTGCTTTTTTCAAAACTTTTTGAAATTTTTTTGAAAAAAGGCTTGCAATTTAGAAAGAGATGTGGTATTATAACAAAGCCGTCAGATGAGGCGGCAAACAGAATAGTTGGTGTTGATTACAACGAGGGTCCACCTGTTCCCATACCGAACACAGAAGTTAAGCTCGTTTGTGCTGAAAATACTCGGCTGGCAACGGCCCGGGACGATAGGTTGGCGCCAACACTTAGAAGAATCACAGAAATGTGGTTCTTTTTTTATTTTTCAAAAGCTATAAGCTCCCTCTGTCAGAGGGATTTTTCCATTTACGCTTGCTTTTAGCTGTTCGCGCAGAAAGCTTGAGCAAAACTTTATTCCTTCAACAGGTTTTACTTCACGACTTACCATATTCAGCAAAACAACGGGAAAAAACGCCTTTTTTCCCTAAAACATGGCGTCAAAAAACATTGACATATCCGTGAAATTGTTGTAAACTTTTTTGGAATTCTGCTTTTTTCGTCTGCGTGCTCCGGCGGCAGGCGGACAAAGAAAAAAGATATACAAACGGAGGGGCGGAGGTTTGCGTTTTCCTGTGCGGCCGCACGCGTACCTCGAAGAAAGGTAAGTGTTCAAAAAGTGGAAAAAACCCTGATTTGTCTGGGCATCGCTCTGGTTGTCGGTCTGCTGATGTCCCGCTTGGCAAAGCTCGTACATCTGCCTGCGGTCACGGCGTACCTCGTCGGCGGTCTGCTCATCGGTCCGTTCTGTCTCGGCGCGCTGAACATTCCGTACATCGGCTTCAATTCTCTGGAGCAGGTGGAGGGCCTCAGCGTCATCACGCAGACGGCGCTCGGCTTCATCGCGTTCGCCATCGGCAACGAGTTCCGCGTCTCGCAGCTCAAAACGATGGGTAAGCAGGCCATCACCGTCGGCATTCTGCAGGCGGTCATCACGACTATTGTGGTCGATATCGCCCTCATTGTCCTGCATCTCATCAATCCCGCCCTCCTTTCGCTGCCCTCTGCCATCACCCTCGGTGCCATCGCCGCGGCTACGGCCCCGGCGGCTACGCTCATGGTCGTGCGCCAGTATAAGGCAGACGGCCCGCTCACAAAGCTCCTGCTCATGGTCGTCGCCATCGATGACGCCGTGGGCCTCGTGCTGTTCTCCGTGTCCTTCGGCATCGCCGGCGCGCTCGAAATGGGCAGCATCAGCGTTGTCAGCGTCATTTTAGAGCCCATCATCGAGATCGTGATTTCCCTCGTGCTCGGCGCACTTTCCGGCCTTGCGCTCAACTGGTTAGAGACCTATTTCCACTCTCGCAGTAAGCGTTTGTCCCTCACGGTCGCCTTCGTGCTTCTCATGGTTGGTATCTCCTCCATGGAATTTGAGCTCGGCGGCGTGAAGATCGGTTTCTCTCTGCTGCTCGTCTGCATGATGACCGGTACGGTCTTCTGCAATGTGTGCAGCGCTTCCGAAGAGCTGATGAGCCGTCTGGATCGCTGGACAGGCCCCATAAACATTTTATTCTTCGTGCTTTCCGGCGCGGAGCTCGATTTGAATATTTTGAGCAACCCGCTCGTGCTGCTCATCGGCATCATTTACATCGTCTTCCGCTCTGTCGGTAAGATCTCCGGCTCTTACATCAGCTGCGCCATGACAAAGTGCAGCGACCATATCAAAAAGCATCTCGGCATCACGCTTCTGCCGCAGGCCGGCGTGGCGCTCGGCATGGCGCTCACCGCTACGTCCCTTACAGACGGCAGCATCGTGCGCAACGTCGTGCTGTTCTCCGTGCTGGTGTATGAGCTCATCGGCCCGTCTCTCACAAAGCGCTCCCTGCTTGCCGCAGGTGAGATCAAGCCCGAGGGCAAGACCAGCGCCCGCGAGGAGAACAAACCTGTAAAGCCTATTACCCTCAAGTAATTTCATAGAATACAAAACGCAGGAAGGCAAAACGCTTTTCTGCGTTTTTTCATGCCCGATTTCATCTTGAAAACAGGGAACAAATGTGCTATTATGGTGAAAAGAAATTCTTAGGGGGCGTTTTGAGTGCGCGTTGTGATTGCGATGGATTCGTTTAAAGGCAGTTTGTCTTCCATAGAGGCAGGCAAGGCCGTGGCAGAGGGCGCACGCCGCGCAGACGGCACAATCGAGTGCGTGGTGTGCCCTGTGGCGGACGGCGGCGAAGGCACGTCTGCAGCGCTCACAGAGGGCCTGCACGGCGAAACGGTGCGCGTGCGGGTCATGGGCCCGCTCGGCGAGAAGGTCACGGCGGAATACGGCGTCAAAGGCGACCTCGCCATATTGGAAATGGCACAGGCAGCGGGCCTGCCGCTCGTACCCCAAGATAAGCGGAACCCCATGAAAACCACCACCTACGGCGTGGGCGAAATGCTGCGCGACGCAATAAATCGCGGCTGCAAGCGGTTTATTCTCGGCATCGGCGGCAGCGCAACGAATGACGGCGGCGCAGGCATGCTGCAAGCCCTCGGGTTCGATCTTTTGGATAAAGACGGCAACCCCGTCCCGTTCGGCGCAGAGGGGCTGCGCGTGCTCGCGAAAATCGAGAACAAAAATGCCCTGCCCGCGCTCAAAAACTGCGTCATCCGCGCGGCGTGCGACGTCACAAACCCGCTGTGCGGCGAAAACGGGTGCAGCGCCGTCTTCGGTCCGCAAAAGGGTGCTACGCCCGAGATGATTCGCGAAATGGACGGCTATATGCGAAATTACGCCGCATTGACGAAAGAACTGTATCCCGAAAGCAATCTTGATACCCCCGGTGCAGGCGCGGCGGGCGGCCTCGGCTTCGCACTCGGCGTGTTCCTGCACGCAGAGCTTATGCCCGGCATTGAGATCGTCATGGAGGAAACGCACTTAGAGGAAAAAATCAAAAATGCCGATTTCGTCGTGACGGGTGAAGGCAGACTGGACGCCCAAACCGCCATGGGCAAAGCGCCCATAGGCGTGGCGAAGCTTGCTAAGAAGTATCACAAGCCCGTCATCGCGTTTGCGGGCGGTATTGAAAAGGGCGCGGAAGCGTGCAACAAAGCCGGCATCACGGCGTTTTTCCCTGCCGTGCGCGGCGTGACGACATTAGACGAAGCCATGCGCCCCGAAACCGCGGCGGAAAACCTCGCCGAAAGCGCAGAGCAGGTCTTTCGGCTTCTTACCCTGCGATAAGGAGGTGCGGTATGCACGATATTTGGAACCCGTGGCACGGGTGCGTGAAGTGCAGCGAGGGCTGCGCACACTGCTATATGTATTTTCTCGACAGTCAGCGCGGGCATAACGGCGCGGAAATTTACCGCACAAAAACGGGATTTCATTATCCTTTAAGCCGCGACCGCGCAGGCAACTACAAAGTAAAAAGCGGCGAGCAGCTGCGCGTGTGCATGACGTCCGATTTCTTTTTGGAGCAGGCCGATCCGTGGCGGCGTGAAGCGTGGGAGATCATGGATCAGCGGCGGGACATCTCGTTTTTCCTGCTCACAAAGCGCCCGGAGCGCGTAGAAAAATGTTTGCCGTATAACTGGGGCGACGGTTGGGAGCACATCTTTTTCAACGTCACATGCGAAAACCAGCGCCGCGCGGACGAGCGCATCCCCATTCTGCACAGCCTGCCGTTTAAGCACAAGGGTATCATGACAGCGCCCTTGCTCGGCCCCATAGAGATTGAAAAATACCTCGCGATGGGGCAGATTGAGCAGGTTATCTGTGGCGGCGAAAACTACGACGGCGCGCGCCCGTGCGATTATGACTGGGTGCGCTCGCTGCACAGGCAGTGCGCAAACCAAAACGTCACGTTCTGCTTTATCGAGACGGGCACAAACTTCATCAAGGACGGTCGGCGGTACTTCCTGCCGAATAAGCGCGTGCAAAGCGAAATGGCGTATAAATCCGGCATATCGTATCAGGGCAAGCCGATGAAATTCAAGCTCGAAGACGATTACGGCCTGTTCGACGCCGGGCGAAAATACGAAAAATACTTCGGCCCCCAGTGCGAAAAATGCGGCAGCCGCATGATCTGCAACGGCTGCGCAAGGTGCGGTAAATGCACTGTGCTGGAGGGAAAATGAAAATAGACCGCTGTATGTGCGTAATGCAAATCATACAGCGGTCTTTCTCTTTTCTAAAAATCTGTCGCCTTTTTGGGGAATTCCCTGAATAAAATTTCCCCGTTTACTTCACTTTCCCCGTCTTCTTCCGTCCCGTAAAAATCGAAACGCCGAAGATGACGAAAAGCAGCAGCACCGCAAAGCACATCCAGCTCACAAACACCGCCGTGCTCTTGCCGCTGAACATATCGTAGTAGCCTTTCAGGTAAATGATGACCACAATCAGAGGCAGAATGTACTGCATGTAAAGGCGGATCCAGTGCGGGAACTTAATGCCCTCGCCTTTGTTCGCTTCCTTGAGGAAATTCTCAAAGCCCCAACCGTTTTTGCGCACGCAGAACAGTACGAACACAAGGCTGCCCAGCGGCAGCAGATTGGAAGAAACAAGGAAGTCTTCCATATCCATAATGTTGCTGCCCTCACCCAGCGGCTGAATGCCGGAAAGCACATTAAAGCCGAGAATCGCCGGCAGGGAAAGCACCGTGATCAGCACAAAGTTCACGCCCACAGCCTTTTTGCGGCTCCAACCGCCGATATCCATGAAGAATGCGAGAATCTCCTCAAACACCGCAATGATGGTTGAAAGCGCCGCAAACGACATGAAGATGAAGAACAGCGTGCCCCAAATTCTGCCGCCCGCCATATTGTTGAAGAGCGTCGGCAGCGTGATGAACAGCAGCGACGGACCCGAGCCCGGCTCCACCCCGTAGGCAAAGCACACCGGGATAATGATGAAACCCGCCATCAGCGCAACAAACGTGTCCAGCAGCACAATGTTCACCGCTTCGCCCGTAATGCGCTTTTTGCGGTCCAGATAGCTGCCGAAGATCTCCATGGAGCCGATGCCGATGGAAAGCGTGAAGAACGCCTGCGACATCGCCGCAAACACCGCGTTGCCGAAGCCTTTCTTTGCCACTTCACCGAAGTCCGGCACAAGGTAGAACTTGATGCCTGCCGCGGCATTCGGCAAAAATGCGGAGTTCACAGCCAGCGCAATCATCAAAAGCAGCAGGGCAATCATCATGACTTTCGTCACTTTCTCAATGCCCTTTTGCAGGCCAAAGCCGCATGCACTAAACGAAATAACAATGGCGACAATCGCCCAGAACGTCAGCGTGCCCGGATTTGTCAGCATATCGCCGAACACGCCCTCTACCGCCTTGCCGTCCAAGCCGACAAACGTACCGGTTGCCTCCATAAATGCGTATTTCAGCATCCAGCCGCCCACCATGGTGTAGAACATCATCAGCAAAAAGCTGCCGAAAATGCTGATCCACTTCATGCGATGCCATTTCGTGCCCTTCGGTTCCAGTGTATCGAGCGCCTTGCCCATGCCCATGCGGCTGCCGCGGCCCACGGTGAATTCGCACACCATAATGGGCAGTCCCAGCGCCACAAGGAACACAAGATACATCAGGATGAATGCCGCGCCGCCGTATATGCCGGTAATGTACGGGAATTTCCACACATTGCCGATGCCGATGGCGCACCCGGCCGAAACTAAAATAAATCCCAACCGAGAACCGAATTTTTCTCTTTCTTTCATACGTTTTCCTCCCAAAATTTTTTCCCCTGTATATTTTAAAGAACGCATATTTGCGTTCTAATCGGGCGAGGTTATGTGCGGAAAGCGTTTCTTTGCCGCACAACTTCATAGAACATCACGGTCGCCGCAATATTCCTCACTGCATGTTTTTCAGCATGGCGACCGCATCCCGCACGTATTCCGAGAGCGTCTTGTCCTGTACGCCCACTACGCTTACGGAGCAGCGGTTGACGGGAATCAGGATTTTCTTAGCAACGCATTCGGAAACGGCCGCCGCCATTTTCGGCGTGATCTCGCCCCAAAGCGCGTTTGCTAAAATAATGCCGATGGGTCCCACGATGACGTCTGCCCACGTGCAGTTTACCACAACGGGGTTTTCGCCCGTGGCGGCAGCGTCTGCACCGGCGCGCAGCATGGCGCTTGTGGCAAGGCTGTTCGTGCCCACGGCAACGACTTCCGCGTCCGGCATGTTCTTTTTAATCTGGTCGGTCAGTGCTGCGCCCATTTTGCCGCCCTGACCGTCAATCACGAGTATTTTCATCAAAATCAACCCTCCGTAGGTTCGTTTGTGTCGCCGTCCAAAACGGCGGAAACGGGAAGTTCGCCGTACATCAGCGATGTGCAGTTGATCTGCATATCGCCCACGGTGACGGGCTTGCCGTCCGAATACACCTCAAGCTTGGAAAGCGTCATGCCCGCAGCTTCATAAAATGCACGGAACGTCTTTGCGATGGCTTCCAGAGAAGACGTGGAGCTGGCGGAGTCTAAATATTCCTGCAAAGCGCCGGAAAACTGCAAACGCACCTCCGGCATTTCGCCACTCTTCATCGTGGAGACAACCTCGCCGTCTTTAACGTAGTCGAGCGCGTCCAGCGTCACATCCTCCGGAAATGCGCCCTTTTCTGCCATTTTCTGCACGAGCACCGCACCGTCTGCGGGCAGACTCTTGTAGCTGTACTGGTCAAGGCCGCTGTCGCTCGGCACAAAAATCGAAAGCGACATGTTCACGGCTTCGCGCGTGTCTTCGGAAGCGGTCGGCTCCGGGGTCAGCGTCACGTGGCTCACTTCGCTCTCTGCGGCGGACGAGACCGGCGTGTCGCTTTCCAAAATTACGTCCGGCGTGCGCACGTATTTCGTGCCGAACCACCCCGCGCGTACGGCGACAACGCACAATAAACAGATTACGATGACACCTACGGCCGCAAACGGCATGGCGCGGTCTACATTGCGCTTCAGACGCTTTGCGCGGCTGTTCGCGGTAAAATGCGGGTCTTTCGATTCATTCAAAACAGAATAATACACGCGGTGCAGAAGATCGTCCGGCGTTTCCAGGGTTTCTACCCATTCGCGCAGGTCGTCCTCGCTCATGTTCGCGGCTTTTTTGGCTTTTTCCAGCTGATTTTGCACGGCAGAAGCGGATTTTCCGGTCACGCGGCCGATAAAGCGCGTGTTGTCACCTGCACCGTAGTGCAGCGCCACCGCCGTCAGCAGCGTGTAATGCAGGCGTAAAATGTCGCAGAGCTCTTTCGGTGTTTCAAACGGCATGTCTTTTGAGCGCTGTGCAATCTGCTCGTCCGTCAGCTTTTTTCGAATTTTCTGTGCATAATAGTCCATGCAGGTCTTGTGCGTTGTGCGCAGCACCCAAAGGCGCTCCTCACTTTCGCTTTTAAAGGTTTGCGTGTCTAAAAAGTACTGCATAAATACGTCGGAAAGCAGCGTAAGCATCTCTTTGCTGCTTTTTGTGTGCATATAACAGATGCGGAACACGTCGTCGCCAAAGCGCATCACGGCGCTTTGCAGGGCGGTTTCACTTCTTGTCTGTGGTTTTGCCATTTGCATCGTTTCCTTTCTCTGAGATGAGTTTGCGGCGGCGACGTTCTGTTTTTAGGTCGGAAACATCGCGGTTGATGCCGCTGTGCTGCAGCCACATGGCGATCTCGCCGCCGATGAGCAAAATAAACATGCAGGCGTACAGCCATACCATTAAAATGACCAAAGCGGCAAGGCTGCCGTAGATGGTGGCGTAGTTTGCGAAGTTCTCCACGAAAACGGAGAAGAAAAACGAGAATAAGACCCACCCGGCAGAAGCCAGCGCTGCGCCGAAAAACGCGTTGCGCAGGGATACCTGCTTGCGCGGAATGGCAATGAACATCAACCAGAAGAAGAACAGCAGCAGGACATAGGACATGATGGGCTTAAAGCGGTTGATGAGCGTCGGGAACGCCGGCGGCATCACCGTGATGAGCCATTCATACAGCATGTCGCCGAAGACCATCAGGCCCATGCTGACAAGCAGCGTCATGACGAACACGACCGTGTATAAAATGGCTAAAATACGCATAAAAATATAGTTGTGGTTTTTGGAAACGTCAAAAACGGAGTAAAGCCCCTTAATCAGCGCCACCATAGCCGTGGAAGCGGACCAAACGCAGGTGATAGCCGTCATGGAAATGAGCGTCTGCGGCGCGTGCACCTCTTGAAATAAGTAGCTGACAACTTCTTCCACCGGCGGCGGAAGCATTTGAACGAATGCCACGAGAAGCGAGGTGTCTTCAAACCGAATGACCTGCAAAAGGGCTAAGACCAGCATGAGGAACGGAATGAACGAAATGAGGATCCAGAACGAAACCTGCGCCGCGTAGGAGTCGATGGCGTCGTTTTTCAGTTTTTCATAAAACCAGCCGAAGTGCTTTTTCAGCAGAATTTTCACGGCGCTTTCTCCCTTCTCACGCTTTCCTTACGTCTTATCGCGCAATTTGAGAACAGTATAACACAGAAATATAGAATTTTCCAGTGAAAAAGCACTTGACAAAAGAAAAAACGTGTATTATAATAAACTACGCTACATTATAGAGCAGATATGGCGGCATAGCTCAGTTGGCTAGAGCATTCGGTTCATACCCGAAGTGTCGATGGTTCGAATCCATTTGCCGCTACCATCTGGCCCGGTGGTCAAGCGGTTAAGACACCGCCCTTTCACGGCGGTAACACGAGTTCGATTCTCGTCCGGGTCACCAGAAAAAAGAGCCTTGTCAAAAAGACAAGGCTCTTTTTTCAACGAAATAAATCCCTTCGGAATTTGTGAAATTGCCCTTCGGGCAGTGAAATGTTGCTGCGCAGCGTGAAATACCTGTGGGTGTGAGAGGATTTATTTCATTTCAATTGATGTGTAGCATCAAATTTCACATTTCGCAGCGCGAAATATTTCACTTAAAAATGTCGAATCTTGTCAAATAAAACACGCCGTCTGCGAACCGAAAGCGGTTCGCGGACGGCGCTTTAAAATTTATTTATAAATTACACAAATAATCATTCAAAGTCGTGGGTGTAAATTTCGCTGCCGTCGCCGTTCAAGTAGACGAGGCGGACGTGCACGCCGGAGAGACCTACTTCGCTTTCGAGTGTATCGGCGATATCCTCAAAGGTAGAAGCATTTTCTTCGCAGCCTTCTTTTAAAGCATCGAGCACGGACTGCTTTATGTCTTCGTCGGAGAGGTCGTATTCATCTGTGAACTGATATTCATAGACGAGCGCATTGCCGTCTGCGTAGACCTTGATCGTCATGCTGTCATCGGTCTGATTTTCAATTTCGGCATCGATGGACGCTTTTACGTCCGGATCGGCGAGATAATCGGCGAGGGAGGCAAACATGGCTTCCCCAGTGGAGGCCGAAGATTCGGTTTCGGAGGAAGCGGAGGTGCTGCTTGTGTTCCCCCCTACGATGGTTTTGGCGGAGGTGCAGCCTGCAAGTGCAGAGAGCGTGAGCAGACCGGCGAGCGCCAATGCGCAGAGTTTTCTGAGTTTCATTTGGTTTTACCCCTTTGTACTCTATAAAAATAGAGAAAATTTTGGCGGATTTTGTTGCCGCCATGCACTCAATATAGCACATGGGTTTACAAAAATCAAGAAGCGCACGGCGAATTAAAAATTTGGAGAGGAAAGGAAAAAAGCGGGACAAGGATTCGGACGGCAAGGCGGTAGAATTCATATTTCTTGGAACAGGCATGACCGAAATCATGCCTGTTCCGCTTTTATCGGCTCATCTTTTTTGACCATCGACCGTTTTGTAAGCTTATTATGCCGTTCGGGCATAAAGGCTGTGTTAAGCAAGAGGGCTTTGGGGCGATTGAAACAGCAAAAGACTGGCTTTTACAACGCGGTTGACAAAATGGATCATTTCCTCTTTGCTGTACTTGTCATATCCCTCCACAACGACATGCATCAAACCGTTTGACAGATGGGTATACATCATCTCAAGCTCTGTTTCGTCGGCATGAGGCAGCTCTTTCCGCCAGTAAGCAATGCTTTCCTCCTTGGCCAAAGCAATCATCCGCATGAGGACTGTTGCGCTTGTATTCCCCAGAATCAAAACCCGGCAGGCGTCCTGATTCTGATCGACCATATCGTAAATGGCTTCGATCAGTGCCGTCACATCAAACAAATTGACATAGCGAAGGGATTTCTCAAAGGCATCGATGAGTTCATTCTCAATGCTCTCCATCAGGGCAAAGCAATCGCTGTAATGGGCATAGAAGGTGGCGCGGTTAAGCTGCGCCAGCGCACAAACCTCCTTCACCGTAATTCTGTTTACGGGTTTTTCCTTCAGCAGCTTCAGAAAAGACTGCTTGAGCACCATTTGCGTATAGCGTTTCCTTGCGTCCATTTTCTCCATATAGAGCCCCTCCAAAAAAGTTTACAAAGAAAAGCAACACTTCAGCAGACAATGTTGCTTTTCTTTCAGTCGTACGGCAAGTGCTGATTGTTTCCGTCTTTCCTCTCAAGTATACTGTACTTGTGAAAGATAATCAACACTTGTATGCTTATTTGAGAGGAGGCTTTTTGCATGTTTGATCAATATCTTGTTACAGGCGCTACCGGCTTCCTCGGTAGGGCGGTTGCGGAGGAGCTGGTACGCCGCAGAGCGCAAGTGCATGCGCTTGTGCTGCGTGATGACCCCTATATCCATTTGCTCCCCAAAGAAGTCCATACCGTCATCGGTGATGTGTGCGTGGAAAGCTCGTTGACAGACTTCTTTGCAGATGCCGACAGCTGTACCTGTGTGATTCACTGCGCCGGTATCGTCTCTGTCGCGTCCAGACCCGGTTCGAAGCTCTATCAGGTCAATGTAGGCGGGACATGGAGGGTTCTCCGGCAATGTATGGAGCATGATGTGGGCAAAATGGTCTATGTCAGCTCCGTCCATGCCATACCGGAAAAGTCAAAGGATTGCATCATTACGGAAGATTGCGAATTCTCTCCGGGACTTGTGGACGGAGATTACGCCAAGAGCAAGGCAACTGCAACAGAGCTGGTTTTCGAGGCGGCGGAGCGCGGGCTGAATGCCAGCATTGTCTTTCCCTCCGGCATCATCGGGCCGGGCGACATACAGGGAGGGAGCTTCACCTCAATGGCGAAATCTTTTCTTTGCGGAAAGCTGCCCTTTGCCGTTCGCGGTGGATATGACTTCGTGGATGTGCGGGATGTGGCAAAAGGCATTCTCGACTGTTCCGAGAACGGAAAACCCGGTAAGGGATACATTTTGTCCGGCCACTATGTTACCATTCGCAAGATGCTTCAGCTTGTGAGAAAGACCGCAAAGCGGAAGTATCGCCCCATCTGCCTGCCACTGGGGCTTGCAAAGCTGGCGGCTCCATACTATGAGCATCGAAGCCTGAAAAAGCGAAAGCCGCTGTTTTTCACACCTTATTCCGTTGCCGTCCTTGCCTCAAACGGACAATTCAGCCATGCCGCAGCATCGGAATGCTTTGCATATCATCCGCGCCCGGTGAAGGATACTTTGCGGGACATGACAGCCTGGCTTTTGGAGCAGAGGAGAAAGGGCGAAGTGTGACCTCACCTAAAAGCACCTTGAGCAGGCTGCGCATGCTATTGGCATGATCTGCGGTTCCGGTTGCTATCCGTACGTATCCTGTGATATAATTTAAGAGAGAGAACGCGGAAAAGCCGTCCGACCCGCGCTTTCAGGAACAGCACCGAAATTCCGGCAGGGCAAGCGCCCGGCGGATACCCCTCTGCATTTGGAGCACCCGCAAAAAGGAAGTGAACGCTATGACCTGCGACGAGACTTTTTACCACCGATATTTGAACGGCGACGATGCGGGGCTGGAGGCCCTGATGAAAAAATACGGCAATCCGCTAACCCTGTATATCGACGGGTATCTGCACGATGTCCACGAAGCAGAGGATTTGATGCTGGATGTTTTCGCCTATCTGTTCACGAAAAAGCCTCGCATCCGGGACGGTGGCTTCAAGGCATATCTGTATAAGACGGCGCGGAATATGGCGCTGCGCCATAAGAGCAAGCGGAAGTGTCTGTTTCGTTTGGACGAGCTGACCGATGAATCGGACGGGCAGTTGCTTGTGGAGGAGGTTATCCGAACGGAAGAACGAAACCGCATTTTGCACTTCTGCATGGGAGAAATGAACCCGGATTACCGGGAGGTTCTGTATCTGACCTATTTTGAGGGTATGAGTTACGCACAGGCGGCGGAGGTTACGGGAAAAACGGTAAAGCAGATTACCAACATGGTGTATCGCGGAAAGGAAAGCCTGCGAAGGCTTCTGGAACGGGAGGGGATTACAAATGCGGAGTCATGAAGAACGCATCGCGGAGACAAAGCGGCGCATCGCCAAGATGGAGCGGGAGAAACGGCTGCGGCGCAATACGATTACCGCGGCTTCCGCTGTGGCGGCGTGCCTTGCGCTGATTGTGGGTGTGTCTTTCGTCCTGCCTGATATTGCCGTAAAAATTCAAACCGGCGGCTATGCGGGCTTTGAAACGGCGGCAAGCATCTTTCACGGCGGCGCGGCCTTGGGATACATCGTCATCGGGCTTCTGGCGTTTCTTCTCGGCGTGTGCGTGACTGTTTTGTGCTTCCGGCTGCGGCAAATGAATCGGGACGACACACAGGATAAGGAAAGCGAGGAACGGCATGGAGCTGATTGAGAACCTGCTGCAGCTGCTGGTCACGTTCGTCGGCGCGCTGCTTTCGGGCATATCCTACCGGAAAAGCCGCAGGCAGGCATATTTTCTGCTGCTGTGCTTCTACGGCTGCTTTGCCCTCGGCGCACTCTACTGGACGCTGTATCTGCTGCTGTTCGATACCACGCCGAAGGTCTTTTATGTGTCGGAATTCGGCTGGGTAGCCAGTGTGATTTTTCTGCGGATCTTGCAGGCCACGCTGGCAGGCGCAGATGAGCACAGCTTCCGCTGCCGCAGGGCATGGCTTGCGCCTGCGTTCGGCGTGCCGCTGCTGGCGTTCTACTGCACCTTCGGGGACATTCTCTCCAACCTGATCTGGTGCGGCATGATGATATGGCTCTCCTTCTGCGCCATTCGAGGACTGGTCTACGCCAATGGGCAGACGGACGCGGCGCGGAATATGCGGTACTTCCACATCGGCGTGCTGTGCTTTGCGTTCGCGGAGTATCTGCTCTGGACGGTGGGCTGCTTCTGGCCGGATACTTCCCCGGCAAGCCCCGTCTTCTGGTGCGATATGCTGCTGACGCTGACCATATTGGGGCTGCTGCCCGCTGTGAGAAAGGCGGTGGACGCATGACCTATATTGAAAACATATTTCTGTGCATGGTGTCCCCGCTGCTGGTGGCTGCTCTGTGCATGGGCAGGCGGCATCTCCGCTTTTTTCTGTTCTGCATCGCCGGAATGGGTGTGTGCCTGCTTTCGGCCTACATCAATACTTTCCTCGCGTCGGTATGTCAGGCGGACGCCCTTGCCGCCACGGTGGAGATTGCGCCGGTGGTGGAGGAAATGATGAAGCTGCTGCCGCTGGTGTTCTATCTTTTGGTGTTTGAGCCGGAGGGGGATAAAATCAAGGCTGCCGCAATAACAGTTGCCCTTGCCTTTGCCACCTTTGAAAACGTGTGCTATCTCATTCAGAACGGAGCAGACCGTTTCTCCTTCATCTTCTTCCGTGGCTTCGGCACGGGAGCGATGCACGTTCTATGCGGTCTGATCGTGGGCGGCGGGCTTGCCTATGCGTGGCAGCGGACATGGCTGAAGATTGCAGGCACCTGGGGGCTGCTGGGCGCGGCCATAACCCTCCACGCTGTTTACAATCTGCTCATCGCCTACGGCGGTGCGGCGCAGTATGCGGCCTACGCCCTGCCGGTGCTGCTGGTAGCGGCGGGAAGGTTGTCTGCGTTCCGTTTATCGCGGATGAAATAACCGAACATTCACACTTTGAGAGCTGCTTTTTTGGCGGCTCTCAAATTTTTTTTGGAAAATTTTGCGTTTTGGGTGAGAGTTTTTCCGATTTTATGTACCTATATAAGTGAAAGGGTTTTTAGGCCACAGTTTCAGACAAACCGGAGAGGAGGGTCAAACTGTATGTACGATACCGCAAGACGGGTCGCACTCGTCCGGCAGCGGGTACGGAAAAACACCCGCCGAAGGCAGCAGCACGGCATATACAGACTGAGTGCCGCGTGTATACTGCTGTTCGCGGTGCTGATGCAGGCGATAAGCACGGTCGTCAGGCCGGGACAGACCGCTGCATGGGGCGTGTTCGGCGCGATGCTGCTGCGCGAGGATGCGGGCGGCTATGTGCTGGTGGCTGTTGTATCCTTTGCCGCTGCGGCGGCAATCACCGCGCTGTGCATGCGGTTCAGGATCAGAGAAAACCGGAAAAAAGGCGGGACAGGCAAGCCGGACCCGCAGGAACAGGAGGGAAAAACGACATGAAGAAACGAATACTCAGCATTCTGCTCACCTTGTGTATGGTGCTGACCATGATGCCCGCGACGGTCTTCGCGGCGGATGGAGAGGTTGCCGCACGCGCATCGGAAACGGGCGGTTTGTTCGAACACCACTCGGAGCATGACGAGACCTGCGGCGCAGACCCGGCAGGGGCATCCGATACTATGATGCTAAAAACGAGGAGCGGGGCAGTCCGTCCCGCTGCCACCCAATACACCTATACGCTGCATTACGATGCCAACGGCGGCAGCGGCGCGCCGCCAAGTCAGAGCGTGATTAGCTCGGAATTTCATGTATGGGTCCCCATATCGGACAAAATTCCGACCCGTGACGGATATACCTTCATGGGTTGGGCGAATTCTCGGACCGGTAAGCCGATATATGGCGGAAACGGCGGTTATACCGAGTGCCTGGTAGTACATGGGTATGATATGAGCACAACCATCTATGCCATATGGGAGGTGCACAATCATAACTGGGGCGAATGGATCTCCAACGACAACGGAACGCACACACGTACATGCACCGCGGACAGCAGCCATACCGAAACAGGCAACTGCTCCGGCGGCAAGGCTACGTCCACGGAGAAGGCTGTTTGCGAAACCTGCCATAAGGCCTACGGAGAGCTTTTGCAGCCTGCCAAAACGGTCATCACCACCCCGCCCACGCTGCGCCTTCCGGCCTATGTCGGCAATGAGTACACCGACAGGGCGCTCATGGGCGGCGAAGCGAAGGCCGAGGGGACGGACACCGTTGTTCCCGGCACGTTCGGCTTCAAGTATTATGAAGGCGGCAGAGTACACCCGGGCGAAAACCGCATGGTGATCCTCTTTACCCCCAAAGATACGGAGGCATACACCACGGCGGAATGTATCCTTACCGTGGTGGGGACAAAGCGCACGATCACAAGAGTCCCGGACGACGTGATCATCACGGACAAGCCCATTGGCACGGCGTTTGAGGATCTGGGGCTTCCCCTTTCCCCTTTCGGCGTCAAGGTTGAGACCAACACCGGCGCGAGTTACAGTCCCGTGCCCGTGACATGGGACGGCTCCACCTATGACCCGAACAAATATGGCGAGCAGATCATTACCGGCGAGCTGCATGTTGAAAAGAGCGGCTTCACGGATGGGCTGGAGCCGACAAACACGGTCAAGGCAACCGCCAGAATAACGCTTATTGACGACCGCGTCTTTACGCCCACGCTGGAGCCGCCCACCTATTCCAAGCAGCTCTACGGCGGAGACCTGTGCTTCCTTGTGTTTGCCGATAAATATCTCTCCGGCGGAACGGCCACGGTGAACGGCGAAACGGTTTCCGGCAAATTCACGCTGGACAAAGATCAGAAAATATACGGACATTCCTTGACGGCGAGCACGCTATTGCAGGCGGGGCAGCTGCAACTGAAGATCATCTTCACGCCCGACAACCTGAAGCGGTATAACAAGGCGAAATGCACCGTTGATGTGAACGTCGTTCCCCGCACATTCAAGGAGACCAGGGCCGGACACATTACCAATGAAAAATTCGGAACGCCATTTGAGGAGCTGAATCTCTCGGATTCATTCAGCTTTTATGCGGTGGGCGATGAAAAAGATCCCGAGGGAACAGGGATGGACTTCGGTATGAATGTCGTCACCTCATGGGACAGCTCGACCTACGACCCCAATTCGTTTGAGGAGCAGACCATCTACGGCGAAGTCAACCGCGCCGAATTGGAGAAGTATTTCACCATACCCGATGGCACCGACCTCCGAGCCGTGAGAAAGGTTCAGCTGCAGCCTGACCCGGCCGAGACGGAGATCACGCAGCTGCCCGTATTCCGATGGAAGAACGGCGATTTTACGTTGCCCGACAACACCATATTCACCTGGCGAAAGCTTCAGGTGGGAACCTACAACGGTGAAGTCGGCACGCTCGTCGGCGGCGTGGCAAAGGTCAAGGGTACGGATACCGTCGCCCCCGGCACGTTCTCCTTCAAGAATGCCCCGCCGTTCTACCTCCAGACTCCGGGTGAACACGATGTGACGGTGATATTCACGCCGAACGACCTGCGTCTCCACAAGCCGACGGAGATTACCATCAAAATCAACGCCATCAAAAACACCATCAGGAATATCGATGAACCGGATCCCATTACCGATAAGCCGTTCGGCACGCCCTTTGCAGAGCTCGGCTTGCCGGAAGATGTGTGCATCAATGCCGTTGACGGCGCATGGCGCTGGATCGACGTGGCATGGGATGAATCGTCCTATGATGCGGAGTCCGTGGATTGGCAGACCATCATCGGTACGCCGGTGCTTAGCGAAGATGACGGAGACATCTTCCAACAGCCGGAGCCTGCGGTAACAGCCGCGATTCGGGTGAAACTTATCGATAACCGACCCCCTATGCCGCCGACAATCGTCGCGGAAAGCCTGCCCGACGGCATGGAAGGCGAGGCTTACAGCAACCGCTTGACCGCCAAGGGCACCGCGCCCATCACATGGAGCATTGTGAGCGGCGTCCTGCCCGAGGGACTTAGCCTAAACGAAGACACAGGAGAGATAAGCGGCACGCCTGCCGGGGAAGGGACCGAGGTCTTTACCGTCATGGCGGTCAACGATTTGGGTGAGGATGTTAAGGAGTTTTCCATCACGATAGCCAAGGCTCCCGAGACGGAATACGCCGTCACCGTCAGGGACGACGGTCACGGCACGGGCAGCGCGGATCCCGCCTCGGCGACGGCCGGAACGGAAATCACCCTGACCGCTGCGCCAAACGCGGGCTACCATTTTAAGGAGTGGCAGGTTATGAGCGGCGACGTGACGGTAAGGGACGACAAGTTCACTATGCCCGGCAGCGATGTGGAGGTCAAGGCCATCTTCGAGGAGGATGCGCCGCCCGCGCCTGCCGAGTACACCGTCACCGTGATCAGCAGCGGCAACGGCACGGCTTCCGCCTCTCATGCAAAAGCCGTGGCCGGAACGGAAATCACCCTGACCGCTGCGCCAAATGCGGGCTACCATTTTAAGGAGTGGCAGGTTATGAGCGGCGACGTGACGGTAAGGGACGACAAGTTCACTATGCCCGGCAGCGATGTGGAGGTCAAGGCCATCTTCGAGGAGGATGCGCCGCCTGCGCCCACGGAGTACACCGTCACCTTTGACGGAAACGACGGTACGCCCTCTGTCGGCAGCATGACCACCGCCAAGCAGAAGCTGACCTCTCTGCCCGATGCTTCCCGCAGCAAGCACAGCTTCAACGGCTGGTACACCGAAAAGAGCGGCGGCACAAAGATTACGACGGATACCGTGTTCTCTGCAAATACCACCGTCTACGCCCACTGGACGCATACCGGCGACAACAATCCGCCCGTCAACTACTACACGCTGCGCTTTGAAACAGGCGGCGGCAGTGCTATTCCCGACGTGCGGGAAACGTATAATACCCGCATTGATTTGACCAAGTATGTTCCCACTCGGCACGGGTATACCTTTGTCGGCTGGTACAGCGAACGGAGCCTTGTGAACAAGGTCTCAGACATTTATCTGACCGGGGATATGACTGTGTATGCCGGCTGGCGCGCGGTTACAATCCCGCAGACCGGTGACAGCAGTCAAATGGGTTTGTGGAGCACCGCGCTATGTGCATCTTTTGCCGGATGCGTTGCACTGATCGTATGGAAAATCAGGCGGCGGGAGAAAAAATCACTGTAAATCCTCAAAAAGTAAAAGTCTTATCTTCCCAGAAAAGCAGGAAGGCTGTTCTTTTGAAGAACAGCCTTCCTGCTTTTCTGCTTGATGTGTATGCACCTGAAATCATTTCTCAAACAGGTACAGGAGGTACCCGTAGCCCTCGGCCTCCATTTTTTCATAGGGGACAAAGCGCAGGGCCGCACTGTTAATGCAGTAGCGCACGCCATTGGGGGACTCCGGATCGCCGGTGAACACATGACCGA